>Ga0233380_1000537_pt1 | contig 19518 bp, 21 predicted proteins | sample ElkDunMinimDraft_9_FD_191541 | JGI IMG/M metagenome (GOLD analysis project Ga0233380, IMG submission 191541) | Fecal eukaryotic communites from dung pellets of Tule Elk in California, USA - Elk Dung F36 | ecosystem: Host-associated > Mammals > Digestive system > Large intestine > Fecal | place... | reverse complement strand
TTTGTTGCCAGCCAGAATACCTATCTAATGATGACTGCCGGGGGCTGGATCGGCGAGGGCGTAGCGTTCTGCTCACCGCCGACGGCAGAGCTTTAACGCGAGGGTGTGGCGGCTGTTTTGCTTTTCAACTCACCGCCACCACCTGACAAAACCTCTCCACCTCCGCTTCCGTATTGTAGTAATGCACCGACGCGCGATTGATATCTCCCAGCCCGCGCATCCCGAAATCCAGCCGCTCTTTAGCCGCCTGACCTACAGATGAATTGATCCCCGCCGCCTGCAGGCGCTTCTGCAGCGCCGGGGGGCTTTCGTTGCTTTTGCTGAAGGTCACGATACCGCTGAGTGAGCTGCCGGTTTCATGCAGAACCATGCCGGGAATATCTGCCAGCTGCTGCCGCAGAGTCGCCGCCAGGGTCTGCACTCTGGCCTGGATCGCAGGCATGCCGATGGCCAGCGCGTAGTCCACGGCCACTCCCAGCGCGATCTGGCCGGCGACGTAGCGCTCCCAGCTTTCGAAGCGGCGGGCGTCCTCGCGCACGCGGATCTGCTGGGTGTCGATCCACTGCGCGGATTGCATGTCCACCCAGGCGGGCTCGAGCTTGGCCAGACAGCTGCGCCGCACATACATGAAACCGGTGCCTCGTGGACCACGCAGATACTTGCGACCGGAACCGACCAGCATGTCGCAGCCAATCTCATCCACGTTCAGGTCAATCTGGCCGACGGACTGACAGGCATCGAGCAGAAAGAGAATGCCATGCTGGCGTGCCAGTTGACCCACTTCCCTGGCCGGATGAATGACGCCGCACTTCGACGGCACGTGGGTCAGCGCGATGAGCTTGACTCGATCATCGATGGCTTCTTCGAACTTCTGCAGATCCACCAATCCGCTGGCATCATTCGCGACCACAAGAATCTCGACGCCAATGCGTTTGCTCAGGTGCAGCAGGCTCAGGTAGTTGCCTGCATACTCCGACTGACTGGTGAGGATGCAGTCTCCGGCGCGCAGGGGGATGGCCTGCAGCAGAAAGTTCCAGGCCAGGGTGGCGTTCTCGGACCAGGCGATTTCATCCTCCGAGCAGTGCAGCAATTCGGCGAATGCGCTGTAGAAACGGGCGATGGGTTTGGCGACCAGCTCGGCGGCCTCATAGCCGCCCAGGCTCTGCTCCAGTTGCAGATATTCGAGCAGCGCCTGCTGCACGGGCTGAGGCGAGAGCGAGGAGCCGGCATTGTTGAAGTGAATCAGGCGCTCGGTGGCGGGGGTGTCGAGGCGGTAGCGTGTCACATCCATGGTCGATCTGTCTCCTCTCAATCTGTATTGTGGGAGCCTTGTTGCATATGGTTTTGCGCTTCGCTACATTGCTCAGCCACAAGGGAGGCTCCCTAGAATACATTCCGCTATGGCGGCTCACAACCGGAGAGACCAGATGATCACGATCTATGGCAGTAAAACCTTCAATGCCACCAAAGTGTTATTCACCGCGGAGGAGCTGGGGCTGAAGTACCAATATGTCTCTCTGGATTTTGCCAAGGGCGAGCACAAGAGCCCCGAGCACTTGGCGCGCCACCCGCTGGGCAAGGTGCCGGCGCTCGAGCATAACGGCCACCATCTCATCGAGAGCGCCTCCATGTGCCGTTACCTGGCGAACATCTCCGGGCACCGGCTTTACTCCGACGACCCGCTGCAGGCTGCGCTCATTGACCAGATGATCGATCTGACCTGCCACCATGTGGGGCGCTGGCTGGGAGTGTATTTCTATCAGGAGGTTGTACTGAAGCTTTATTACGGGAAGTCGCCTGACGAGAAGGCGATTGCTGAGGCGAAGGGCTTCCTGGACCAGCAGCTTCCTTTCATCGAGCAGACCCTGGCGGCCAATCGCTATCTGTGCGGCGACCGGCTGACGCTGGCGGACACCATCGCGCTGCCGTACTTCCATGCGGCGCTGTCCACGTCCTTCAACCTCGACAGATTCCCGGCCATCACGCGCTGGTACGAAGAGCTGTCCAGGCGGCCGGCCTTCGCGGCGGCCCTGGCCTATATGCCCGCCTAGCAGGGTTGCGGCCCTTCCGGCATTGGGTCAGACTGCAGGCTATTGAAAACGTTTTCGAGGCCGCCGATGCAAGGCGGAAACAGGCGAAAAAGCGCAGTTTACCTGGTGTAAATGAGCATTTTGAGCGTGTTTCCAACGCAGCAGCGGCAGCGCAGATAGTTTTTCAACAGCCTGCTAGGACAGGCGTGTCGACAACAGGAGGTAACCTTGAGCGACCATCAAATGAAAGCCCTGCTCGTGCAACTGAAGGAAGCGCTGGAGGGAACGGAGCAGGTGGACAGTGAGACACTGGAGCTGGTGCGGCAACTGAACACCAAGATCGATGCGGTGATCGAATCGTCCGAGCCAAACAGCGAGCTGATGGACGATGCGATCGCGCTGGAGGCAAGGTTCGCGTCCACGCACCCGACCGCCGTGCGCGTGATTCGCGAGTTCATCTACAACCTGGGGCGGATGGGCATCTGATCACCCGTAACACCCGGCAAGGCGGCCACTCCCTGGCCGCCCGCCGATTTCAGTCGTTTGCCGGCACGGGGATGACATCCTGTCGGGCAAAATCCAGATTCTCGTGTTCATCCACCTGGATGGCGCGGTCACGTGCGGCCTCCGCCGCCACATAGGCTTCGGCGTCGGCCGCCGTACAGATGCCCTCGGCCACTGCCTGTGATGCGACCACTGCCGGATCCACATCCCCCTTGATCAGCCCCTTGCGACGGGCCACCTTGATGGCGTCCCGGGTGGCCTTGGTCGCCATGGCCTTGAGGAAGGCATCCTCGATGATGAAGGCAGGGTCGCTCTCGTCGCTGCCGATGAAGGCGTATTGCGTGAGCCGGCGGCGCAGCTCGCTGTCGCTCCACATGGTCTGCACGATCTCGTGATCGAGACGGTCGCTGGGCCGCTCCCAGGCATCGCCCCAGGGGAACACGATCCGGTGCAGGATTGCGGCCAGCACGCGGTTGGGCAGGTTTTCGAAGAAGCCGTTGAAGGCCACCTGGCACTCGTACAGGGATTGCTGCACGCACCAGCGCACGTAGGCCAGATCGGCCTCGGGGCGGCCCTGGCTCTCGTAGTAGCGCAGCACGGTAGAGGCCAGGTAGAGCTGGCTGAGAATGTCCCCCAGCCGCGCTGACAGGCGCTCCTTGCGCTTCAGCTCGCCGCCGAACATCAGCATGGAGATATCCGACACCATCGCCAGCGCCGAGCTCATGCGGGTCAGCTGTTGATAGTAACGCCCGGCAGGGCCATTGACCGGTCGTCGTGCTACCCAACCCGCAGTAACACCCAGCGTCAGCGTGCGCACGAAGTTGCTGATGCCGTAGCCGATGTGGCGGAAGATGAGGCCGTCGAATTCCCGCAGTCCCGCTTCCTGGTCCGGATTCTTGGCGGCCTGCATCTCGCGGGCCACGAAGGGGTGGCAGCGGATCGCGCCCTGACCGAAGATCATCAAGTTGCGGGTGAGGATGTTGGCGCCTTCCACGGTGATGCCGATGGGCATGCTCATGTAGGCGTGGGCCAGGTAGTTGGATGGGCCCATGATCAGCCCGCGGCCGGCATGGATGTCCATGGCGTCGCGGATGATCTCCCGCGACTTCTCTGTCATGTGGTACTTGGCGATGGCCGACACCACGGAAGGCTTAATATGACTGTCCACCGCACCGGCAGTGATGATGCGGCAGGCTTCCAGCTGGTAGGTGTTGCCGCTGATACGCGCCAGCGCTTCCTCCACGCCTTCGAAGTTGCCGATGGCGATGTTGAACTGCACCCGTAGCCGGGCGTAGGCGCCGGTGGTGCGATAGCACAGTTGCGCGGTCGCGGTGCCCAGGGCGGGCAGGGAGATCGCACGCCCCTCCGACAGGCATTCGACCAGCATGCGCCAGCCCTGGCCGGCGCGCTCCACGCCGCCGATGATCCAGTCCAGCGGAATGAACACGTTCTCGCCGCGCGTCGGCCCGTTCATGAAGGTCATGCCCATCGGGAAGTGACGATGGCCGATCTGCACGCCAGGATGACTGGTGGGAATCAGCGCGACGGTGATGCCACGATCCTCTTCCTCGCTGAGCAGGTGGTCCGGGTCATGCATCTTGAAGGCGAGGCCGAGCACGGTGGCGACCGGGGCGAGGGTGATATAGCGCTTGTTCCAGGTGATGGAGATGCCGAGGCACTCCTGTCCGTTGTACTCGCCCTTGCAGACAATGCCGACATCGGTCATGGCGCCGGCATCGCTGCCAGCCTCTGGTCCGGTCAGGGCGAAGCAGGGGATTTCCTCGCCTACGGCCAGACGCGGCAGATAGTGCTGGCGCTGTTCCTGGGTGCCGTACTTCATCAGCAGCTCGGCCGGGCCGAGGGAGTTCGGAACCATCGCGGTGACGGCGGCTGAGCAGCTGCGGGTGGCGATCTTGGTGACCACGGTCGAGTGCGCCAGTGCCGAGAAACCGAGGCCGCCGTACTCTTCGGGGATGATCATGCCAAAGAATTTTTCCCGCTTCAGGTAGTCCCAGGCGGCGGGGGTCAGGTCCTTGTCGATATGCACGATGCGCCAGTCGTCGAGCATGCGGCAGAACTCCTCGACCTGGTTGTCAAGGAAGGACTGCTCAGCGGCCGTCAGTTTGGGAAACGGCAGCGCCAGCCATTCGTGCCAGTCCGGGGCACCCTTGAACAGGTCGGCCTCCCACCAGGTGTCGCCGGCCTCGAGCGCCTCCTGTTCGGTGTCGCTCATCGGCGGCAGCACGCGCTGGAAGAAGCGGTAGACCGGCTGGGTGAGCCGGGTGCGACGCAGGTTGTCCTCGAAGTAGAACAGTGCCACGACGCCCAGCACTATCCACAACAGCCAGGCCACGCCCCAGTACCAGGTGGAGATGATCAGGGCGCCGGCGATGGCGATCAGGATGGTGCCCATGCGCGCGCGCTGATAGGCGAGTATCCAGATGACGCCGAGGACAATCAGGGTTTGAATGAGAGTAGACATGCCTTGCTCCATGGGCCGTTGCCGGGCCGGTTATTCTGCGGTCAATCCTGCCACAACCGGGGGCAGGCCGGCCAGCGCCAGGACCAGGTTGGATAATGCCGTCCAGGGATTGACCGGGCTCATGCCCTTGACGGCCAGATCCACTTGCCGGGCGCCGCGCAGGATGTCTTCCAGTTGCGGGCGCTGGAACCGCCGCAGTGCGGCTTTTACCGGCGCTTCGTGAATGCGACGGACGCCCTTCTTCTGCATCGCGCTGGAGACGTCCTGTCCCCCGTCCATCAGGGCGCGGATCTCAATCAGCAGGCGCAGCTCGCGGGCGAGCATGGCAAGCAGCGCGAGGGGCTCGTTGCTATCGGCGCGCAGGCCATCGAGTACCTTTTGTGCGCGCTGGGCATCCCCGTAGAGGGCCGCATCAATCAAGGTGAATACGTTGAAGCGAGAGTGGTCGGCAACCAGGGACATGACGTGCTTCTGGCCGATGCGGATGCGATTCTCCGCACTGGCTCCGGTGAGGATACGCAGCTTCTCGATCTCCTGGTTGGCGGCCAGCAGGTTGCCTTCCACGCGATCGGTGAGCAGAGCGACGGCTTCGGCGTCGGCGCTCAGGCCGTGGCGGGCCAGACGCGCTTCGATCCAGCCTGGCAGCGCCTTGACGTCGACGGGCCACACCTGCACGAACAGGCCGCCGGCTTCAAGGGTCTTGAACCACTTGGTGTTGAGGCTGGCACTTTCCAGCTTGGGAGTCACCAGAATGAGGACGTTGTCCGGATTCGGAGAGGCGAGATATTTTTGCAGGACAGCGCGCGCGGCCTCGTCGACCTTGGCCGTGTTCAGGCGCACCTCGATGATGCGTCGTTCGGCAAACAGGGACATGCTGTTGGCGGTCTGCAGCAGGGTCTGCCAATCAAAGTAGCGGTCGGCGAACAGCTGCTCCCATTCGCTGAAGCCCTGTTGCCGGCAGTGGCCGCGCAGCTGGTCCAGCGTCTCCATCACCAGCAGCGTTTCATCCCCGGCGATCCAGTAGAACGGCTGCAGAGATGTCTGCAGGTGACCACCGAGCCTGTCGGAGTTGATGCGCATCCCCTGTCCTTGCCAGCGTCAGCCGGCTGCTGCCGCCAGTCGTCGTACCAGTCGGTCGACCAGCTCCTGTCTCATCTCATTCTGCAGCAGTTCCCGCTCGGCGTTGCTGCCGGCAATGTTGGCGGTGTCCTCGAAGTAGCTGCGCTCCACACTGATGACCTCTGGTGGCAGCAGCAGCTCATCGCCGCGCTCAAGAGTGGCCTGCACCGCCATCTGAAGCTCGTATTGGGCGGCCTGAGCGCGGCCGTTGACCGAGAGCGTACGGGAGTTGAGCTGCTCGGGACCGACCGTCAGCACGTAGTTGGCAGACTGGGCGATCACGGTGGTAACGCCCACTGATTCCAGCGCCTCGCGCAGCTGCCGGGTCAGGGCGCTGCTGACGTCGCCACGCAGGACGACGGTATCGATCGCCACCGGCGCCTGCTGCGTGCCCCGCAGAGCAAAGCCGCAGGCGGAGAGGAGCAGGGCGAGGCCGACGAGGGTCGCATAGCGCAGGATGGCGTTCATGTGGGTTGTCTCATGCTGATTTGGTCTGGGGAACAGGGACGGGTTGGTTGCTGGTGACCTTGAGCAGACGGATCTGTCTGCTGTCGGCGTTCAACACGGTAAAGTGGAACTCGCCGATCTCGGCCTTCTCATCCCGCTCGGGGATGTGGCTGAGGTGCTGTAGCACCATGCCGCCGATGGTGTCGACCTCCGCGTCGCTGAAGTCGGTGCTGAAATAATCGTTGAAGTCCTCGATCGAGGTCAGCGCCTTGACCACGAAATTCTGTGCGTCCAGCCGCTTGATGAAGCTGTTGTCATCGACGTCGTATTCGTCCTCGATCTCGCCGACGATCTGCTCCAGCACATCCTCGATGGTGACGATGCCACAGGGGCTGCCGTATTCATCAATGACGATGGCCATGTGCTGACGGTTCTCGCGGAACTCGTTCAGCAGCACGTTCAGGCGCTTGCTCTCTGGCACAAAGGTGGCCGGTCGCACAACTTGCCGTACATCGAAAGGCTCCTGGTTCTTGCTGAGGACAAAGCGCAGCAGGTCCTTGGCCAGCAGGATGCCGATGATGGAATCCATGTTCTCTGCCACCACCGGAAAGCGGGAGTGGGAAACGGTGACGACGGTGTCGAGTATTTCCTCCAGCGAGTCCCTGGCGGACACGGTGACCACCTGAGGACGGGGAATCATGATCTCGCGCACCTGCATGCTGGACACCTGCAGGGCGCCTTCGATGATAGCCAGCGCGTCGGCGTCCAGCACATGATCCTGCTCCGCGTTACGCAGCACCTCCAGCAGACTCTTGGTGTCTGTGGGCTCATCCGAAAAAACCTGGGCAATTTTATCGATCCAGGACCGGGGTCTTGGATCGATACTCGATGGGTCGTCAGCCATGTGCGGGTCTATCTCCTGTCCTCATGCGGGTTTGTTGATAGGGGTGTTAATTGGGATCTTCTTTATAGGGGTCTGCTATTCCAAGAGTAGCAAGGATCTGTGTCTCCAGCCTCTCCATGTGCTCGGCTTCGTCGTCTTCCTGGTGATCAAGGCCGCTCAGGTGCAGTACGCCGTGAACGACCATGTGAGCCCAATGGTGTTCATCGGTCTTGTCCTGTTCCTGTGCTTCGCGGGCCACCACCGGGGCGCAGATCACCAGATCGCCCAGCGGCAGCTCTTCCAGCAGGGCGGCGACGGCCTGGGGGACTTCGCTGGAGAAGGACAGCACGTTGGTCGAAGAGTCCTTGCCGCGGTAGTCGCGATTGAGCTCCGCCGACTCCTGTTCGTCGACCACCCGGATGCTCACGTTCAGCGGTTTGCCGGCCTGCTGCAGTGAGGCGGTGGCGCCCACGGCGGCGTCAATCCAGGCCTGGAAGCGGGCCTCTGTAGGAACGGTGGAGCCAGGGCAGGCGTTCTCGAAATCAAGCGTCGAGATCATAGCTATTGTCCTGGCCGCTCTCGTTCAGTTTCTTGATGTTCTGCGCGTCGTGTCTGTCGTAGGCTTCCACGATGCGCTGCACCAGGGTATGCCGCACCACGTCGCGCGAGTCGAACCAGGTGAAGCCGATGCCCTCGACCTCCTTGAGCACCTGGGTGACATGCACCAGGCCGGAGCGGGTGCCCTTGGGCAGGTCGATCTGGGTGACGTCGCCGGTGATTACCGCCGTGGAGCCGAAGCCCAGGCGGGTGAGGAACATCTTCATCTGCGAGGTCGTGGTGTTCTGGCTCTCGTCCAGGATGATGAAGGAGTTGTTCAGCGTGCGTCCGCGCATGTAGGCCAGCGGGGCAATCTCGATGACATTCTTCTCGATCAACCGGCCCACGCGCTCCACCCCCAGCATTTCGTAGAGGGCGTCGTAGAGAGGACGCAGGTAAGGGTCTACCTTCTGGCTCAGGTCGCCTGGCAGGAAGCCCAGCTTCTCGCCGGCCTCCACGGCGGGGCGTACCAGCAGCAGACGCTGCACACGGTCCTGCATCAACGCCTCGACTGCGCAGGCCACGGCCAGGTAGGTCTTGCCGGTGCCGGCCGGGCCGATGCCGAAGTTGATGTCATGACGCAGGATAGATTCCACATAGTCACGCTGGTGCGTGCCCCGAGGCTTGATGGAGACGTTGGGGGTCTTGAGGATCAGCGGCTTATCGACGTCGTATTGACTGTCGGAGGCCACAGCAGAGGCGTCGTCGACCTCCCGGAGGGCCAGGTGGACAGCATCGGGGCTGACGCCGGCATCAGTGGCCGTCGCCTGGTAGAGGCGGTCGAGCACGCGGCTGCCGTTATCTACGGCCTTGCGTGAGCCGGAGAGCTGGAAAACGTTACCGCGGTGCTGGATCTTCAGGGCCAGCGACTTCTCAATCTGTTGCAGGTGTTCATTGAGATGGCCACACAGGTTGGCCAGGCGGTGTGTATTTTCAGGCTCAAGCACGAGCCGTCGGGTAATCTTGTTTGTTGCCATCAGGTCAGCTTGCGGATCTCCCGCTGGATGTAATTGAGGCTCTAGTATACCAATCTATAGCGAACCGGCCAGCGAGTTGACGTAGGCATCGGTGATGGTGACATCTACGAACTGGCCGATCAGGAAGGCGTCCGCGCAGCGGAAATTGACGACCCGGTTGTTCTCGGTGCGTCCCTGCAGATCTGCCGGGTCCTTGCGCGACGGGCCATTGACCAGTATGCGCTGGCGGCTGCCGATCATGCCTTCACTGATGGCCGCAGCCTGTTTGATGATCTGCGCCTGCAGGATGGCCAGCCGGTGTTTCTTCTCCTGCTCGGAGGTGGCATCGGCAAGGTCGGAGGCAGGCGTGCCCGGCCGCGGGCTGTAGACGAAGCTGAACGAGGTGTCGTAGCCGACCTCGATGATCAGGTTCATGGTGTCCTCGAAGTCCTGGTGCGTCTCGCCGGGAAAACCGACGATGAAGTCTGAAGACAGGCTGATGCCGGGCCGGATGGCCTTCAGACGATTGATGATGGACAGGTACTGCGCCGCGGTGTGGCCGCGTTTCATGGCCGCAAGGATGCGGTCCGAACCGCTCTGGATGGGCAGGTGCAGGTGGTTGACCAGGCTCGGCACGTGACGGTAGATCTCCACCAGGTTGTCCGCGAACTCCATCGGATGCGAGGTAGTGAAGCGTATCCGCCCGATGCCTTCGACGGCAGCGACGTACTGGATGAGCGTGGCAAAATCGGTGATCTGGCCATCGTGACTCAGGCCGCGATAGGCGTTGACGTTCTGGCCCAGCAGGTTGATCTCGCGCACACCCTGTCCGGCCAGATGCACGGCCTCGGCCAGCACGTCGTCCAGTGGGCGGCTGACTTCCTCGCCGCGGGTGTAGGGCACCACGCAGAAGGAGCAATACTTGCTGCAGCCTTCCATGACAGTGAGGAAGGCCTCGCAGCCATCCACGCGCGGTTCCGGCAGGCGGTCGAATTTCTCGATCTCCGGAAAGGAGATATCCACGAGCGTGCTGCGTCCGCTGGCATCATCGAGCATCTGCGGCAGCTTGTGCAGGGTCTGCGGGCCGAACACCACGTCGACATAAGGAGCCCGCCGACCGATGGCCGCGCCCTCCTGGCTGGCCACACAGCCGCCGACGGCGATCTGCAGGCCCGGATTGGATTTTTTCAGCGACTTCCAGCGCCCAAGCTGGTGGAACACCTTCTCCTGGGCCTTTTCCCGGATCGAGCAGGTGTTGAGCAGCAACAGGTCGGCCTGGTCCGGGCTGTCGACGATCTCGGCGTCATGGGACTCGCGCAGCATGTCCAGCATCCGCGCCGAATCGTACTCGTTCATCTGGCAACCATGGGTCTTGATGAAGACCTTGCGGGAGCGGGATGGAGGATTGAGGCGCGAGGTGGCGATGATGCCGCTGCCGATTTGCTTGTCGCTGATGGTCATGGTGTGGGATTGGTCACTGAAAATGGCAAGCGCGGATTGTAGCAGCTTCGTGGCGGGCAAAGAACCGCTCACGTATTCCTGCGCATCGCGGCGGATTGCTGTAGAATGCCGCCTGCTCCGCAGAACCCCTTCACAGAACCCCTGTACCGCCCTTGCATTTGGCGCCTGGCGACCTCATGTTGCGGAGTATCAACGTCAAGAGATTCCATGAATGGCTAACCCCACCGAAATCTACCGTATCACCTTTCTCAACAAGGGGACGGTCTATGAAGTTTATGCCAAGCAGGTTTACCAGAGCGAGCTCTACGGCTTTATCGAGGTGGAAGACTACATCTTCGATGAGCGTAGCCAGGTGGTGGTGGATCCCAGCGAAGAAAAGCTCAAGGCTGAATTCCAGGGCGTGAAGCGCAGCTTTATTCCGCTGCAGGCCATCATCCGCATCGATGAGGTGGAGAAGGGCGGCGTTGGCAAGATCTCCAATGGTGACAACATCACCCCCTTTCCCTCGCCATTTCTGGCGGTGCGCAACCCGGACACACAGAAGTCCGAGTGATCCGAGCGCCGTGGGTCGACAGCGCCGGCTGCCGACCCCTGCTTACCTCTCCAGCTACGACCCCAGCTACGACTCCAGCGCTTTTTCCACTGTCGCCAGTTCCACGCACAGCACGAAGACCTGCATGGCTGCCTCGATGTCAGAAATTGACGGGAACGAGGGTGCCAGACGGATGTTGCTGTTGGCCGCATCGTTGCGGTAGGGCCAGGTGGAGCCGGCCGGTGTCAGCTTGACGCCAGCGGCTGCGGTCAGCTTGACCACGGTGTCAGCCAGCCCGGGCTGGGTGTCGAACAGGACGAAGTAACCGCCCTGCGGCACTGTCCACTGACCCAGCGGCTGCTCGTTGATCGTCTTGCCCGCCAGCCCTTTCTCCAGTTGCTGCAGCACCACATCGAACTTGGGCTCCAGAATGGCACGGTGACGCTGCATCAGTGCGCGGAGGCCGTCCATGTCCTTGAGCAGGCGGATATGGCGCAGCTGGTTGACCTTGTCTGGCCCGATGGTGGCGATGCCGAGTTGATCGGCAAAGCAGGCCAGGTTGGCCTCTGAGGTGGCAACGAAGGAGATGCCCGCGCCTGCGAAAGTGATCTTGGAGGTGGAACCGATCACATAGACATTGTCCAGGGTGCCGGCCGCGTCGCTGAGTTCGATGATGTTGGCCAGCGCTGGCGGATTGTCCACCAGGTGGTGTTCGGCGTAGGCGTTATCCCAGAAAATGCGGAAGTTGGCGCCGGCGATGGTGCCCAGCTGGGCCATGCGGGCCACGGTGTCGTCGGAGTACACCACACCGTCCGGGTTGGCGTACTTGGGCACACACCAGATGCCTTTGACCAGTGCGTCGCCGCGCACCAGCGCCTCGACCTTGTCCATGTCCGGCCCGGTGGCCGTCATGGGCACGGGGATCATCTCGATGCCCAGCGTCTCGCAGATGGCGAAGTGACGGTCGTAGCCGGGCGAAGGGCAGAGGAACTTGACCTTGCCGCCGGTGACCGCTGCCTCTGCCGCCCATGCCGAATCTGCGCCGCGCACGCCGTGATACAGGGCGCTGGTCACCAACTGGTACATGAACTGCAGGCTGCTGTTGCCGCCCACCATGGTGCGCGCCGGGATGGTCTGCAGATACTCAGCGGCAAAGCGGCGGGCCTCGGGGATGCCCATGATGCCGCCGTAGTTACGGCAATCGGTGCCGTCCTCACAGCGGTAGTCATTCCCCAGAATGCCATCCAGGTCATTGCTGAGGGCGAGTTGTTCGGTGGCGGGTTTGCCGCGGGTCAGGTCCAGGTTCAGGTTTTTGGCGCTGATCGCCTGGTACTGTTGGCGGAGTTCCTGCTGTCGGGCTTGCAGTTGCTGCTGGTTCAAGAATCGCTCCTCGATACGTTTATGTGCATGGGATAGGATGGCCGCGAATGAAGCGGGAGGAGAATTCTACAGTATACTGCGCGCAAACTCGATCAGGACCCGCGAAATCCCTATGCCTCCACACGCCTCTGATGACCCTGCTGCCGACGAATCCTCCCTCGCGGTCCATCCCTACCAGCGCCTGGTGCCGGAAACCGTACTCGATGCCGTGGAAAGCCTGGGCATCCACATCGATGCCCGCATCCTCACCCTGAACAGCTACGAGAACCGGGTCTACCAGGTGGGCGTCGAGGAGGGCAATCCGGTTATCGTCAAGTTTTACCGGCCGCAGCGCTGGACCCGCGAGCAGATCCTGGAGGAGCACGCCTTCACCCTGGAGCTGGCGGAGCTGGAGTTGCCAGTGGTGCCGCCGCTGCTGCTGGATGGCTACAACACCCTGTATGAGCACGACGGCTTTTCCTTCGCGGTGTTCGAGCGCAGGGCGGGGCGGGCGCCGGATCTGGACAATCCCGACAACCTGCTGGTGCTCGGGCGCTTTCTCGGCCGGCTGCATGCTGCCGGCGCGGCCAGACCCTTCCAGCATCGCCAGTCCCTGACGGTCGAGCGGTTGGCGATCGAGAGCCGCGACTATCTGCTGGGCCAGGGGTTCATTCCCGACAGTCTGCGTGAGGCCTACGACACGCTCAGCCGTGACCTGATCGAGCGGACCTCCCGTGTCTTCGCGCAGTGCAGTGGCGTCAGGCAGCAACGGATTCATGGCGACTGCCACCCCGGCAATGTGCTGTGGCGGGAGGACGCACCGAACTTCGTTGACTTCGATGACGCGATGACCGGGCCGGCCATTCAGGACCTGTGGATGCTGCTGTCAGGCGAACGCCATCAGCGCCAGATACAGTTGATGGACCTGGTGGAGGGTTACAGTGAATTCAACGATTTTGACCCGCGGGCACTGCCGCTGATCGAGACGCTGCGGACGCTGCGCATCATGCACTACAGCGCGTGGCTGGCGCGCCGGTGGCAGGATCCGGCCTTTCCCCGCAGCTTCCCCTGGTTCAATACCGAGCGCTACTGGGCGGAGCACATCCTGGAACTGCGGGAACAGATGGCGGCCCTGGACGAGCCGCCACTGGAACTGTTCAATTGAGATGCGGGTGGGTTACTGCGGGCTGACCTCGTCGAGCAGCGTGACGATCTCCTGCTCGATGACCTCGATGTCATTGGCCTTGAAGCCCATGTGCACCAGCCGCACCGTGCCCTCCGGATCGATCAGGAAGGAGGTGGGCATGCCGACAACCCCATACTGGGTAAGTACCTCGTTGGGCGTGTCGGCGGCGATCAGGTAGTCGAAGTCGCGGTCGATCAGGAAGTCCTGACCATCCTCGATGGGGTCATCCACGTTGATCGCTATCACCTCGAAGTCACGATCCTGATACTTGCCGTAAAGCTCGTTGATCAGTGGCATGGAGCGCAGGCAGGGCGCGCACCATGACGCCCAGAAGTCCACGTACACAGTCTTGCCCCGCAGCGCTGCCAGGCTGATGTCGGGCTGCCCCTCCTGCATGGCGGGCAGCGTGAAGTCGGGCGCCTGTTCGCCCTTCTCGAGGGCAAGAGCGGCGGGAGCGCACAAGGTGACCATCGCCATCACGGCGAGTTCTCGAAATTTCATGGACTTACTCCTGTCAACACGGGTGTTACAAACATGGACGTTCTGACCAGCCCATCAGGCCGGTGACATTGCCGGCAGGGTCGGCAGACTCTCGATGAGCTCCTTCCAGCGCTGGCGCTGCAACTTCAGACGATAGCGGGCTTCGCGGTAACTGTCACGCAGTTGCAGGCGTTCCCAGTGGCTCCACTTCTCCTGCAACTCGCTGGTGCGGGTCTCATACCATTGCTGGCGGTGCTGGGCCCATTGCTGCAAGGTGGTCTTGAGCTGTTCGTATTCCTGCTCCAGACGCTGCAGCCACTTTTCTGCGCTGCTGTCGCTGGCGTATCGGCGGGTGGCCATGCGGTACTGCATATCCAGCCTCGCCGTCTCGATGGCCACCGGTGAACAGCGCTTCAGGTCACTGGTCAGACCCAGGAACGAGCAGAGGCGGATGAACCATTTGGTGGGATCGTAGTGCCACCAGCGGATGCCGTTGCGGTAGTCCCACTGAAAGGTGTGGTGATAGTTGTGATAGCCCTCGCCATAGGTGATCAGGGCAAGGATGGGATTGTCGCGGGCGGAGCTGGCTTCGCTGTAGGTCTGGCGTCCCCAGAAGTGAGCGAGGGAGTTGATCAGCCAGGTGACGTGCTGGCTGAGCACCAGTCGCAACAGCCCGCACAGCAGCAGTGAGGCGATGATGTCGCCATGCAGCCAGCCCAGCAACACCGGCACGCCGATGTTCATCAGCAGCACCAGGCTGAGGTAGTGCTTGTGCTGCCACGCCAGGATGGGGTCGCGCTGCAGGTCCTTCACATTGGAGAAATCCTGACGGCCGCTTTCATAGTTTCTCAGGATCCAGCCAATGTGCGAGAACCACAGTCCCCGTCCAGCGGAGTAGGGGTCCTTGTCGTTGTTGTCGACATGGGCGTGATGGCGGCGGTGATCCGATGCCCAGTTCAGCACGTCGTTCTGCAGCGCGCAGGCGCCACCCAGGGCGTAAATGAAGCGCAGCAGCGGATGGGCCTTGTAGGTCTTGTGTGACCACAGGCGATGATACCCGGCGGTGATGGACATGCCGCAGAACCCCATCATCAGCACAAAGGTTACCCATTCGAAGGCATCGTAGCCATGGGTGAAGCCATACCAGGGCACAAGCGTCACGGCAAACAGCGGTGTCAGGGTAAAGAGCACCATGTTGGTCCAGTTGATTGGCGGTTTTTGCATAACAAATGTATTCCTGCAGAGGCGAAATGAGCATGGAGTCGGCGCAACGGATCACTGGTGCAGGGAAGATGGACTGAAGAAAAAACGCGCCGACAGCCAGTCAAAGACACCAGAATCGGTAAAATTATTGCATGATTGGGAAAACAAAAAAAAGCGCGCTGGCAGCCTCAGGGTCTATTCTGTAACCTGCGCGCGTTAAAACTGCGCCCACAAACCGGATCAGACCTATGAATGACCCACACATCATCACCCAACTGATTGACCTGCAATCGCGTTCGGCGTTTCAGGAGGATTTGCTGAGGGAATTGAACGACATCGTCGCCCGCCAGCAGATGCAGATCGATCTGCTGGAGCGACAACTGCTGCTGCATCGGGACAAAATCACCCATCTGCTGGATAACCTGCCCGATCGCAACACGATCGCAGCGGATGACGAGCGCCCGCCGCACTATTGATGCGGCAGGTGTGAAAGGCTGGCGTGAGTGAGCGGGCAGCCTACTTCGCTGCTGCCACGTCCTCGGCCTGCAGCCCCTTGTCTCCTTCGCTGATGGCGAACTCGACGCGCTGGCCATCGTGCAGTACGCGGTGGCCCTCGCCGCGAATGGAGCGGAAGTGGACGAAAATGTCATCGCCACTGTCCCGGGTGATGAAACCGAAACCCTTGCTGGCGTTGAACCATTTGACGCTGCCACTTTCCCGGCGGGATTGGTTGTAGGGCACCCGATGTTCCGCAGGACGTTGTCTGGACGAACCTTTTCTGGGGCGGATGATGGCCGCGGTGGCCGATATCATGCTCGCCACGAAAGCGACAAAAATGACAACTGACGCGGTGTACTGGGTGTTGAGCAGAATGACGGGAAGGGCGATAACAGCTGTGACGATCAGAGCAATAACGAGCGGCTTATTAAAGTTGTACATGGAAACTCTCTTGGAAACTTATAATTATTATTCACGGAAAAGGCAGTTTCTCCCATCCTGCTGACGGGTTTCCGCTGACCTCAAGCCACCAATTCTAACGAGCTTTGCTGATAAATCAAACCCGCTAAATGCAGGGGGCGGCAAAATGCTCCGACTCTGCGTTTTCTCCTGGTTCAGCCGCTATTCAGTTTGTGCGCAGCATCATGTCACCGTGATCCCGATCAGGGGTCGTATCAACACATCTCCCTCTGTTAACGATGTGGTGATGGGAGCAATGAGAGGACATGAAAATGAATAACAAAGAATCGACAATGACAGTGTTCAGGCGATGTGCAATCGGAGCGATGGCGGCTTCATGTCTGTTGGCAGTGCAAGCGCAGGCAGAGACAACCTACGCCTATGCGAAGGTCATCGAGTCGCGACCGATCTACACGGTGGTCGAAGTGTCGAGGCCTTACCAGGACTGCTGGAACGAGGAAGTCCCCGTGCGCAGCCGACAACAGTCGGAGAGCCGCACGCCCGCCATCATCGGAACGATCATCGGTGGCGCCCTCGGCAACGCGGTGGGGCACAACAAGTCGAACAAGCGTGTGGGAACCGTGGTCGGCGCGGTGTTGGGCCACTCCATAGGACGTGATATAGTTTCCGGCAATGGGCGGGACAGTCGCTACTATGAAGTTGTTCAGCGTTGTGAGACTGCCTACGATTATCGGGAAGAGGAGCGGCTGATGGGTTATCAGGTGCGCTATCGCTTCCATGGGGAGGAATACTCTGTTCGCATGGATGATGATCCGGGCGACGAGATTCGCGTAAGAGTTGATGTGCAACCGGTTTACTGATCGGTTGTTATGGAGAGTTCCGTGTTGAGGCCAAATCCGTTGATGCCCGTTCTGAGGCGCCTGCTGGCAACCGCTGTGTTGTCCTGCGCAATGCTGCCGCTGGCTGCCGTGGCCCAGAACAGTTTCATCGCCCAGAATGGTAACGGTCCCCAGAACGGCACCCCACCCCAGGAACAGGTCGAATCCGGGATATCCCAGCGCCGGGCGCTTGAGATGGTCCGCGCCAGGTTCCCTGGCAATGTGGTGAGCATCAACCAGGTACAGCGCGACAGCGGTGTGTATTATCGGGTGCGCATGGATGATGGTGGCAACATCTTCACCCTTTACGTGAACGCCGCCAACGGCGAAATTACCAGGGAGCAGTAGCGCATGCGTCTGCTGGTGGTCGAAGACCAGAGTCTGTTACGCCAGCAACTCGCCCGCGGTCTGGAGCGCAGCGGCTATGTCGTCGACGACGCCGCGGACGGCAAGGCTGGTCTCTACTTTGCCATGGAATACGCCTACGACGCGGCCATCATTGACCTTGGGCTGCCAGTCATGGACGGCATTTCCCTGATCAAGGAAATCCGCTCCCAGGGGCGCACGTTTCCGATCCTGATCCTGACGGCACGGGGCGACTGGCAGGACAAGGTCGAAGGCCTGGATGCGGGCGCCGATGATTATGTCGTCAAACCGTTTCAGCTCGAGGAAATCCTGGCCCGTCTCAACGCCCTGCTGCGCCGCGCCGCCGGCTTCGCTCGCCCGCTGATCGAGTTCGGCCCCGTTGCGCTGGACACCACTGCCAAGCGGGTGTCCCTGAACGGGGAGGCCGTCGACCTGACCGCCTACGAGTACAAGATGCTGGAGTACCTGATGCTGCATCCGGGACAGGTGGTTTCCAAGACCGAGCTGACCGAGCACCTGTACGCCCAGGACTATGATCGCGACAGCAATGTGCTCGAGGTTTTCGTGCGTCGCCTGCGCCAGAAGCTCGATCCTGATGACAGCCTGAAGCCCATCGAGACCATCCGCGGCCAGGGTTACCGTTTCCGCTCTGGATAATCTCCAAGATGAATCCCAGCCATTCACGCGCTGACTATTCCTTGCAGACCCGCCTGCTGATCGCGGTCAGCATCCTCCTGTTCATCTTCCTGGGCCTGACTGGCATCGTGCTCGATCGCGCCTTCCGCAGCAGTGTGGAGACCAGTGTGTCCGAACAGCTGCAGGCGCAGATCTACGTGCTGCTTGCTGCCGTGGACAAGGAGGGCGAGGAGTTCTACTTCGTCCAGGATCTGCGGGAGCCGCGCTTCACCCAGCTCAACTCCGGGCTGTACGGACTGGTGAGCAGCCCGGTGGGGGGCGAGCGTTTGCGCACACCGTCCGCACTGGAGATGGAGTTCGAGGATTTCGCCGCCCTGTGGCAGGAACTGGACAGGGGCGAGATGTTTTTCGGTCGATTCACTGTGGCGGAGGGCAGCGAATATTTTGTGGCCACCTACAACGTGGTGTGGGAGAACAGCGAGGACGAGTTCAACTTTGCCGTCATTGAGTCCACCAGCACCTACCTGGCGGAAGTGAACAAGTTCCGCACCAGTCTGTGGTCCTGGCTGGGCGGAGTCGCGCTGGTGCTGCTGGTGCTGCAATTGCTGCTGCTGCATTGGGGGCTGACGCCCTTGCGACGGCTGGCCGGCGATCTCAAGCGCATGGAAAGCGGCAGCAGCGAGGAGCTGACCGAAAACTATCCCCGAGAGCTGCGCGCCGTCACCGACAACCTGAACATGTTGATCAAGGCCGAGCGCAAGCAGCAGCAACGCTATCGCGAAACACTGGGCGATCTGGCCCACAGCCTGAAAACTCCCTTGGCCGTGATGACCGGCATCATGGAGACACTGGCCAGCGCAGACAAGGATGACGAAGTGGATACCCGCGAGCATATTGGCAACGCGCAGGAGCAACTGGAACGGATGAACCAGATCATCGGCTACCAGCTGCAGCGAGCGGTGAAGACAACCGGCACCTCCACCCTGGCTCGCAGAGTGGGTGTGGCCGATGCTGCTGACCGGATCATCCGTGCGCTGGACAAGGTCTATGCCGGCAAGGGTATGCGCACGCGCTCTGCCATCGATCCGGCCATCCTCTTCATGGGAGACGAACGGGACCTGATGGAGGTGCTGGGCAACGTCATCGACAATGCCTACAAGTACGGAAAGAGTGAGCTGACGGTGACAGCCTCAGTCACCCAGGAGCCTCGTCGCAGCCTGAGCATCGTGGTGGAGGACGACGGCCCCGGTATCTCCGCGTCGGACGCGGAGTTCGTGCTGCAGCGGGGCGCCCGGCTTGATACGCTGGCCCAGGGGCAGGGCATTGGTCTGGCCGTGGTGACCGACATTGTCGGCAGCTATGGCGGGCAGATAGAGATCGGTGTCAGCAAGCTGGGTGGCGCGCGCATCCAACTGGTATTCAGCAACTTCCAGATAGTGTCTTGACAGAGTTATGCAGAGGCGCCCTAGAATACCAGGGCT
>Ga0233380_1000536_pt1 | contig 19566 bp, 16 predicted proteins | sample ElkDunMinimDraft_9_FD_191541 | JGI IMG/M metagenome (GOLD analysis project Ga0233380, IMG submission 191541) | Fecal eukaryotic communites from dung pellets of Tule Elk in California, USA - Elk Dung F36 | ecosystem: Host-associated > Mammals > Digestive system > Large intestine > Fecal | place... | reverse complement strand
AGGCTCCGGCAGCAAGTGCTTTGGCGGCATCGCCGGAAGTGCGCAGGCCGCCATCAGCGATAACCGGGACGCCAGACTTTTCCGCCTCGCGCGCCGCGTCCATGATTGCCGTCAGCTGCGGCACGCCGACGCCCGCGACGATACGCGTGGTGCAGATCGATCCCGGCCCAATACCCACCTTCACGGCGTCAGCCCCCGCATCGATCAGCGCCCGGGTGGCCTCGGCGGTGGCAACGTTACCGGCGATGACCTGCGCCGAATTCGACAGCTTCTTCACGCGCTCAACAGCGCGGGCGACATCACGGTTGTGACCGTGAGCAGTGTCGATCACGATAACGTCACACTCGGCCGCAAGCAGGGCCTCGGTACGTTCATAGCCCTTGTCGCCAACTGTAGTCGCCGCTGCGACGCGCAAGCGGCCCGCCAGATCCTTGGTCGCGTTAGGGAAGGTTACAGCCTTCTCGATGTCCTTAACCGTAATCAGGCCAATGCAATGGTAGCGGTCATCGACGACCAGCAGCTTTTCGATCCGCCGCTGATGCAGCAGGCGGCGCGCCTCGTCGCCGCTGGTACCAAGCTTCACCGTGGCAAGGTCCTCATGCGTCATCAGTTCGCGTACCGGCTGGGCCGGATTATCCGCAAACCGCACGTCGCGGTTGGTAACGATGCCAACAAGCTTGCCGTTGGCCTCTACCACGGGGATGCCGCTGATGCGGTTCGCCTTCATGATGGCCTGCGCCTCACCCAGGCTGGCTTCGGGGGCTATGGTGATGGGATTGACCACCATTCCGCTTTCAAAACGCTTCACCGCGCGAACGGCAGCGCATTGTTCTTCGACGGAAAGATTTCGGTGCAACACGCCGATACCGCCCATCTGCGCCATGACAATGGCCATGTCCGCCTCTGTCACGGTATCCATCGCGGATGAGATAACGGGAATATTAAGCGCAATATCACGCGTCAGGCGCGTGCGGGTGTCCGCCGTGCTTGGAAGAATGTCACTCTCGGCCGGACGCAGGAGAACATCGTCGAAAGTTAGGCCGAGGGGGATGTCCATTGGTGCCACTATGCCTCTTGGGTAGAATCGTGGCGGCCCATGTAATCAAGCAGAGCCTCAAGTGCTAGGGGTTCATTTCACCGGAGAGGGTACTTTTCTCGCATCCGCGAAATAACGACCCAGCGCGACATGAAACAGGACGTCCTCAGCCGCCCCGCCCAGGTCGATGGGCCTGTCGACCCCGTCGCTGGGCCTGTGATAGTCGCCATCGAAGAACCGTTCGACCCGCTCGACGTCAGAATAGGCGCTGGAAACCATCACGGTCGGGACGTCATGCTGCAGCAGTGCCCAGCCATCCTGCCGCCGGACATAGTCGTTTGCAGCTTCGCCCGGAACGATCTTGCGCCGCTGCTTCTTCGCAACGCGCGCAATCGTTCCATCCAGCGGCGTCATGCCCTTGCCAACGATGGCAAGCGGCGATCCAGCTGGCGCGAGGGCGAAACTGTCGATGTTGAAGGCTGCCACGATCTGATTCAGGGGCAGTGGCGGATTTTCGGCAAAGGCGTGGGCGCCCAGCAGGCCAATCTCCTCGGCCGTGGTTGCCAGAAAATAGATGTCGCGATCAGGCTGCGGCGCCCGCGCCAACCGGCGGGCAATCTCGGTCAGCGCGGCAACTCCGCTGGCGTTGTCTATCGCGCCGTTACAAATCACATCCTCTGCCGGCGCTTCCCCGCAAATGCCGAAAGCATCCCAATGGGCCACAAACAGCACGGCGCCGCTGTCAGGCCGGCGGCCGGCAATCTTGCCGATCATGTTATGTGTGTGGATCGTGGTTTCGTGCGTCGTCGCCTCCAACGACGCTGTGAAATCCAGCATCCGCGGCACGAAACCGGGTTTACGCGCCTCTTCCTGCAGCGACTCGATTGTGGTGCCACTGCGGGCCAGCAGCCTCCCGAGGCCCTTTTCAGTTATGAAACCTTCAAGATCTCCGCCGATGGCATCGTTCGCCAAAGCATAGCCTGACCGCCGACGCCGAGCCGAAACATTGTCCAGCGAACGATCACCGTCCAGCACAGTCAGAACTGCCGAGGCACCACCCGCCAGCAGTGCGTTCTGACGCTCGCTGTTGGTGCCATCGCCATCCAGCAGCAAAACGGCCCGGCCCGCCAGATCGCTGCGCCCGGGCAACTGCCCATCCCCCTTGCCGATGAAAAGAACCGGGGCATTGCGCACCAAGCTGCGCTGACCCGATGTAAGCACCAGAACTTCGCTATCGGGCACCACGATACGGCGCCCCCTGCGGATGAAGTGCGTTCTTGAAGTCGCAGGTTCACGGGCAACCAGCGTTACAGGGGCAAACCATTCGCTACCCGGATTGTTCGTGCCTGAAACGAGGCCTATTTCGAACCACTTACGCCCCAAGTAGCGAAGTGTCTTTATTTCGCCGTCGGTGCCAGGCTGGCGGCCCATATACTCGTCACTGGCGAGTTCTTCGATATGCGCGCGAAGCTGCGCTTCCAGCGCGCGCTCCTTGCGCGGCGCGGCGCCAGCCGCGAACGGATGCAACAACACTACTGCCAGCAGCAGCGCCAATCGCCTTGCCGTTCCCCCGCCTCGCTTCATCGTTTCAACCTACAGGAAACACGCCTGTCGGCAAGCGGAATGAGGGCACGTGCAGCAGCATTATTCGGCGGTCCAGCCGCCATCCATGCTGATATTAGAGCCGTTCATGTTCGAAGCCTCCTCGCGACAGAGGAAGACCGCCATAGCGCCTATATCTGCGGGCTGTACGAATTTCCGCGTTGGTTGGCGAACAAGCAGCACATCATTGATCACCTGTTCCCGCGTCATGCCGCGCGCCTTCATGGTATCGGGGATTTGGTTTTCGACCAGCGGGGTCCAGACATATCCGGGGCTGATGCAGTTGGCAGTGATGTTATAGGTCGCCAGTTCCAGCCCCAGCGTCTTCGTCAATCCGGCCAGCCCATGCTTGGCCGCTACATAGGCCGCCTTGAAGGGAGAGGCCGTTAGCGAATGGGCGGAGGCGATGTTGATGATCCGGCCCCATCCGGCCCGCTTCATATGCGGAACCGACAGTCGGCTGGTGTCGAATGCCGCAGTCAGGTTCAGCGCAATTATTGTATCCCACTTGTCGACTGGAAAATCCTCGATCGGCGCGACATGCTGCATTCCGGCGTTGTTGACGAGGATATCAACATCCCCAGCCTCTGCCATCACGGCCTCCACACCGCTGCGCCGCGACAGATCGCCCGCGACATGCACGGCACCCAGTTCCACGCAAAGAGCGGCTATCGCGTCTGGATCTCCAAAGCCGGTGAGAACAACCTGCGCACCTTCGGCCGCCAGCGCCCGCGCGATGGCAAGCCCAATTCCCGAAGTGGATCCAGTAACAAGTGCGCGGCGGCTTTTCAGAAACATGCTCGACTCGGAAATTGCCTAGACTAATCTGCACTGGCTATGAGGGCTGGTGCTGGAGAGTCCAGTAGAACGGGAAGGTTGGCGGTGCGGCTGAACGAATTCGATCCGGGCTCTATCAAGGTAGAAGATCAGCGCGGCGGCCGATTCCCCATGGGCGGCGGCAAGCTGGGCTGCGGCACCATTGTTATCGCGCTGATCGCGGCAGTGGTTTTTGGCGTGGATCCTGTCCAGATGCTGGGCGGCTTGCAGGATATGCAGGGTCAGCAAGAACAGACGCAAGCCCTCCCCGGCGGCCAGACAACGGCAGAAAGCTGCAACGTTAACGCCGTCAGCCGCGAAACCTGCGCTCACCTGGCGTCGTTGAACGAAACATGGCAGCCGATCTTCGAAGGCTCGAACATTCCTTTCAGCCAACCAAAGCTCGTATTTTATTCGCAAAATGGCCAATCTGGCTGCGGCGCGGCACAAAGCGCCATGGGGCCGTTCTACTGCCCCAGCGACAACGGCATCTATATCGACACCGATTTTTACAACGAGATGGAGCGTAAACTGGGCGCATCGGGCGATTTCGCGCGGGCTTATGTCATGGCGCACGAATACGGCCACCACGTCCAGACGCTGACCGGGCTTTCAAGTCAGGTCCGCAGCGCCCAGTCACAGAATCCCCCACAAGCCAACGCCTTGCAGGTCGCCATGGAACTTCAGGCCGATTGTTACGCCGGTGTGTGGGCCGCGAAAAACAGCGATCGGATCGAACCGGGCGATATTGAGGAAGGGTTGAACGCGGCACATGCCATCGGCGATGACACGCTAATGAAGAACGCTGGTCAACGCCCGGTAGAGGCATCGTTTACGCATGGCAGTAGTGAGCAGCGGATGCAGTGGCTGCGGCGGGGGCTTGAAAGCGGTGACGAGGATGCCTGCGACACTTTTGCAAATTCGCGCCGATAATTGCCTGCCTGCACGGCCTCGGCTAAATCGCCGCGATGCAACTATCCGACTGCCATAATATTGACGATTTCCGGCGCCTTGCAAAGCAGCGGCTACCATGGCCGGTGTTTGACTATATCGATGGCGCTGCCGACGACGAGATCACCAAAGCACGCAACACCGCGTCCTACGCAGACTGCGATCTGGTTCCCGATGTCCTTGCCGGCGTGGCGAACATAGATACCTCAGTAACGATCCTTGGCTGCAAGACTACACTGCCGCTGATCCTGTCGCCTACAGCCCTTCAGCGTGTGTTCCACTGGCAGGGTGAACGCGCCGTCGCACGTGCCGCGGAAAAGTTCGGCCTGTGGTTTGGCATCTCCAGCCTTGCAACTGTGAGCATTGAGGAGGTGGGCGCTATGGTGTCCACGCCCAAGCTGTTCCAGTTCTACTACCACAAGGACAAGGGTCTGAACCGCTCCATGATCGAACGATGCAAGGCGGCGAAGTTTGATGCCGTTGCGTTGACCGTCGACACGATCGTTTCAGGCAAGCGCGAACGATGCGCACGCAGCGGCTTTACCTCGCCGCCGCGTTTCACCCCGTCATCCGCGCTGAGCTACGCAATCAAGCCTCGCTGGGCACTGGATTATATGCTGCGCGAGAAATTCTCGCTGCCAAACCTCGACACCCATGTGCAAGAAGGCACCGATGAGGCGGTTTCGATCGCCGGCTATTTCAACAACATGCTGGACCCGTCGATGGACTGGAAAGCGGCCGAGCAGATTCGCGACGACTGGGGAGGCACTTTCTGTCTGAAAGGTGTGATGAGCGTGGCCGATGCACGGCGTGCTGTGGCCATGGGCGCCGACGCCATCATGATTTCCAACCACGGCGGACGCCAACTCGACGGCAGCCGCTCTCCGTTCGATCAACTGCCCGAAATCGTCGATGCGGTCGGTGGCCAGATAGAGATCATCTGCGATGGCGGTGTCCGGCGCGGCACGCATGTTCTGAAAGCACTGTCGGCGGGGGCAAACTGCGCGTCGGGCGGCCGGCTCTATCTCTATGCGTTAGCGGCAGCCGGGCAGGAGGGTGTGGAACGCGCCATCCGCCTGTTAAAGGACGAGATCGAACGCGGGATGAAGCTGATGGGGGTGAAAAGCGTTAGCGAACTGAACCGCGAACACCTGCGCTGGCGGTAACGCCAGCGCAGGTGTTCGCGATGAACGAGCGACGGGGCCGTCAGCCCTGAACCACCCCTTTTCCGCCAAGAAATTCGGAAATCCTGCCCGTAGCGTCACGCAGGCTGCAACCGATGTGAACGACCTGCTCACCCGAATACACGCCGTTGAACCCTACCAGCGCCAAAACGAAGGCAACCTTGTCCTGCGGGCCCAGCACCGGCGCCGTCACGGAGGCAAGTTGGTAATTCGCCTTCGGATCAAGGCTGGTAGCCAGCAGGATGGGCCGGTCCTCCACCTGCTCAACAAAGAGCCAGTCGGCGGACATATCCGCGGGCTGTTCGCGCATCGTGCGGGTTGTAAACTGGAAGCCGTTCTGGCGCGCGAAAGACAGCCCATCCATCAGGGCCAGCCATTGATCGGGCAGACCCGGCGGATCAAGTTGTTCAAACCATTGTTCGACGGCGGCTTGCGGCGCGCCAGCAAAGAAGATTCCGCCGAACGGTGGCCTTAGCGGCAGGCGCCCTCCACTTGGCAGCGTAAAGCCCAGGTTGGACCGTGACGTTGCCCGTTCGCGCACGACGATATCGGCTCCGTCGCGAAACACTGCCGAGCACACCACGTCGAATTCATCCGCCAACCACCGCATTTCCGGCTGCGCGACCTGCAGCGGCGAGAAATGCTCACTTGCCACTTGTCCGATGGCGGCCAGCGCCGGGCCCAGCACATAGGTCTTGTCCGTAGCACGGTAAAGATAGCCGGCGTTGGCCAGGGTTGTAAGAAAAGCATGCGCGGTCGCCCGGCTGAGGCGCAGCGAACGCACCAGATCGGTCAGGCTGAACGCCTGCCCTGGATGGTCCGCAAAGAAATTGAGGATGGCAATTACACGCTGAGCGCTCGGCGATCCTTGGGACATAAAGCCGTTCCGTATATCGAATTGCGGAATCTGTAGAACTGCGTTCCCGCGCGGTCAACCAGCCCTAGTCGCGCCGCAGCACCATGGCCCCGAAACCGTAGCCTCCGTTAGTGACCAGGCATGCCTTGGCATCCTTTACCTGCCGCCCCTCGCCCCTGCCCCAAAGCTGCACGCAGGCTTCATAGGAATGGCCGTAGCCATGGAAGCGCCCACCCGAAAGCTGGCCGCCGCCCGTGTTTATGGGCAGTTCCCCGTCGATGGCGATGCGCTGGCCGCCTTCGACAAACGCAGCGGCTTCGCCCCGGCCGACCAGCTTCATCGCCTCCATCCACAGCAGGACGTGGATCGAGAAACCATCGTAAATCTGGGCGCAATCCAGGTCTTTGGGTGTCATGTCCGTTCGGTTCCACAGCATGTCTCCGGCGCGGTCAGCCTCAATCGTGGTGAAATCGCCGCGGAACTGGCCGGTCCACAGCCCCCCCATCGACATGCCCATCGCCTCAATATGCAGGGGCGGGTTTTTCATGTCCTTCGCCGCATCCCGGTGCGAAAGCAGGATCGCCGTCGCGCCGTCGATGTGGCTGTCACAGTCATAAAGCCGCAGCGGGGAGGATATGACCCGGGAAGCCAGATAATCATCCAGTGTCAGCGGCTTGCGATAGACTGCGCTGGGATTATGCGCGGCATTTCTGCGCGCGTTGACCGCAACAGCGCCAAGCTGCTCAGCCGTAGCCCCGTATTTGTCAAAATAGGCCTGCGCATAAAGCGCGAACGTATTAATCGGCGAATGGGCGTTGAACGGCACGGTCCACGCATTGTTGCCATCAACCCGCGAACCGCGTTGTCCCGACATCAGTGTCGATTGTCGGGCAGCCATCCGCGCTGTCGCCTGCGCCACGGTGCGATAGATGATGACATGCCGCGCCAGACCGCTCGCAATGGCCATGATGCCATGGAACAGGGGCGAAAGGTGGGAAAACCCCTCCCCGGATGACAGCACCCAACGCGGCTGGATGCCAAGCACCGCCGCAGCCTCGGCCGTGCCGACAGGCGCAATCCCGCCGCCTTCACTCGATTTGCCGGGATAGGTGCCGATACCGTCGATGTCAGACACCGACAGGCCTGCATCGGCGATAGCCGCAAGACAGGCGCCGGCGGTCAGTTGCAACGCCGAGCGACTGGAAGGACGCCCCACTTCAGACTGCGCCGCACCGGTGATGCAGGCGTATTGTTCAATCCGGCCCTCAAACATCGCCGCGCTCCGCAGGGCTAAACATAGGCAACCAGACATCCTCGATGTGCTCGAATGAAACAGTCACGGGCATGCCGATGCGAACCTCGTCCACCGGCGCCAGAATGTTAGTGAAGACATACAATTCCGGCTGCTCTTCCAGTTCAACCGAAGCGATGACGAACGGGACATCAAGCTCCGGCACCCACGGCTCATAGTTAATCGTGTAGGCGGCGATACGCGCCCGGCCCGAAACCGCCTCAGGTACCACGGCTTCGCTGCCGCAACTGGTGCAGCGCGGAAAAGGCGGGTGCTGCCAGGTGCGGCATTGCGTGCAACGCTGGATGCGCAGTTTGCCATCCTTGCCCGATAGCCAAAAGAATGCACTGTCTGATTCCAGAGCCGGCAGCTTGCGCGCGGCACCAGCGCTCAAAACACCACGCCTTGCACTTTAAGGTTGATGATTTCATCCTCGCTGTAGCCAAGGCTTTCCAGCATCGCGTCGCTGTCTGCCCCCAATTCCGGCGATCGGCTGGCAGGCATGGGCTTGCCGTCAAACTGGGTTGGAACACTGATCATCGGGATCGTCGTGCCGTCGCCATAATCCACTGCCTGAAGATAGGCGTTGGCGTTTACCTGCACGTCGTCCTTCATGTCGCCGACGTTCTGGACCACATCCCACTGCCCCTCCTGCCGCGCTAGAACCTCGCGCCATTCGGCCAGATCCTTCGAAGCAAACAGCGCCTTCATCTCGGCATAGCAGGCATCGACATTTTCGCGCCGAAGGCCAGAGTTGGCAAAACGAGGGTCGTCGCCAAGATCAGGCCGCCCCGCCACGTCGCATAGAGGCTGCCAATATTTATCCGCCTGCAGCATGCACAGGGCCAGGAAACGGCCGTCACGCGTGCGGTAATTGCCCACCAGCACATTATGCGGCTTTCCAAGAGGTGGCTTGGGGAAACGATCGACATTGTCCGCCGTTGCCTGACAGATGTACCGCTGCATCGACCACATAGCGGCGCCGAGCAGCGAAACGTCGACTTCGCTTGCCTCGCCCGTCATCGCCCGCTTTACCAGCGCGGCGCATATACCGCCTGCCAGCATCGAGCCCGACAGCGTATCACCAAACGCCGGTCCCGGAGGGCCGACGGGATGATCCGCATCCCAGTCCGTTAGTGAAGAGGATATCCCGCCGCGCGCCCAGAAGGTAATGGCGTCATATCCGCCCTTCTCCCGCTCTGGCCCGTTCTGGCCAACGCCACTGCCCGTGGCGTAGATGATCTTCGGAAAGCGCGCGCGGATTGTTTCTGCATCAATCTGCATCGCCCGGCGTGCGCGCGGCAAAAGGTTGCTAAGGAACACATCGGCATCCTCCAGCAGCTTCATCAGCACTTCGCGCCCTGCCTCCTGTTTGAGATCGAGCGTGATCGAGCGTTTGCCGCGATTGTAGCTTTCCCAGCTGTAATCGATGTGCCGGCCATCGCCTTCAAGATTGCCTATCTGCAACCCTCTCAGCGGATCGCCAGTCGGCGGTTCGATCTTGATAACATCGGCGCCAAGGTCCGAAAGCATCCCACCTGCTGCGGGCACGAATGCCCACATTGCCACTTCGACTACCTTAATTCCTTCAAGCGGCCTGCTCATCTCTCATCCCTCGAATCTTATCAGCGTCCCTGCAGGGAGGCATTATTTGCGGAACCTAGCTTCCGTCGTTCCGCAATGTCCAGATTATTTCCAAATACCGTCATCCGGTTCGTTATTTGGAATTAATCGGGTAATCCACCGTCAACGATGTCCTGCACCGCACGGGCGAACCATTCCGTCATCGCCGGATCGATCCCTTCTTCCACAGGCATGACCGGAACCTGCCGCGTGTAGAGTACGAAACTCGTCGAGAGCATGAATATCTGCACGGCACGCGTATGTGCATCGCGGCCGCCCAGCCATTCAGCCAAGGGGCGGATGGCCAGTTCTTCCGCCACTCGCGCCGTTATCTCACGCGCGTGCGGATCGCTCGCGGCAAGGGCGATCATCGCCGGCGGGCGTATCTCGGTATCCGGCTGGGTGAACATTTCGGCCAGATGGGCGCCCAGCATGCTGCGGTCGATAGAGAAGATGACATCAGACCGCATTGCCTCCCCCAGCGCCGCTTCGAACAGCGCGGCCTTCGATCCGTAATAGCGGATCAGCAGAGTGGAACTGGTGCCCGCAATCGCAGAAATCTCACGAATTCCCGCCTGCGAATAACCGACTTCGGCAAAAGCACGCTGCGCAGCATCCAGAATTCTGGCGCGTGTGGCGGACGCATCGCGGCGTTTGGGTTGAGCCGGGGAAGCCATGCGCCAAGCAGAGCGGATGGTTGACCGGATGGCAAGACGCGATAAGTTATCAATTGATAACAAACGCGACAGGAGAGCAGAAATGGCGGTATTCGTACTCGTTCACGGCGGAGGTCATGGTGGCTGGTGTTACCAGCCAGTCGCACGGCGGCTGCAGGCGAAAGGGCATACCGTCTATGCGCCATCCCTGTCCGGCATGGGCGAGAATGCCCAGAACATGAGCCCCAAGATCGACCTCGATTTCCAGATCAATGACATCGTGCAACTGCTGCACTCTGAAGACCTCAACGACGCGATCATTGTCGGCCATTCCTATGGCGGAATGGTGATAACCGGAGCAGCGGATCGCGCCACAGACCGTGTCGGCCATCGCGTCTATCTGGACGCCGCCTATCCGGAGAACGGCGAATGCCTTGCCGACCATGCCCCCATGACGCGAGAGGCGCGCAAGGCATCACGCGTGGTCGACGGAGTCGAACTGTTCCTTTTCCCCGGCACCGACTCGATTGGATTTTACGGCGTTACCGACCCCGACATGATCGAATGGATGAAACCACGGCTCACCCCGCATCCGTGGGCGTGTTTCGAACAAAAGCTGGTCCTGCGAAACGAAGAGGCCATGCGCGCGATCCCCGAAAGCCACATCATCTGCACCGTCACCATTCCGGGCCGCGACATGGAACTGCTAAAGCAGCGTTCCAATGGCCGAATTTGGGATATCGACACCGGCCATGACCTGATGCTGACAGAGCCGGATTGGGTCGCCGACCGGCTTTGCGACGTCGCCGCTTCCATGGAATGAGGGCATGGGAACACGGGCGGGCGACAGCTCACCGCAGGCCTCCCGTCCGGCCTGCTTTTTCACTTGCGTCCGCTGCAAGATACGACACACTCTGGCTCAACCGGGCAACCAGACCTGAATTACGACACCAGGAGCAGGAAGTCCGGCGACGGCATAAATCCTAACAAAACTGCCGCGCCGTTGAGGAGGGAAGTCATGACAGGGATTACACAAACCGGTACCACCGGGCGCCTTGCCACGTTGCTATGCACCGCATCGCTTGCAGCTTTGGGATGGACCGCCCCGGCGCACGCGCAGGAACAGGGTACCCCGCCTGCTCCTGCGGCAACCAACACCACAGCAAGCAACGAAATCCTTGTCCTTGCCCGCAAGCGCGAGGAATCGATCCTTAAAGTACCGGTTGTTGTGACCGTCCTATCCGAACAGGCGCTCGAGACCGCTGGCGTGACAGAAATCACGGACCTACCCAAACTGGTGCCGGGCCTGGTCATCGCCGGAAACCTGCTGTCGATTGGCCCACAAGTCACCATTCGGGGGGTCGGCACGTCGTCCTTCGATCCCGGCGTCGATCAGTCAGTGTCTCTCAACATAGATGGCATGTCGCTGGGTCAGGGTCTGGCCTTTGGCAGCGGCATGTTCGACGTCGCGCAGGTGGAGGTACTGAAGGGGCCGCAGGCGCTGTTTTATGGCAAGAGCAGCCCCGGCGGCGTGATTGCACTGCGCACGGCAGATCCCGGCAGCGAGCCGGAATTCATTTTCCGCGCCGGCTATGAATTCGTAGCACGAGAGGTTCGCCCGGAATTCATTGCATCAGGCCCGGTGACGGACACCCTTGGCGCCCGGTTTGCAGCCATGTATTCCAACGCCGAAGGTTACTTCAAGAACTACGCGGTGCCTGCGCCGGGTACGGGCGCTCAGGCCCCCACGCACGTACGCGACCTGCGGCCAAGGAACTATGCCTTCCGCGGCACGCTGCTGTGGGAGCCAATTGAAACTCTCACCGCGCGACTAAAGGTCAATCATGCCTATGACCACGCGACAAATCCCGACCAGAAACAGCTTTCCAACTGCCCCGATGGGCCGAATCAAGCCTTCGCCCCACTCCCCGGTTTTGCACCGGTTCCCTTCATCGGCGGCGACGACTGCAAATTCGATCGTTCTGCCAATTCCGTTTATCTGGATCCGGCATCTTTCCCGAACATTCCGAACGGAGGCGTTCCGTATCTGGAAAACAAGCAGAACTTCGGCACGCTGGAACTGAACTGGGAGGTCAGCTCCGGATTGAACCTGAACTCCACCACCGCCTATTATGACCTGGATTCGAGCAGCATGGTGAACCCCACGCTGACCACTGCCGCCGGACCGACGTTCGGGGTAGTCAACGACTTTGGCCGGCGCGACTTCACGCAGGAATTCCGGTTAGACAGCGACTTTTCTGGGCCGCTCAACTTCACATTGGGAGCGTTCTATCAGGACGGACGCATCCGCGACCGCGTTACGTTCATCCGTAATCGCAGCTATTTCTGGATCAGCCCCGAATTTTACGAAGCTGCAGTCGGGTTTCCGCTCGATATCCTGAACGATGACCGCCAGACCACCGTCGACATCAAAACCTACTCGGTGTTCGGGCAGCTTCGCTACAAGGTGACGGACCAGATCGAACTGGCAGGCGGCGTGCGCTGGACCGATGAAACGCGCAGGCAGAGCGTCTATGACTTCCAGAACGGTGTAGATATCACCCCGCTGCTGCCGGTGAGGAAGATTGGCGGCGACAATTTCTCGCCGGAAGCCACCATCACCTACACGCCAACCGACGACATGACGCTCTTCGCCTCATACAAGAAGGGCTACAAGTCAGGCTCGTTCAAGATGGCCGTTCCGCCATTGCCGGGCGAGGACAATTCCTTCGATGACGAGCGCGTCGAAGGGTTTGAGGCAGGACTGAAGTCCCGTCTGTTTGATCGCAGCCTGATGCTTAATGTGGCGGTTTATAATTACCTTTACAAAGGCCTGCAGGTGGGCGGCATCGCCAATTCCGAAGGCGGTGTCCCCGTCATAACGACTGTCAACGCCGGGAAAGCCAGAACCTATGGCGTCGACTTCGATGTGTCCTATACCCCACCCTCAATCGAAGGCCTCAGTCTCAACGCGTCGCTCAACTGGAACGTCGCGAAGTACAAGAATCTGGACAACATCCCCTGCTATGCCAACCAAACCGTCGGCCAGGGATGCAACACCTTTTTCGCACCGCCCAGCGGCCAGCAGCTCGCCTTGCCTGCTGGCGTGGGTGTGACGGTTGACGGGGTCTATGGCTTCTACAACGGACAGGACCTGTCGGACACGCAGATGATCCGCGCTCCAAAATGGGCGGCCAACTTCGGCTTCGACTATGAATTGCCCGTCGGCAAAGGCTTGAAACTGCAACTGGCCAACAACAACCAGTACTCGTCATCCTATCCGTCCTATCTGGCGAACGGACGCCCCGACCGCGACAACATCCAGGACGACTTTTTCAAGATCAACGCCACGGTGGCCTTGAAGGCCGAAAATGACGCCTGGGAAATCGCGCTGATCGGCCAGAACCTTACCAACAAGCTCGTGGCGTCCAACTGCTCTGCGTCAAACTCGGCCGGCGGCATCTTCCTGCCGTTCAACGGTGCATACACCGGCGGCTCGATACAGGGCCCCATGGGCTGGGCCGAGGCGCTTTGCTTCCCGGATGGCGGCGGCCGTGCGGTCTGGCTACGCCTGTCTATGCGCCCCAGCAGTTTCTGATGCATCACACCGGGGGCAGCCTGCTCCCGGTCCGTCTTGAGAACGGAACGGCAAAGCCGCCTTTTTGAGAACACGGCGGCGTCTGACACGGGGAAAGCAAAGTGCACTACCGCGAGTTGGGCAGCAGCGGCCTGAAAGTTAGCACCTTTGGCCTGGGCGTGATGACGTTCGGGGGGCAGACGTCCGAAGACGACGCCATGCGCCAACTCGACATGGCGTTCGATGCGGGCATTACCCTTTTTGACACGGCCGAGAACTATCCCACCCCGACTGGTCCGAAAACGCAGGGCCGGTCAGAGGAAATACTAGGGCGCTGGATCAAGGCGCGGGGTGTCAGAAACAAGATCGTGGTCGCAACCAAGGTTGCCGGGCCGGGCAATGCCGCCGGCGACATGCGCCACATTCGGGGCGAGAACCGCCACCTTGACCGCGCCAATATTGCGCAGGCCGTGGACGACAGCCTGCGCCGGTTGGGAACGGATTATGTCGACCTCTATCAGGTCCACTGGCCAGAACGCGCAATCTCCACACATGGCCGCGCCCGCTTCTCGCTGCTGCAACCGGATCCCGCTGAAACGCCCATCGCCGAAACTCTCGCCGCGATGGCGGAGCAGGTGCGGGCTGGGAAAGTTCGCACCATCGGCGTTTGCAATGAATCGCCCTGGGGCGTGATGCGCTATCTCTCGTTAGCGGAAGCAAACCGACTGCCGTGCATCTCCGCAATCCAGAACGGCTACAGCCTGCTGGACCGCTCGTTCGAGCTTGGCCTTTCCGAGATATGCCAGCGCGAGGGGCTTGGCCTTGTCGGTTATTCCCCCCTCGCCGCGGGAACACTGACGGGCAAATACATCGGGAGCGCCGCCCCTATTGCAGGCACCCGCTCAAGCCAGTCCGCCGCGTTCGCATCACGCATGCTTTCGCCCGATCGGCAGCGCGCCATATCCGCCTATGCGGACATTGCGCGAGAACATGGGCTTAAGCCTGCACACCTCGCCCTCGGATTTGCCGCCGCGCAACCGTTCATGACCTCGGTACTCATGGCGGCAAGCACCGCTGAGCAGCTCTCCGGCAATCTCGCTGCCATCGGCGCCACGATTTCGCCAGACCTCATCAAGGCGGTCAACGCCATCCATGATAGCCACCCTAACCCACGATAAAATGGTGAGATGATGAATTTTGGCCTGAACGACGACCAGCAGATGCTGCGCGAAACCTTCGCGCGTTTCCTTGATAGCGAAAGCAGCATGGCTCGGGTGCGTGCTGCCAATGACGCGGGTGGCTTTGACCGCGCGTTGTGGCAAGGGTTGGCAGAACTGGGCACGTTCTCGATGCGCGTGCCCGAGGATGCTGGCGGGCTTGGCATGGGCACGCACGACGCGGCACTGGTGATGGAGGAAGTGGGCCGCACCCTCGCATCCGGGCCGATCGCCGAGGCGCTGATTGCTGCGCGCGTATTGGGCCAGCTTGGGGCGGATGAAGCGCTTTTGGCCGCCGTCATGGATGGCAGCAAGGTCGTGACACTTGCCTTTCGCGACATAGCCAAAACCCCGGTGCAATGGTTGGCGGGCGGTGCCCATGCCGATATCGTGGTCGCCCGCAAGGGCGACGATGTCGTCGCCATCACGCTTTCCGCCAGTGACCGCACGGCCGAGGAAAACCTCGCCTCCAACGGCATCGGCGAAGTGGATCTCGGCAAGGTATCGGCAGCGGTGGTGGCGTCTGGACCGCAGGCGCTGGACACCTTCGCTGCCGGGTTTGAGGAGTGGAAGCTGCTTACCGCCGCAGCGCTGAACGGATTGGCACGCGAAGCCGTGCGCCTTGCATCTGCCTACGCCTGTGAGCGCATCGCGTTTGGCGTACCCATCGGCACCTATCAGGGTATTTCCCATCCTCTGGCCAATTTCATCGTCGACGTCGAAGGCGGCAAGGCGTTCACGTGGAAGGCGATTCACCAAATCTCTGCCGGAGGGGCTGACGCGGCTGCAAACATCTCGCTGGCGCTTTGGTGGAATGCCCAGATCGCCACACGCGCGGGAATTCAGGGCCTGCGCACCTTCGGCGGCTATGGCCTGACAAGCGAATACGACATTCACCTCTACAACCTGCGCGCAAAAGCATGGCCGCTGATCAATGGCGATCCGGCACGGCTGCTGGAAGAAGCGGGGCGGCGCCTCTATGCAAACGAAACCCCTGCCCTTCCTGATGTGGGGCCCGTTTTCATCGATTTTGATCTTGGCGAGGAAGCGCACGCGCTGGCCAGCGAGGTCGACGAATTCTTCACAAAGACGCTGACCCCGGAACTGAAAGCCCACGCCCATTATTCGTGGGACGGCCATCACCCCGAAGTGCACCGCAAACTGGCCGAGGCCGGCCTGCTCTTCCCCGAACTGCCAAAGGAAAAAGGCGGACGCGGGGCCAGCCCGTATGCCAGCGCCGCCGCCGCCGCCGTCTGGGAAGACCACCACTGGTCCAGCCATGCCAAGGGCACGACGATGATGGTCGCCGCCATCCTCGACCGCTTCGGCTCGGACGAGGTAAAGCGGGACGTTTTACAGCCGATCCTTGCAGGCAAGGCAATTTGCAGCCTCGGCTATTCAGAGCCGGGTTCCGGCTCCGATGTCTTTGCCGCCCAAACCAAGGCAACGCCCGAAGGCAACGGATGGCGGATCGACGGTACGAAGATGTTCACCAGCGGCGCCAATATTTCCGACTATGTTCTGATGCTCTGCCGGACCAATCCCAACGTGGCCAAACACAAGGGGCTGACCATGTTCATCCTGCCGATGAAGGCAGAAGGGATAGAAGTGCAGCCAGTGTACACCTTCCAGGACGAGCGCACGAACATCACCTTCTACGACGGTGTTAAAGTGCCTGATACATGGCGGCTGGGTGATGTCGATGGCGGAGTACGCGCGATGAGCGCAGCGCTGGAATTGGAACACCGGGGCGGGGGCTTCAGCAAGGCGCACAAGGCCATGATCCACGCCGCCGAGACGCTGGCCCGGGAAATCATATTTGATGGCAAGCCGTTGATCGAAGACCGCACTACGCAGGCACGGCTGGCAAAGGCCAATGCCCATGTGGGAATTTCTGAAATGCTGGGTCTGCGGGCTCTGTGGGGCGCAGAGGAAAAGCAAAACCTTCCCGCCGCCGGACCAATGGCAAAGCTGTTCTCGTCAGAGAAGTTCCTTGAGGACGGCAGCGACCTGCTGGATCTGACAGCCCCCCTATCGCTGTCAAAGCGCGCAGGTGCTGCGGAATACGTCAACCAGTCGTACCGCCACGCGCATGGCACGACCATCTATGCCGGCACGAGCGAAGTCCATCGCAGCATGATCGCCGAACGCGCGCTTGGTCTGCCCCGCAGCCGCAATTGAAGAGGTTACAATGTCCGAAATCCCTCACCTGCTCACCGAAGTTACTGACGACGGCATCCTGATCGCCACGCTCAATCGCCCGGATCAGCTCAACGCGCTCTCCAACGAAACGATGGTACTGTTCGAAGAGGCGCTACTGCGTTTTCGCGACACAGATGGCATCAAGGTGATGCTGATCCGGGCCACCGGCCGCTATTTCTGTGCCGGGGCAGACCTCAAGGAAGGAAACCCGCGCGACAATCGCAGCAGCGCCCGCGCGATCCGCGAAAACCTGCGCGTCGGCAATCGCAACATGCACCGCATCTATGACGAGATGGAGCACATCGAAAAGCCCATCGTCATCGCCCACCACGCCATGTGCGTCGGCGGTGGGCTAGAAATGTCGCTATCCTGCGATTTCCGTTTCGCCGCAAAGAGCGCAGGCTATTCCTTTCCGGAAGGCCTGTTCGGAACGCTTCCTTCGTCCAATGGCGTCAGCCGCCTGTCTCGGCTGTGCGGGCCGCATTGGGCCCGCTGGCTGATCATGGCCAACAAGCCTGCCAGCGCCGACATGGCTTATACCATGGGGCTGGTTCACCAGGTTTTCCCAGATGAAAGCTTTGAAGCCGAAGTGCGCGAGTTCTGCGCACACCTCGCCCGCCAGAACGGTGAGCAGATGGGGGCGGCCAAGATCACCATCGACATGGCCAGTGAAGTGGGCCGCGACACGGCGCGGCATATGGAGAGGATGGCGAACAGCGCCCTGATGCAAAATCCGGATCATCTTGAGAGGATGGAGGAGTATCTGAAAGGCGTGGGCGGAAAGGCGAAGCGATGATCCAACTGCCCGCCATGCCCAAGCCGGTTCACCCGCCTCTCCCTGATGCGGAGGGACGTTGATTGGATCAGGCCGTAACGGGCACCCACTCCACCGATATGTCCTCACGGAAAGCGAAGCGAACGAGGTGGCGCACGACAACACCCTCAAACTGTTCAAGCTCCGCGGCGCTGGGCGAACTTAGCATCATGGTAAGCGCCGTGTCATCCGCGGTCAGTGCACATTCGCCGATCGGAAAGGAAATATTCCCCGCGCGCTCATCAAACGTGACCGGCAACTTGTGGGCGAAGTGCTTGCACAGCTGCTGGAGATAGCCACTAGCCTTTCCGGTTGGCACGATGGCCTTGCTCGCGGCGCTCATCAGCTACGCTCCACAGCTTGCGCGGCAGCGTCAAGCGCAGCGGCGATGACCTGTGCGGCCTCATCATCGACTGCACGGTCGCGCATCCGCAGACGCATGGCCAGCTTCAGGTTCTCCATGGCCCGGATAACCGGTAGAGGCAGTCCGCGGCGCCCTTGCTCTTGCCCTTCCCCGCCAGAACGGGCGAGAAGCGCATCCGCATCCGACCGGTGCTTGGCAAGATAAGCCTCACCTTCCGGGGTAACGCTGAAGCGCTTGCGATTGCCTTCAGCTGCGGCCTGAACAAGGCCCATGTCATCAAGCCAGGAAAGCGTCGGATAAATGACACCGGGGCTGGGCACGTAACTACCGCCAACCCGCTCCTCAATCGTCCGGATGAGTTCATAGCCGTGGCGCGGTTCTTCCGCGATCAGCGCAAGAACCAGCAGACGAATTTCGCCGTAGTCGAACAGGCGATTACGCCCCCCGTGGCGGCGATGACCGCCCCCGTGGCCGCCCCCGGGGCCGCGACCGGCATGGCCATGTCCGCGGCCCGAATGATGTTCATGTTGTCGGGATGGGCGACCCATGCCGCCCTCATCTAGTGTATTTTTCATATATCGCGATATAAGTTTAGATATATCGCAATTCAAGATGTATGGGGATGCATTCCTCGAACGTTCGCCGAGAAAAAGGATTTCAGGCAGGAATCTGATTGAACGGCACGCCCTTGTCCGGACGGTAATCCTGGGGCAGGCCCAGAACCTTCTCGGCAATGGTGTTCAGCAGCATCTCATCTGCGCCGCCCGCGATGCGCATTGTCGGTGCGGATAGCCAGCTTGCGACCCAATCATCCTTGATCCAGGCGTCAGCATCCCATTCAAGACCCAGCGCGCCCATCAGGTCTATCGCCAATTCCGACAGCTTTTGCCGGCTGCGCACGGAAACCAGCTTGTTAAGTGCACCTTCGGGGCCGGGTTCCATCCCTGCCTCCATCATCCGCATGGCGCGCGCGGTGATGGCTTCCAGCCCTGATCGCATGGCATAGGTTCGGGCGATAACGGAACGGATGCGGCCGTCCTCTATTGCGGGGCGGCCGTTTACCTCGCAACTGCGCGCCAGATCGATAAAAGTGTCCAGCGACGGCCCAAAACCCGCCGGATCAGATGCTGAATAACGCTCTATCATCAGCGTTGCCATTGCCACCCCAAAGCCGCCCCCAACCGCGCTGAGCCGCTGGCCATCGGTCAGGTGAACATCATCGAAGAACACTTCGTTCACATGACTGTCACCGCCCGCCAATCGGACCGGCCGCACCGTCACGCCGGGCGATTTCATATCGATCCAGAAGAACGTCAGCCCCTTGTGCTTGGGCACGGTGGGGTCGTTGCGCGCGATGATCACGCCATAATCCGAATG
>Ga0233380_1000534_pt1 | contig 19581 bp, 21 predicted proteins | sample ElkDunMinimDraft_9_FD_191541 | JGI IMG/M metagenome (GOLD analysis project Ga0233380, IMG submission 191541) | Fecal eukaryotic communites from dung pellets of Tule Elk in California, USA - Elk Dung F36 | ecosystem: Host-associated > Mammals > Digestive system > Large intestine > Fecal | place... | reverse complement strand
CAATCGTCGATCAGGATGAGGCCGCCCGCGCCGACCGCATCGCCGGTCCGCAATATCGTGCCCAAATTGCCGGGATCGCGCAGCGATTGCGCGACGATCCAGATGTCGGCGCTGGACCGATCCAGCGCGTCGAGCGGCGTCAGCCGGTCGCGATAGACGCCGACCACCGCCTGCGGATTATCCTTGCCCGAAATCTTGGCGAGAATGTCGGGCGTCGTCTCCAGCACTTCGCCGCCGGCCGCCTCCATCGCGTCGATCAGGTCGCGGGCGAGCGGATGGGTCGATCCGGCGTGGAACAGCATTTCCGGCAGCACGCCTTCATCGCGCGCCTCGGTCAGGATGCGCAGCCCTTCGGCCAGGAACAGCCCCTCGGCCTTGCGAAACTTCTTTTCCCGTAAGGACCGGACGCGCTTTACCAGCGGGTTGGAAAATCCGGTGATTTCGCGCGCCACTTAACGTTCCGCCTTGCCGTTGTTCGCCGCCTCTCTATCGGCGCGCGCAGCAAAAGGACAGGGGGATCAGACGGGAACGGGCTCGCCCTTGGCCAGCTCGACCCGGTCGCGGCCCCCTCGCTTGGCGGCATAAAGCGCGGCATCGGCCGCCGCCAGCCAGGCATCGCTGCTCGGCAGCGACGGCCCAAGCCCCGCGACCCCAAAACTCGCCGTCGCGCGCAGCGGTGGAACATGCGCGATTTCCAGGTCCGACAACGCCGCGCGCAGTCGCTCCGCCGCCGTTGCCGCCGCTGGCGCCTCCGTCTCGGGCATCAGTATGGCAAACTCCTCGCCGCCCACCCGGCCGATCATGTCGCTCGGCCGCATATGGCCGACACACAGGTCGACCACGGCGCGGATCACGCGGTCGCCGGCCGGATGGCCATGTTCGTCGTTGATCGCCTTGAAGCGGTCGATATCGAACAGCAGCAGGCTGGCGGGCCGTCCATAGCGGCCATAGAGTGCGATCGACCGATCCATCTCGACGATGAAGGCCCGCCGCGTCAGCGCGCCGGTCAGATGGTCGCGCTCGGCAATGCGGCGCAGTTCCAACTGCTCGATCACCAGGTCGGCAAGGTTGCGCAGGATTTCGAGCTGTCCCGGCTCATAGTCGCGCGGCGCCGTGTCGAGCGCGCAAAGCGACCCGATATTATAGCCATCCGGCGTCGTGAGCGGCACGCCGGCATAGCTGCGGATATGCGGCCCGTCGGTCACGAGCGGGTTGGCGCTGAAACGCGCATCGGCCCGCGCGTCCGGCACGACGAAGGGGGCGCGCTGCTGGATCGTATGATCGCAAAAGGCGACGTTGCGGGCGGTTTCATCGGTGTCGATCCCGTCATGGGATTTGAACCACTGCCGGTCCTTGTCGATCAGCGAAACCGCTGCCATCGGCACGCCCAATATGTTGCGGACCAGCTGGGTAATCCGCTCAAAGGCCCGTTCCGGCGGGCTGTCGAGGACATCATAGCGTTCGAGCGCGATCTGCCGCGCGGCTTCATCGATCAGTCGAGGGTCGTGCATCGGACGCTTCACCTGCCAAGATAAACGAATTGCCCCCCCGAACATTTCAGGCCCGGAAAACTAGGCCTTACCCCTTGATAAAGTCTGAATATCGGCGCCCTCAATCCTCGCCGAACTTGTCCTCGACCAGGCGGACCAGTTTTTCGAGCGCGCCTTGCGCCTCGTTCCCGGTCGCGCAGATGGTGATCGTGTCGCCCATCGCCGCGCCCAGCATCATCAGGCCCATGATCGACGTACCCGCGACCGGCGCTGACCCTGCCTTGCTGACGCTGATCTGGGCGGGCAGGCCGCTGGCGAGTGTCACGAACTTTGCGCTCGCCCGCGCATGCAGGCCGCGCCTGTTCTCGATCCGCACTTCCCGGCTGATTTCGCTCATGTGCTGTTGCCCAACAGTTCTGATGCTACGCTGATATATTTCTGTCCCGCTTCCCGCGCTGCGGCAACGGCTGCGCGCACGTCCATGACCTTGCGCGCGCTTTCCAGCCGGATCAGCATGGGCAGGTTGATGCCCGCAATCACCTCGATCTCGCCCGCTTTCAGCAGCGAAATGGCAAGGTTGGACGGCGTGCCCCCGAACAGGTCGGTCAGCAGGATCACGCCCGCGCCATCATCGACCCGCGCGACCGCGGCGGCGATGTCGGCGCGGCGGATTTCCATGTCGTCTTCCGGCCCGATGCAGATGGTCTCGATCTGCTGCTGCGGTCCCACGACATGCTCCATCGCCACGACAAACTCGGTCGCGAGCGAACCGTGCGTGACAAGTACCAATCCGATCATGTTCTTCGACGGCCCATTTGCTTCATGATAATGCTTTCGGGCCTCCCGGTCCGCGCTTCTCCAGGGCATCCTGGGGCGCCGTTTCCATATTGCGGTGCGATACGGTGGGCGAAAAGCCCGCATCTTGCAAGTGCTTCGCCACGCGGCTCGCGACATGCACCGACCGGTGCCGCCCGCCGGTGCAGCCAAAGGCGATGGTGATATAGGCTTTGCCCGCCTCGATATAGCGCGGGAGCAGCGTGACCAGCAGATCCTCGATCTTGGCCAGGGCCTCGTCATAAGCCGGATCGGCGGCGATATAGGCGGCGACCGGCGCATCGAGCCCGGTTCCGGGCCGCAGATCCTCTTCCCAATGCGGGTTGCGCAGGAACCGCATGTCGAACATCAGGTCGGCATTGCGCGGCACCCCGCGCGAAAAGCCAAAGGACAGGATCGTCACCACCGGCCTGGACAGATCCTCGCGCGAAAAGCGGTCGCGAATATTTTGTTGCAGCGCATTGCTGCTCAGTCCGGTGGTGTCGATCACCTGGCTGGCCCAACGGCGCAGCGGCTCGACCAGTTCGCGTTCGCGCGCAATGCCGTCGGCAGCCGGCCGATCGGCGGCAAGCGGATGGCGATGCCGCGTTTCGGCATAGCGCCGCTCCAGCTCGCTGCCGGCACAGTCGAGGAACAGCGTCTCGATCTCATGGCCATAGGTTTCGCGCAGCGCGCGGATGCGCTGGACGATGGCCTGCGCGTCGAAACCGCGCGTGCGCGCATCGATCCCCAGCGCCAGCGGCCGGTCATATTCCTGCGCATGGCCGGCGGCCACGGGCGTGTCGAGCAACCGGTCGAGCAGGACGAGGGGGAGGTTGTCGACCACCTCCCAGCCAATATCCTCCAACGTCTTGAGCGCGGTCGTCTTGCCAGCGCCGGACATGCCCGAGAGCAGCAATATCGTCTTCGGCCGGCTCATGATGCCAACGCTTTCAGCGCCAGTTCCACCTTGATGGGAGCGGACGCCTCCTGCGAACGAAGGGTGAGAAGGGGCAGGTCGATGCCCGCCACGCGGCGCTGCGCATCGGGCATCGGCATGCGCTCGCGCACCGCGTCGAGATCGACGAGCAACGCGACCGGCATGTCGCCCACATGGGGCAAAGTGATGATACCGATGTCGCGTACCTCCATCTTGCCGGCAATCGTCGCCGGCGCGGACGCCACCAGCCGCCCGTTCAAAGCCTGCACCTGCGTGTAATCGTCCGACAGTAGCATGGCGCCCCTGTCGATCAGGCGCAACGCCAGGTCCGACTTGCCGCTGCCGCTCGGTCCAACGACCATTACGGCGCGATTTCCAATCGCTACCGTGGTCGCATGGATCGTTTCATGTCCGGAATCAAGCATGCTCACCATGGCTGTAGGATTAGTAGCCGGAGCTGACCGGAAAGGAAATGGCACGCATGCAGTCCTCAACGCCTATTGGCGCTTCGGGTGCCATATTATCGTCTTATTCCGACGCAATTCCCGGATCGCGCGCCACCGCCATAGGCAAGGTCATGATGAAACGCGCGCCGCGCTGCGCATCCTCGCGGTCGGCGATGCGGATCTGGCCCTGATGCCCCTCGATGATCGAGCGCGCGATGGCGAGGCCAAGGCCCGAATGCTTGCCGAACGCCTCGCCCTCCGGCCGCACCGAATGGAAGCGACGGAACACGGTTTCGCGCTCGGATTCAGGGACGCCCGGCCCTTCATCCTCGACGCTGACCAGCACGGCATCGTCCGCCACCGTCGCGATCACCTGGACGAGGCCGTTATCGGGGGAGAAGGAGACGGCATTGTCGATAAGATTGTCGAGCACGCGCAGCAGCCGCTGTTCCTCGCCCAACACGACCGCCACATCCTTGCGCGGCCGCGCGAAGGCAAGGCGCACGCCGCGCGGCACCCCGCGCGCTTCCCGCGCGACGATCATCTTCTCGATCAGCAGGCCCAGATCGATCGGCTCGAAACGCGTCCGCGACAGCTGCGCATCGACGCGAGAGGCCTCGGCGATGTCGGTGACGAGCCGATCGAGCCGCCGCACATCGTCCTGCGCGATGGCCATCAGCTGCGCACGCAATTCCGGCTTATCGACCCGGTCGAGTGTGTCGAGCGCAGAACGCAGCGAGGCGATCGGGTTCTTGAGCTCATGGCTGACATCGGCGGCAAAGGCGTCGGTCGCATCGATTCGCTGGCGCAGCGCATGGCTCATGTCGGAAAGCGCGCGCGCCAGCATGCCGATCTCGTCGCGCCGTTCTGGCAGGCGCGGCACCGTCACCTCGCGCGCCCGGCCAAGCCGCACGCGAATCGCCGCACGCGCCAGATGCTGGAGCGGCCGAACGATGGTGCGGGCGAGGAACAGCGAGAGCAGGACCGAGGCGAGGCCGGCGATCGCCAGCACGATCCCCAGTTGCAACCGCTCGGCGCGCACCTGCCGGGTGATGTCGCGCGCATTTTCGGTCGCGAGCAGGCCGGTCCCGTCATCGACCGCGACGGCGGCGGAGATCATGAAGGTGCGGTCGGGCGCATAACGCGTGTCGACGGCGGGCCGCCTCGTTGCGCGCGCCCGCGCCAGCTCGGGCCAGGCCTGCGCCCGGTCGACCGCCGGTTCGACAAAGTTGGGCGGCGTCTGCGCAAAGACGATCTTGTCGGTCGCCTGGTCTAGGAAGCGTGCGACATGCCGCCGCCATCCTTCTTCCGATGGCTGGCGCAGCCGATAGCGCGGCGTGCCGGCCATCCTGAAGCTGTCGGCGATCAGCCGCCCGTCCGGGCCATAGCGCCGCACGCGGTCGCCGGTGCCTGCCGAATAGGACGCGATCAGCTGGTCCTGCCGCTCCACCGGCACATTTTCCAGCGCCATCGCCAGCAGTCTCAATTCGCGCGCCGACTGGTCGAGCCGCGCGTCGACGATGCGCGTGCGATAGCTGTCGAGGTAGAAAAATCCCCCGGCAAGCAGCGCAAGCGCAAAGACGTTCACCGCGAGGATACGCGGCGTCAGGCTGACGCGGCCCGACCATTGCCAGGCCGGATCGCCTTCGCCTCTATTCTTCTGAGAAACGGTAGCCGGCGCCATAGAGCGTATCGATCGCGTTGAAGGAGGAATCGACTTCGCGGAACTTGCGCCGCAGTCGCTTGATATGGCTGTCGATGGTGCGGTCGTCGACATAGACATCGTCTTGATAGGCGGTGTCCATCAACTGGTTGCGCGTCTTGACCACGCCGGGGCGGGCGGCGAGCGTTTCGAGGATCAGGAATTCGGTGACGGTCAGCGTCACATCCTGCCCGTTCCATTTCACGCGATGACGCGCCGGGTCCATCTCCAGCCGCCCGCGCACGATCGGATCGACTACCGGATCGTCGGGGGCAGGGGGGACGGCGCGCACCTCCGCCCGGCGCAGGATCGCGCGGATGCGCGCGATCAGCAGCCGCTGCGAGAAAGGCTTGGCGATATAATCGTCCGCCCCCATCGCCAGGCCCAACGCCTCGTCCAGCTCATCGGCCTTGGACGTCAGGAAGATGACCGGCATCTGGCTCTTCTCGCGCAGGCGGCGCAGCAGTTCGATGCCGTCCATGCCGGGCATCTTGACGTCGAACACGGCCAGATCGGCCGGATTGTCGAGCAGGGCTTTGAGCGCTGCATCGGGATCGGAATAGATCCGCGTCAGAAAGCCTTCCGATTGCAGCGCGATCGAGACGGAAGTCAGAATATTCTTGTCGTCGTCCACCAGGGCGATGGTTGCGCTCATGCCAAGTCCTGCTGCCTCACATCCTGCTATCGGGTATCTTCGGACGCCGAGCGTTAGACTATGGTCCTTCTGCCCGCAAGCGATGCGGCCTGTCGGATCACCTGGGTTATTTGCCCAGTTTGACGGAAGGGTGACAAATGCTTATGCGAATTTTCCGTCGGCAGCGGATGCCGTGATGTCCCTGCGGCGTCGCGGCACGGGGGGCGGACCGGATGTGAGGGTAAGAGAGGCCTTGCGCACCGGAACATTTTTTATGGAGTAATGGCGTGCAGGCCAATTCGGCAACCACCCTCGATCAGCAGGGCATTTCCACTCAGGCAACCCAGTTCTGGAATCTCGGCACCGCTCCATTGGTGGAAGCCGCGCTCGCAAATGGCGAAGGCATCCTGTCGAAGGACGGCCCGCTGGTCGTGAAGACCGGCAAACATACCGGCCGCTCCGCCAATGACAAGTTCATCGTCCGCGACGCCGAAACCGAATCGACCGTCTGGTGGGGCAAGACCAACGTCCCGATGACGCCCGAACATTTCGCCGCGCTGAAGGAAGATTTCTTCAAGGCGCTGGGCGAAAAGGACAAGCTCTACATTGCCGATCTGTTCGGCGGTTCGCAGCCCGAGCATCGCGTCAACGTCCGCGTCATCAACGAACGCGCCTGGCACAACCTCTTCATCCGCACGCTGCTGGTCCGTCCCAAGGCTGAGGAACTGGCCGGTTTCACGCCCGAATATACGATCATCGACCTGCCGACCTTCCGCGCCGACCCTGCGCGTCACGGCAGCCGTGGCGAAACCGTGATCGCGGTCAATTTCAGCGAAAAGCTGATCCTGATCGGCGGCACCTCCTATGCCGGCGAAATGAAGAAGTCGGTGTTCGGCATCCTCAACTATCTGCTCCCGACCAAGGGCGTGATGCCGATGCACTGCTCGGCCAATATCGGCCCCAATGGCGACACGGCGGTCTTCTTCGGCCTGTCGGGCACGGGCAAGACGACCCTGTCGGCCGACGCCTCGCGCACGCTGATCGGCGATGACGAGCATGGCTGGTCGGACACGGCGGTCTTCAATTTCGAAGGCGGCTGCTACGCCAAGATGATCAACCTGTCGGAAGAAGCGGAGCCCGAAATCTTCGCGACGACCAAGCGTTTCGGCACCGTGCTTGAAAATGTCGTGATCGACGAGGAAACGCGCGTCATCAATCTCGACGACAACAGCCTGGCGGAAAATAGCCGCGGTTCCTATCCGATCGACTTCATCCCGAATGCGTCGGAAAAGAATCTTGGCCCGGTTCCCAAGAACATCATCTTCCTGACCGCCGACGCCTATGGCGTTCTGCCTCCGATCGCGCGTCTGACGCCCGAGCAGGCGATGTATCACTTCCTTTCGGGCTACACCGCGCGCGTTGCCGGCACCGAAATCGGCGTGACCGAGCCGACCGCCACCTTCTCGACCTGCTTCGGTGCGCCCTTCATGCCGCGTCACCCGTCGGTCTATGGCAATCTCTTGAAGGAGCGGATCAACAAGGGCGGCGTCACCTGCTGGCTCGTCAACACCGGCTGGGCCGGCGGCAAGGCGACGATGCCCGGCATCAAGCGCATGCCGATCAAGGTCACGCGCGCGCTGCTCAACGCCGCGCTCGACGGCAGCCTCAATGATGTCGAATTCCGTACCGACCCGAATTTCGGCTTCGAAGTGCCGGTCGCGGTCAACGGCGTCGATGCCCAGATCCTCGATCCGCGCGCAATGTGGGCCGACAAGGAAGGCTATGACGCAACCGCGCTGACCCTGGTCAAGCAGTTCGTCGCCAACTTCGCCCAGTTCGAAGAGCATGTCGACGAATCGGTGCGCAATGTCGCGCTGACCGCCGCCTGATCGCATAGCGAACGCTTGAAAAGGGGCCGGGCGGTATCATCCGCCCGGCCCCTTTTGCGTGGGAGCAACGCTGATGCTATGCTCGCCCGACGATTTTTCCCCAGACTAAGGGCATAAGGCCATGTTCGAAGACCTCATCGGCAAATTCGGCGGATTGGAAGCGATCGCCACGCAGCTCGGCGTTACGCCCGAACAGATGCAGGCGCTCATGGCCGAAATCAGCGCAAAGATCAGCACCGGCGACACCAGCGTCTCCGCACTCGCCGAAACCGCCGCCGAACATGGCGTGTCGGCCGACAAGCTCGGCGCCCTGCTGGGCGCGGCCGGCGGCCCGGAAGCGATTCTTGGCAAGCTCGGCGGCCTGCTCGACCGCGACGGCGACGGCAATCCCGTCAATGAACTCAGCCGCCTTGCCAAGGGGTTGTTCGGCTAACCGCCGCCTACCATCTTTGCCGCACACAAGATTTTCTCGGCTTGCCTTTGCGTGCCCAGAACGTCATGCGTGCCGACGCATTTATTGCGAGCGGCACGCAACTGGCCGAACGCGCAGTTGGCTGAACCTTAGGGAGCGAATAAGTGACTGACGTGGCGATCGAAAAGCCGGTGCTGGAACCCACAGGCGCGCTCAGCGTCGAAACCGTGCTGTCGGTGCGCCACTGGAACGAGCATCTGTTCAGCTTCCGCATCACCCGGCCCGCCAGCTTCCGCTTCCGCTCGGGCGAGTTCGTGATGATCGGCCTCAAGGGCGACAATGGCAAGCCGCTGCTGCGCGCCTATTCGGTCGCCAGCCCCGCCTGGGATGAGGAAATCGAGTTCCTCTCGATCAAGGTCGAGGACGGCCCGCTGACCTCCAGGCTCCAGCTGATCCAGCCGGGCGACCAGATCTATCTCGGCCGCAAGCCCACCGGCACGCTCGTCACCGACGCGCTGCTGCCGGGCAAGCGCCTGTTCATGCTCTCGACCGGCACCGGCCTTGCGCCGTTCCTCAGCCTCGCGCGCGACCCCGACGTCTATGAATTTTACGAGCAGGTCGTCGTCGTCCACTCGGTCCGCCGCGTCTCCGACCTTGCCTTCCATGACGAACTGTCCGGCAAGCTCGCCGAAGACCCGCTGGTGGCGGAACAGGCCGCGACCCAGTTCCACTACATCCCCACGGTCACGCGCGAACCCTTCCACAATAATGTCCGCATCGACAAGCTGATGGAAACGGGCACCCTGTTCGAAGGCATCCCCGGCGCACCTAAATTCGATCCCGAAACCGATCGCGTCATGATGTGCGGCAGCATGGAGATGATCAAGCAGTTCGGCGCCTGGTTCGAGGAAAACGGCTTCACCGAAGGCTCTAACGCTGCGCCCGGCCAGTTCGTGATCGAGCGCGCGTTCGTAGGCTAGAGCGATTTCCAGTCAGATGGACTCACCTGACGGTTAATCGCGGCAAACAAAATAGTTAGAGCGGCTATCTGACTCAATCAGATCGCCGCTCTAAGCCCGCAAGGCTGATCTTGCCCGGCGGGGCAGGGGCGGGCTAACGGGGGGACCAGGTCCATCCCGAAAGGCTCGCTCATGCTGCTCCGTCACGCCCGTTCGCTGCTCTTCCTGCCCGCGTCCAACGCCCGCGCCATCGCGAAGGCGCGCACGCTGCCTTGCGACCTCGTCATCCTCGACCTGGAAGACGCCGTCGCCGACGATCGCAAGGAAGAAGCGCGCACCGGCGCGGTGGAGGCCCTGCGCGAAGGCTTCGGGCCCCGCATCGCCGCTGTCCGCATCAACATCGCTGGCACGCCCTGGTATGGCGCCGAGCTGGTCGCGATGAAGGCGGCAGCCGCCGACTATATCGTCCTCCCCAAGGTGGAAAAGGCTGCCCAGGTCCGCGACGTGTTCAGCGTCACGCAAAAGCCCGTCATCGCCATGATCGAGAGCCCCGCCGGCGTCCTCGCCGCGCGAGAGATCGCCGCATCCGAAGGCGCCGCCGCGCTCTTCATGGGCAATAACGACCTGCGCAAGGAACTGGGCATCCCCGCCACGGCCGGGCGCGCAGGCCTTTCCCTGGCGATGCAATCCACCATCCTAGCCGCCCGCGCCGCGCACATCGCCGTGTTCGACGGCGTCTATAACCGCCTCGACGACGAAGCCGGCCTGCGCGCCGAGTGCGAGGAGGGCCATGCCCTGGGCTTCGACGGCAAGACGCTGATCCATCCGGGCCAGATCGCCGTCGCCAACGCCGTCTTCGGCCCCGACGAACAAGCACTGGCCGAAGCCCGCCGCCTCATCGAAGCGGCCACCGGCGGCGCCGAACGGTTCGAAGGCCGTATGATCGAAACCATGCATGTCGAGGAAGCCAAAACCCTCCTCGCGCGCGCGCAGGGGGTAGGGGCCTGACATTGCTTCAAGGCAAGGAAACGGGCCACCCGTGCAGCCTAGCCTCTCCTCGGCCCCCTTCAGGGGCAACGTGCCTTTGGCACATGCGACAGCGTCAGCCAGAGCCGAAATGCTTCTTTCTAAGCAGCCAAGGCCTAATGAGGAAGGGCAACTAACGACCAACAGGAGACATTGGACGTCGCTGCCGATCGCTCTATGAAGAGTTATGATTGATGGTCTGTTTGCCGATCGCCGCCTCCGCGAGAAAACGCTGTCGCGATCTGACATCGAGGCGTTGTCGGCATCATGCGCGCCTTTCGAGCTGACCGTTTGCGATTTGGAAGACGCGGACCTGTCGAGGCTTGATCTCACAGGCTGGTCGTTCGAGCGTTGCAATATGCGCCGGACGAAATTCAGCGGAGCCAAGCTGGAAGGCTCGAAATGGCAGACCTGCCGGGGGGCGTTCAGCGATTTTGGCGGGGCCGATCTGACAGATGCTCACTTCGTATCCAGCGACTTCAACAATGCTGTATTTCGTCGTTCAACGCTGGCGTCGTCGTCATTCCACGGCTGCAAACTGACGGGTGCCGATCTATCGGAAGCCAGGGCGCTCAATGCCCGCTTTGATGAAACGTTGCTGATCAATGCCAAGATGCCATCTCACTCATTTCGCAAGATGCTTCTCCGTAAAATCGATTTCAGTGATGCCGATCTTCGGAAATGCGACTTCAGAGCTACCATTTTTGAGGATTGCAGCCTGCGGGGCACCAATTTGGGCGGAGCCCGTTTCGATGGCGCCGATCTCCGAGGTGCCGACCTTGGAGGTCTGCGCCTGATAGATTCGGCCCTTTTTCGCGGGGCCACGATCTCGCGCCAGCAAGCTGGAGAACTCCTTGCAGAGTTGGGATTGAACGTCCGCTAAACTTGCCCTTTTCAGTCGTTCACCATGCGGGAGCAACACGGATAAAACCCGCCGGTCGGCTATCGACCACTTGCGGACATTCTCCGCCAGTGTAGCTTGCCACACATGAGGACGTTGCTGATCATAGGCGCTGCGATTGTGATGATCCTCCTATTCGACCGCTACGCTAAATGGCAGATGGCTGCGATCGCATCGCACTATGCCAAAGCACCGGTCTATGAAATGGCCGCGACCTTCGCCCACGATCCGAGTTCAAAAGCACGTCTGCTTCCGCTGCTGCTGCTGTTCAGCCTAGCCGTATGTCTCGTATTCGAAGCCCTCGCGCCAATGACGCTTGCCGTTGCGGCGGCCATAGCTGTGTGCTTCTACTGTGTGATCCTATTTCGTTGCTGGTCGAAAATCCTCAAAGCGGCGCAGCAGGCGAACGGCAGCTAACCACCCAAACCGGTCGTTCGCGTATAAGCCTCCGACTGATGCCGAAGGACAGCGCGACAACACCCCCACTGTCCTTCCCAATTTTAAGAAAGCGACAGCGGCGCTCCCCGCATCACCGCTTTGGCCCACGCGAAGGGCAAGGGCCTACGCCGCGACCACATCGATCTCCAGCGCATCGCCGCCAGCGACAATGTCGAGCAACCGGTCGATATTGGGATGCGCGCCCGGCCGCGCCCGCGCGTCGGTCGTATGTTCGGCAAAGACGGCCAGGCCATGCTCGGCCGCCCGCGCGTCCAGCGTGCCAAAAGCCTGCTTCAGATAGGCATAGACCGCCAGCGACCCCCGCTTGCCATCCGCATTCTCGATACGCGCGACGACGGCGCCGCTCTCATCGCGCAGGTCGATATGGTCGATCCCGTCGATTGGCGGCAACGCCGCCAGATTTTCTGCAAATGCCGCGCTTGGTTCGATCATGCGTCTGCCCTTTTTCCGGTTTTCCAAAAGTTCGTCGCGCCATTAGCGATTTCCTGCCCCACGCGCCACGGCCACGAAAAAGGGCGGCGCCGCCTTCGCGATGCCGCCCGTATTTGTCGCCGATCTTAGCCTCACTCCGCGCAAGCGCGCCGGCTCAATCGAACAATTCTTCCAAAAAGCTCTTCTTGCGCTTCTTGTGATAATATCGCCCATCGTCGCCATGGCTGCGGTCAGGCCGGTAGCTCGGCTGCGCGACAGGCGCAGGCGTTGGGGTCTGCGTGTTCGACCGGTCGATGATCTTGTCGAGCTCGCCTCGGTCTAACCATACGCCCCGGCATTGCGGGCAAAAGTCGATTTCCACCCCCTGCCGGTCTGCCATCTGGAGCCCCACATGACAGACCGGACAGAGCATGGCCGACACGGTTGCTGCGTCGCGCAACCCGTTTACTCCCGCTCGCCCGTCAGGCTGAGCAGCATCTGGAACAGGTTGACGAAGTTCAGGTACAGCGACAGCGCACCCATCACCTGCATCTTGGCGGCCATCTCATGGCCGGCATAGGCGAAATATTCCGACTTGATGCGCTGCGTGTCCCAGGCGGTCAGGCCCGTGAAGATCACCACGCCCAGGATCGAGACCACCATCTGCATCGCCGACGAACCGACGAAGATGTTGATGACGCTCGCCACCAGGATGCCGATCAGGCCCATGATGAGGAAGCTGCCCATCTTGGTCAGGTCGCGGTTGGTCGTATAGCCCCACAGCGCCATGGCGAGGAACATCACCGCGGCCGAGAAGAAGGCCTGCGCGATGCTCGCGCCGGTGAAGACCAGGAACACGCTGGCAAGCGACACGCCCATCACAGCCGAGAAGGCCCAGAACGCCATGCGCGCGCCGGCCGTAGACATTTTCTCGATGCGGAAGCTGAAGAAGAACACGAACGCCAGCGGCGCGAAGATCGCGACCCATTTCAGCGGCGTGCCGAAAATGGCGGCGGCCAGCGGCGGCGTGTTGGCGACGAAGAAAGCGACGAGGCCGGTGATGACCAGCCCCAGTCCCATATTGCGGAAAACGCCCAGCATATGCGCGCGCAGGCCGGCGTCGGTATCCACCGACCGGCTGGCGCCATAGCCCGGCATGCGTAGGTTGTTATCCACTGTGTATCGCACTCCATCCATTAAGACGGCCGAAAATCCCGGCCCGAATCTGGTTCGAGTGGCCCGCTACGGCTTTGGTTGGATTCAGGGGGAGGAAACATCCTCCCAAATCCGCACCGAGCTCACCCGATGCGGTCCGACATCACGACAGACTTACGTCCATCGCCAGAGGGGCCCGGCCCGCACAGGCAATATCGGGGCAGACGCGCGCGGACGCAAGGGGGAGGGGGCGGGAAGGGGAAGAAAGGCAATGTTTTGTTACAAAGCATGTCCCGGCGCTGCGCCACGCCGCTTAGCCTCTCAATCCCTGAAGAACGGCTCCAGCGCCTGCGCCGCATCTTCCGGCAGCGCCTTGCCGCGCAGGATGAGCGCGGCGGTGCCCCCTGCCTGCGCCGGCCGCTCCTCGCTCCAGTCGATGACGCGCAGCCGCCTGGCGAACAGCCAGCGCCCCTCATGCCGGACATAGTCGTCGAGATAGCGCCCGCCCGCGATATAGTTGGAGGCTTGGCCGGGCATATGATGGAAATTGACGGTATAGATTTCCCCGCGCGCGCGTTCCCCCTCCACCACGAACAGCGCGTTGGCGATCAGATGCTGCGTCTCGACGTCGCCCATCGACGCCTTGAGCCAGTCGACAAATTCCTGCGGCGTGCCGGCGAACAGCCCGCCATGATCGTGATGCGCGTCGGGATGGTAGAGCCGGCCGAGCCGGTCCAGATCCTTGCGATCGACCGCGCGCGCATAGCGATAGACCAGTTCGGTCAGCGCCTGCTTGTCCAGCAACTCGGCAAGCCGCGTCTCCCTGTCGGTCATCATCTCTCTCCTTTTGCCCGGTGATGGCCGACATGGACGCCCGGCGCAATGCGTAGGGAACCATTGACCCCGCCGCTCTCCCGCGACAGAGAAAAGCCATGTCCGACGCCCAGCCAGCCCCCGCGCCCTTGCGCCTCTTCAACAGCCTCACGCGCACGATCGAGCCTTTCGCCCCGATCGAGCCCAACCATGCGCGCGTCTATAGCTGCGGTCCGACCGTCTATAATTATGCCCATCTCGGAAACTTACGCGCCTATGTCTTCACCGACACGCTGCGCCGCGCGCTGCTCTGGCAGGGCCTCACCGTCACCCACATCATCAACATCACCGACGTCGGCCATCTGACGAGCGACGCCGACGCTGGCGATGACAAGATGGAGGCCGCCGCCCGCGCCAGCGCCAAAAGCATCTGGGACATCGCCGCCCATTATACCGACGCCTTCAAGTCCAACATCGCCGCGCTCAACATCATGGCGCCCAGCGAGTGGACGGTCGCGACCGACTATGTGCCGCAGATGATCGACTTCGCGGCCAAGATCGCCCCCGCCCACTGCTACGAACTGGACAGCGGCCTCTATTTCGACAGCAGCACTGTCCCCGATTATGGCGCGCTCGCCGGCGGCCGCGACGACGCAGCCCACGCCCGCATCGATCCGGTCGCCGGCAAGCGCAACCCGTCCGACTTCGCGATCTGGCGCAAGTCCCCCCCGGGCGAGCAGCGCCAGATGGAGTGGGACAGCCCCTGGGGCAAAGGTGCGCCGGGCTGGCACCTCGAATGCTCGGTGATGAGCGAGGCCCGCCTTGGCCATCCGTTCGACATCCACACCGGCGGCATCGACCATCGCGAGATCCACCACCCCAATGAGATCGCCCAGAACCAGGCCTTCCACGCCTGCTGCGGCACCCCCGACGCGGCGACCGCAGGCTTCACCGGCGCCCGCTGGTGGATGCACAACAATTTCCTCGTCGACCGCCAGGGCAAGATGTCCAAGTCCAAGGGCGGCTTCACCACGCTCTTCTCGCTGATCGACGCCGGCATCCACCCGCTCGCCTATCGCCTGCTGTGCCTCGGCGCCCATTATCGCAGCGAGCTGGAATTCTCCGCCGAGGGCATCGCCGCCGCGCTCACCCGCCTCAAGCGCCTCGTGATGGGCGTCGAAGCCCTCAAGGCCCGCGCCGAGGGCGTCACCTGGCAGTCCCCGCGCCTCGACTACCTCCGCGCCAACCTCCACCCCCGCCTAGCGCCGCTGCTCGAACAGTTCGACGCCGCCATCGCCGACGACCTCATGACCCCGCGCGCCCTCCCGCTGCTCGAAGAGGCGATCGCGCTCAAGAAAGTCCCCGTCGACGAAAAGCTCTGCCTGATCGCCGCCTTCGACCAGCTGCTCGGCCTTAACCTCCTCAACCTCAGCCGCGCCGACCTCCGCCTCGCCCCCAAGAACGCGCGCCTCACGGAGCAAGAGATCGAGGCCCAGCTCACCGACCGCAAACAGGCCCGCGCGGACAAGGACTTCGCCCGCTCCGACGCGATCCGCGACGCGCTCAGCGCCCAGGGCGTCGAAGTCATGGACGGCGATTCCCTGGCCTGGGACTGGCGTCTCACCCCTTAAGCCCACGCCCGCCGCCCCTTGGCGCCCACCCTTGCGCCGCCCCTTGTATCGGCGTAGGGCCTCCCCCTATTTGCAGGCACGCAAAGACTAGGATGAAGGAGTAAAGCCCGTGGCCGCGAAGTGGACGCCGGACAGCTGGCGCAACCATGAGGGCATTCAGATGCCCGTCTATAACGACGCGCAGGCACTTGCCCGCGTGGAGACGCAGCTCGGCGCCTTCCCCCCGCTCGTCTTTGCCGGAGAGGCCCGCAGCCTCAAGGCCGAACTCGCGCGCGCCGTGTCGGGCGAAGCCTTCCTGCTCCAGGGGGGCGACTGCGCCGAAAGCTTTGCCGAATTCCACCCGGACAATATCCGCGACACCTTCCGCGTGCTGCTCCAGATGGCGGTGGTCCTGACCTTCGCCAGCAAGCTGCCCGTGGTCAAGGTCGGCCGCATGGCGGGCCAGTTCGCCAAGCCCCGCTCGGCCGGCACCGAAACCATCGATGGCGTGGAGCTGCCCAGCTATCGCGGCGACAATGTCAACGACATCGCCTTCGAAGCCGCCGCGCGGGAGCCTGATCCCGAACGCATGGTGCGCGCCTATAATCAAAGCGCCGCCACATTGAACCTGCTGCGCGCCTTCTCGACCGGCGGCTATGCCAGCCTCGACCGCGTCCATGGCTGGATGCTCGATTTCATGGGCCGCAGCCCGCTCGCCGCCAAGTTCGACGCCGTCGCCGACCGCATCGGCGAAGCGCTCGACTTCATGCGCGCCTGCGGCCTGTCGCCGCAGACCGTGCCCCAGCTTGGCGGAACCAGCTTCTACACCAGCCACGAAGCGCTGCTGCTCCCCTATGAGCAGGCGCTGACCCGGCAGGATTCGCTGACCGGCGACTGGTACGATACCTCCGCGCACATGCTCTGGATCGGCGACCGCACCCGCTTCGAAGGGTCGGCCCATGTCGAATATCTGCGCGGCATCGGCAACCCGATCGGCCTGAAGTGCGGCCCGAGCCTTGAGCCCGACGCGCTGCTGCGCCTGCTCGACACGCTCAACCCCGCGCGCGAAGCCGGCCGCATCACCCTCATCACCCGCTACGGTCATGACAAGATCGAGGCCGGGCTGCCCAAGCTCGTCCGCGCCGTCCTGCGCGAAGGCCATCCCGTCGTCTGGTCCTGCGACCCGATGCACGGCAACGTCATCAAGGCGGCCAATGGCTACAAGACGCGGCCCTTCGACCGCATCCTCGCCGAAGTGCGCGGCTTCTTCGCCGTCCACCGCGCCGAGGGGAGCTTCGGCGGTGGCATCCATTGCGAGATGACCGGTCAGAACGTCACCGAATGCACCGGCGGCGCCATCGCCATCACCGACGAAGGTTTGGCTGATCGCTACCACACCCATTGCGACCCGCGCCTGAACGCGGCGCAGAGCCTGGAGCTGGCGTTTTTGCTGGCCGAAATGCTCAACGAAGAACTGAAGGAACGCCGCGCCGCTGCGTAGGGGTGGGGCGTGGGAGCGTTGGAATGAAGAAAAGCCGCGTCCGAGGGGGCGCGGCTTTTAGCTGATAGGCGAATGTCGGCTCACCGGGCAGCAGCAGCCGAATATATCCCCTCCGCTAGACTCTTACCGACCATGGAAGAAAATAGCGGGAACTTATCACTGCTCATCTTAGGCACAGATGCAGCACGGGCCGCAGCGATTGCCGATAATCTTTCATGAAGATTTAGCAAGTGGTGTTTAGAGTGGTCGTGAAAGCGAATGGCCTATACTGCAATCCAGATCGTTGCGCCTGTGGTTATGGCGCTAAATATGGTGTTTTGTAACCAACGTCAGTGGTGTTATCTGGTCAGATCCATATGATCAAACTTGAAGGGTAAGGCTTTAGGGTGTTGAAATTCGGTGTAAAAAATCTGGGGCGCATCGTTTCAGCAGAAGTTGAATTTGCACCACTTACGATTCTTGTTGGCAAAAATAACACCGGTAAAAGCTATTTAGCGACATTGATGTGGGCCCTTGCGCAGCCTTCGCTTCTGTCCGAAGTGCGCGCTTATGTAAGACGTCCGGCATGGTTCGCCGATTTCGTTCGTCCCTTTAGTGGCTCAGAATCGAGACTGTTAGTTCTCGACCGTAATCTTATTGGTAATGCTGTAGCGTTCATCGAACGCGCGGCGAACCGCAAGATTTCGGAGCTGCTTTCGACCGTGTTTGCTATGCCTGGCTTCAAAAATACTAAGCTTAAGTTAACCGCGGCAGAAGGCGGTCCTTACGAATTTATTTTGGAGCCGCACGATCGTGCGTTTCAAAGCGATGACGATGGTGTTCCGAGAGTGGCATTGTTTGTCAGAATAGGAAGTTCAAAGCAGCTTATTTATATTTTGCAGCAGCCTTGGTTCGACATCAACTCCAATTGGCTTGCAAATTTGATTTTTCATGAAGTCGTGGGATATTGTCTATTTGGTGCGTTATGGAAAGCTTATAGGCGTCAAACTTACATACCAGCGGCCCGTACTGGTATCATGCTTGCTCTGCCTGCGTTGGTATCTCAGTCATTAAGCGCATCAAAGCCCAATCAACCCGTAAATATGCCCCGTCCGCTCTTAGAGTTCCTGAGTAGGATGACAGAGAATTCGGGAGTTCGCCGCAGACGGCCTGCACCCGTTCGTGACCGGCTGCGACGAGAATTGCTTCGAGGGCAAATTTCAATACCTCAAGAATCGGTACCTGACTTTCGTTACACCCCAGAGGGGTTGGACATGGCTTTACCGCTGCACGCGACCTCGTCAATGATAACGGAGTTGGCGCCATTTATGGTTGCGTTGGACAATCAACCGGGCACACATCATTTTATTTTTGAAGAACCGGAGGCTCATCTTCACTTAGAGGCTCAGCGCGAAATGGCACGCCTGATCGCTCGACTTGTAAAAGGTGGAACGCCTGTAACGTTGACTACTCACAGTGACACTTTTCTTCAGCAGATAAATAATCTTATGGTTCTATCTGAGCACCCTAATCGCGAAGAAAAGATGCAAGAACTTGGGTATGAAAAAGACGATCTTATCGCACCAGAAAATGTCAAGGCGTATGAGTTTTGTCCTCAAAAGAGCGGGACAGTTGTCGTGCCGCTGGAAAATACTGAGGATGGATTTGTTGTACAGACCTTGAATGCCACCTTGTTATCGCTCGCGAAAGAGACATTGTCGCTTCGGAGTGAGCGAAATGGATAAATGTATTGAAAGTTTGAAATTCTTTTCGAAAGATTACGTATATACACCGGATGATCATAATAACTTTTATCTTGAAGAAAAAGCTCCTGAGGGTATTGGAAAAGTATATTTCTCATCATCAAGTCAATGTATAGTAATAAAAGCTAATTCATCCGGGCCATTGGTTTGGTCTTTTAAAAACGGGAAGATAAGCGAAGGTGCAATTCTTACTAAGGATGACAGTGGATATCATCTTCATTACTTAGAAATGAAAAGCAAGCTTACGTATGGCGAGTGGGCCAAGGCGCAGCTTCAATTTGAAGGAATGCATTTGACCGCGTTGGCTGTAATCCGCTTGCTCGGTGTTACCGAAATCGCGTCGGCGACCTGCTATATCGCTTATAAACAAGATGCGATGACAGCCAGCAAGAGCGCCGATCTAGTATTGATGAAAACCTTCGTGGGTATGGCAAATCCGCTGGGTGGAGTTGATTCCTGGGCCGCTGAAACATGTGAACTGCCAATTACAGGTCTCGCTCGCATTCGAAAGGCACAACGCGATGTAAGCAATGATGCAAATTTTGGCGTCATCAATTGAATGCAGGTGCGGCGGCGCGTTAGTCGGCGGCAGAGTGGACAGCGCCCGAACTGCGCCGCGACCCTCTGAAAAGGCGCATGGGGGCGGGGCGGCGATCCACCCCGTCCCCTTTGGGGTCT
>Ga0233380_1000533_pt1 | contig 19594 bp, 17 predicted proteins | sample ElkDunMinimDraft_9_FD_191541 | JGI IMG/M metagenome (GOLD analysis project Ga0233380, IMG submission 191541) | Fecal eukaryotic communites from dung pellets of Tule Elk in California, USA - Elk Dung F36 | ecosystem: Host-associated > Mammals > Digestive system > Large intestine > Fecal | place... | reverse complement strand
ACCGTTTTTAAATCGAACTTCAACTACATCAAAAGGTTCAAACCCCGAAGGATAGTGCATATTCGACAACCAATCGAACACACTTAATTTATTGCAACTGTCGGTTCCACAAGAACCTTTGCTACCACAACCTTTTGGAATGCCAGAATCGTTTGTTTTAGTAGAACAATTTGTACATGCCATATATATTGAACAGCCTGCGCTGTTTATATTAATTAATAAAAAATTTGTGTAAAGATACTATATTTTCGTTGCGCATAATAACGTGTTAACGTTTTATAGCATTTTACAAAAATCTAATATAAGTAAAAAATTAAAATTGGCATAGGTTTTAAATTATAGTCGTATTCAAATTTTGAAACAATTAAAAATTATCATTTTTTTTAACTATATTTACAAATAAAAGTTAAGTATAAATTGCAATAATATTTATTTATGACATCTATTTAATTAAAACCACAAACCTAACTACACAATAATTATGAAAAAACTAATATTAACTTTATTAACACTTGTGCCTTTTATAACTAAGGCACAGGTTACATTAATACCTGATCCGGTTTTTGAACAGCTACTAATTAATATGAATATTGATAGCGATGGTATATTAAATGGGCAAATTTTAACTAGCGATGTACACAATATTACTCAATTGAATCTATATACGGGAGCAGGAAATTTTCGTATTCAAAATATGATTGGAATTGAAGCTTTTACAAACTTAGAATCTATTGAAGGAGATTTTCATGCTTTTAATACGATAAATTTAAATAGCCTAACTAAATTAAAAAGTATAATTCTACCAAGTAATGTGATAAACAATATTGATTTATCAACTAATACAGATTTGGAATATCTAGTTATTGGAAATGGAGACTTAGAATTTATGCAGTACAATGATATTTGGTACTTAAACTTGAGTAATAATACAAAAATGGAATATTTAAATGCTATTAATTTATATGGCTTAAGTAAAATCAATTTGAAAAACCATAATGCTAGTAAGCTTGAAATTTTTTTAGGTTGGTCATACAGTCCATTTGCTAATCCATATTATTACACCGTATGCATAGAAGTTGATGATCCTGTTGCTGCAACTAATAAGGTTTTTCCTTACAACAATTGGCAAATATTTAATGATAGTTACGTTACTTATTATTTTGATGATGTATGTACTTTAAGCATAGAAAAATTTGTAAACGAAAATTTTAAAATTTATCCTAATCCAGCAACAGAATATGTTTCTATAGAACAAAAAGAAACTGATGGAGTAACCTTACAATCAGTTCAAATTTTAGATAATTCGGGTAAATGGATCAAGTCAGTAAAAGATAATTTTAGCCAAATAGATGTTTCAAGCTTAAGTAAAGGAATGTATTTATTTGTAATACAAACCGATAAAGGCAACAAAACCGAAAAAATCGTAATTAAATAAATTTTAAAAATCAGTTATAAAAATTAAAGCTGCCAAAAGGCAGCTTTAATTTTTATTTTTTCTCTTTAATTAGATAAATGTAAACCGGAAAGTGATCGCTAAAACCAGGCTCACCACTTAATTGGTTTCGCAGTGGATAACCTTTATACTGACCTGATTTTTGTATTAAAAAAGGTTTGTTGAAAATTCCAACTTTCCAATAACGATAGCTTGAATAATCTTTGCTTAAAAGTGGTTCTGTGAAAATGAGCTGATCAAAAATATCCCAAGCGTCACGATAAGCAAGCGTTCCATGACCTTCTTTATACAATTGATACATAGGATTAAAAATTCCGCCTTTTTTCACTTCATCTCTTTTACCTTTTGCTTCTAAAACATCTTTAACCGATTTATTATAAGGACCGTCATTCATATCGCCCATCGTTATTACTTTAGCATTTGGGTTGATGTTGTACAACGAATCGATAATTTTTTTGTTTAACGCTGCAGCAGCTTCACGGTTTGGGCTACTTTTTTTCTCGCCACCAGAACGCGACGGCCAGTGGTTTACAATAAAGTGCATTTCTTCGCCATCTAACAAACCGGTAACCAACAATTGATCACGGGTAAAAATGCGCTTGCCTTTGCCGTTGTTGCTGTCTTTATATTTTGCATCGGTTTTATCGTAAATATATAAAGGAATATTTTTAGAACTTGTTGGTTTAAAATGTTTGGTTTGATAAAAAAGAGCCACATCAATACCACGGCGGTCCGGAGAATCAAAATGAACAATTCCATAATTGGCATTTTTAAGTTTCGGCATATTTACCAAATCTTCTAACACCTTACGATTTTCAATTTCGCTAATCCCTAAAATTGTAGGCATATTTGGGTTGTCATCTGTACCAATTTCGGCAATTACCCTACTTAAATTTTCTAATTTTTGTTGATATTTTTTTCCCTCCCAATTCCGTGCTCCATTCGGAGTCCATTCTTCATCATAAATTTTCTCATCGCGAATGGTATCAAACAAATTTTCAACATTGTAAAAAGCTACGGTGTGTACCGCATACGATTTCTGTTGTGACTGCGCAAACACGGTATTTACAAATAGTGTTGCAAAAAGTAAGATGTTAAATTTCATGCCCATATTATGTTATTATAAAGTTTTCAACAAACTAGAATGCAAAATTAATTAATATTTATAAAATAACTACCTTTGCACCACATTAAGTTTAATGTAAACTTATAAATTTTTAAACTACTTATTTTTAGGTTTTTATGAAAAAATTACTCTTTAGTACCTTTTTAGTACTAATTACCATTTCAACTTGGGCACAAAGTACCGCGTTACGTGGAATTGTTGTAGATGCTAAAACACAGCAACCTTTATTTAATGTAACAGCAAATTTAGCCAACACAAATTTATCGGCTACCACAAACCATCAAGGTGAATTTGAAATTGCAAATCCTACTTTGGGTAACCAGGTGCTTTACATTAACTTTACAGGTTATGTAGAAAAAAGATTTACTTTGGATATAACTACCGAAGCCGATGTTGATTTAGGTACTATTTATCTTGAAGAAGATTTAACTGCTGAACAGCAATTGAGTTTAATTACCCTTACCGAAAATGATTTGGGTGATGATAATTCGGGATCCGAAACCACTTCTGGTTTATTACAAGCATCGCGTGATGCTTTTCAACAAGCAGCAGCCTTTAATTGGGGACAAGCACGTTTTAGAGTTAGAGGTTTAGACAACGAATACGGAAACACCTTTATAAATGGTATTTCTATGAATAAAATATTCGATGGAAGACCGCAGTATTCTAATTGGGGAGGCTTAAACGACGCTACACGTAACCAAGAGTTTATTAACGGTTCTATGCCTAACGATTATACTTTTGGTGGAATTTTAGGGGTACAAGCCATTAACACACGTGCTTCGTTTATGCGAACAGGAACTCGTGCTTCATTGTCTGGTACCAACACAAACTACAACGGACGTGTTATGCTTACCCATGCTTCTGGAATGAATAAAAACGGTTGGGCTTATGCAGCATCAGCATCTTACCGTATGGCTAACCAAGGTTTTTTTGAAGGTACAGATTACGATGCTAAATCATTTTTCTTAGCTATTGAAAAGAAAATCAACAACAACCACAGCTTAAACTTATCTGCAATTTACGCACAAAACAGCCGTGGTAAAAACTCACCTAACACACAAGAGGTGATCGATTTAATGGGTTACAAATACAACTCATACTGGGGTTGGCAAGGCGATAAAAAACGTAATTCACGTGATAAAGACGTAGAAGAACCAATTTTTATATTAAGCCACTATTGGAATATTAGTGAAAAATCAAGCTTAAATACTAATGTAGCGTATCAATTTGGAAAAATATCTAACACACGTTTAGATTATAATGGTGCTAACAATCCAGATCCTACCTATTACAAAAACTTACCTAGTTATCATTTAAATTACCACAATACAAATAGTGGTACGCCAATTTGGACACCTGATTACGATTTAGCTGAAAGAAACCGTGTAGACTTTTTGAACAATTCACAGATTGATTGGCAAAAATTATACAGAGAAAATGCTCAAAGAGGGTTTGCTGTAAATGCCTTGTACGCAGATGTAATGCAAGACAATCAATTAACTGCAAACACTTTATTCAACACACAAATTTCTAATGTTGTAGGATTTAATGCTGGTTTAACATACCGCAACCTACGCTCAGAAAATTATCAGGAAATGATTGATTTATTAGGCGGTGCTTATTTACAAGATAACGATTTATTCTTAAAACCCGAATATGCAGATTCTGATCTAAATAACCCAAAACGCAAAATTTACGAAGGTGACAAATACGGTTACAACTATATTATGCATGCCAACATTGTTGATTTGTTTACACAATTTAGATTCAACTTTGGTAAATTCGATTTCTATTTAGGTCAAAATGTATCTTATACAGATTATCAACGTGAAGGTTTATACAAAAACGGTTTATACGCTGATACATCTTTTGGTAAAGGACAAAAATTAACGTTTGAAAACTACGGATTAAAAGGTGGGGCAACTTATAAAGTAACAGGTCAACATATTTTTAATTTCAATGCAAGTTATTACACAAAAGCTCCATCAATTCGCAACAGTTATTCAAACACAAGAATAAGCGACAATATTGTTGACGGTTTAACCGATGAAAAAGTTTTTGGAACAGATCTTAGCTACATTATACGTACACCAAAATTAAAAGGTCGTGTAGGTGCTTATTTCAACGAAATTAAAGACGCGTCTGAAGTTGCGTTCTTCTATGCAGATGGTATTGATATTGATGCAGATACAAGCAGCGACTTTGTTTCGGAAGTAACACGTAACATTAGCAGACAAAGCATGGGTGTAGAATTAGGTGCAGAATACCAAGCAACAAAAACCATTAAACTTACTGCAGCCGCAAACTACGGGCAAGCAATCTATTCAGACAATGCAGATGTGTACTTAAATGTAGACAGCCGCGTTGAAAACGGTTTAAACCCTATGGTAAACTATGGTACAAGTTACATTAAAAATTACCGTGTAGCTGGTAGTCCGCAACAAGCATACTCATTAGGAATTGAATACCGCGATCCTAATTATTGGTGGATTGGTGCTAACGCAAACTTCTTAACCGACTTATATTTAGATGTTTCTCCGTTATTAAGAACTAACAATTTCTTTGCAGAACCAGGTCAAGGTGGTGCAGCTTTTTCAGATGTAGACACCAACGTAGCAAGCAATCTATTAAAACAAGAAAAGTTAAACGATATCTTTTTAGTAAACGTACAAGGAGGTAAATCTTGGAAAATTAAAGGTAAAACCGTAGGTTTCTTTGCATCGGTAAACAACGTTTTAGGCTTAGAATATAAAACTGGCGGTTTTGAACAAGCGCGTAACGCGAATTACCGCGAATTATTAATGGATCACGCTAGTGGAACACGCACATTTGGTCCTAAATATTTCTATGGATACGGCAGAACTTATTTCTTAAACATATACATGAACTTTTAATTTTAAAGTGATATGAAAAAATTAAAATACATATTCCCAATAGCTGTTTTAACTTTCGCAAGTATATTTACAGCTTGTTCACCAGAAGACGAACAGGAATTACCACAACATAATAAAATTATTTATTTAGTAGATTTTCAACAAGTAGTTGAAGGTACTTTTGACGAAACCCCTTTTACTAATTTTTCAGAAGTTGGTACAAAAGAATGGTTTGGCAATAAAGATAACAGAGGAAATGGTTACTATGAATTTTCCCCTTTTCAAAGTGGGCAACCATTAAACATTGGTTGGTTTATTACACCAGTAATTAATTTAGACCAAGCCAATGCTAAGCGTTTAACCTTTCAAAGCGCACAACACCACGTTATAAATGATACAGAAAATTATTTAGAACTATTTGTATCAAACAATTTCACAGGCGATGTTGCTGCTGCAAATTGGGTTAAATTTGAATTTAAAAAACCGCAACCCAATTCAAAAAATTACGAATGGGTAAATTCTGGCGGAATTAACTTAGCACAATTCAGCGGAAACATACATATTGCTTTTAAGGCAACCGGAGGAACAGCAAATGCTAATGCAGGCGCTTATATGATTGATAACATTAAAGTTTTTTAATTTTTAAGGAATGAAAGCATTAAAATATACATTTGCAGCCTTAGCATTGGTTGCAACATTAGTAACAACAAGTTGTGCAAACAGTGACGACGCTACTGCACCCACAATAGAATACCATAACGCAACACCAACAATTACTTTAGAAGAATTATACACTAAAGCAAATACAACGTTGCAACAATATACCGAAGACGATATTTTAGAAGCCTACGTATCATCTACCGATGAAGGCGGAACGTTTTACAAATCGGTATCATTACAAAACATAGAAGGCACCAAAGGCTTGTCTATTTCTGTTGATATGTACAACATAGTAAACCATATAGCACCGGGGCGTAAAGTTTATATCTATTTAAAAGATATGTACTTTTCTGTTGTAAACGGATCGGTTGTTTTAGGCGATGTTTTCGAAGAAACAAGCGTTGGTAGAATGCGTCCGCAAGATTTCTACAAAAAAGTATTTGCATCAAACGTAATAATTCCTGAAGCAGAATTAGCCAAAACCATTACTTTGGCAGATCTTAAAAACGACAATTACATCAACACCTTAGTAGAAATTGATCAAGTACAGTTTACAGACAATGCGGTTGGTAAAACTTATTACGATGCATCGAATGTGTTGGGCGGCGCTACAAACCACAACATTGTAGATGCTAGCGGAACCATGATTTTTAGAACTAGTGAATTTGCAAAATTTGCATCACAAGTAATACCAAATAACAGCGGAAAAATTCGTGGGGTTTTAACCAAGTTCAACAGCGATTATCAATTTATGGCACGTACGTTCAATGATATTCAACTAACAGAAAACCGTATTGGCGAAGAACCTGGAGAAGGCGAAGAACCTGTTGCACCTACAAACTTATTATTCACTGCAGCCGATTTTGAAAATTGGACAAACTTTAATAGTTCAATAAACAGTTTTGGCTTAAAATCTTATGCAGTTCAAGGGGTTGGCACGGGTGCTTTAGGTACTAATTCGTTACACCTTAACGGTACACCAACTGCAAACGATTATGTTTTTACAATTTTAGCTTCTGCACATGGGAATATTCCTGCAACACCAACAAAAATAACTTTTTGGGTGAAAGGAACAGCTGCAAAATCATTATCATTAAACATATACCGTGCTACAATAGGTTACGATGTTTTTAACGTAACAAATTTAGGAAGCAGTGCAGTTGTATTAAACAAAGCCGACCTTAATGATGCTGGCAACGGAACAAATGCTTATGGTGGAACCATAAACACAAACGGTAAATGGGTTAAGGTTACCTTAAACATTGCCGATGTTGATCTTAATAAATCTACCGCTGGAGATCTTTTTGCGTTAAAAGTTGGAAACAATGCCGCTTACGATTTACACATTGATAATATAGAAATTCAATAACAATTAATTACAAATACTAAAACGCCTTCTTTAAACCGAAGGCGTTTTTTTTGTTCCTTTTAATAATAGGTTTTTTGTATCTTTAAAACAAATATTCGCGTACTTTTATGCCAGCAGCTGTAGAAACCTCACATCATTTATACCCATTGATTTCAGATTTAGGTTTGATTTTAATGACCGCCGGAGTTGCCGTTTTAATCTTTAAAAAAATAAAACAACCTTTGGTTTTGGGTTATTTAATAGCTGGTTTTTTGGCAGGTCCGCATTTTCCTTTGTTTCCTACAGTTCAAGAAATGGGCAACGTAGAAGTCTGGGCAGAAATTGGCGTGATATTTTTACTTTTTAGTTTAGGACTGGAATTCAGTTTTAAAAAACTCGTAAAAGTGGGCGGTTCTGCTAGTATTACTGCCGGTGTGCAAATTGTATCCATGATTATTATTGGTTTTACAACCGGTAAACTTTTAGGTTGGAATTTTATCGACAGTATTTTTTTAGGAGCAATTCTCTCCATGTCATCCACAACCATTATTCTACGAGCGTTTGATGAATTAGGCGTAAAAACACAAAAATTTGCCGGTGTAGTTTTCGGAACATTGATTGTAGAAGATATTGTCGCAATTTTATTAATGGTTTTACTATCAACCATAGCGGTATCGCAACAGTTTTCAGGAGTTGAACTAATGGAATCTATCTTTAAGCTGGCGTTCTTTTTAATACTTTGGTTTTTAGCAGGAATCTTTTTAATTCCTACCCTACTTAAAAGAACAAAAAATTTGCTAAACGAAGAAACCACTTTAATTGTTTCGTTGGCATTGTGTTTAATGATGGTTATTCTGGCAACCGCAGCAGGTTTTTCACCAGCATTGGGCGCTTTTATTATGGGATCGATCATAGCCGAAACAACCAAAGCAGAACAGATTGAACATTTAATTAAACCTGTAAAAGATCTATTCGGAGCCGTTTTCTTTGTATCAGTCGGTATGTTAATCAATCTGGATACTTTACAAGAATATGCTTTTCCTGTTGTAATTATAACCATTGTTACTATTTTTGGAAAAACAATAGCTACTGGAGTGGGCGCTTTAGTATCGGGGCAGCCTTTAAAACAATCGGTTCAGGCAGGAATGAGTTTGGCTCAAATTGGCGAATTTTCGTTCATTATAGCCACCTTAGGTATGACGTTAGGTGTAACAAGCGGATTTTTATATCCTATTGTTGTGGCGGTTTCGGCAATAACAACTTTTACTACGCCGTTTTTCATTAAAAATTCTCTAAAAGCATATCATCAACTAAAAATTATTCTACCTAAAAAATGGGAAGATCGGTTAGATAATTATTCTTCCGAAACACAAACCATATACAAAACAAATCATTGGAAAAAATACATTACCGGAGTAATATCACACATTGTAATACATTCGGTTATTATTGCAGGAATTGTTTTTGTAAGCATTTCCTATTTAATTCCATTGTCTAACGGCGCATTTACCTATTATTTGTACATTTTTTTAACCGTTGTTGCATTTTTGCCTTTTTTATATGCTTTGGCATTGCAAAGAGTTGCGGCAACATCTTTAAACAAACTAAAAAGCGAAAATAAAAACATTACACCCCTAATATTAATTGCCTTGTTTAGAATTTTATTGTGCATTGTAATTGTTTTTATAATGATAAATGAACTGATTAATCCGTTAACAGGTGTAATTGTATTGGCAATATTAATTTCGTTTGCAGTGCTGTTTCCAAAGAAAATTCAGAATATGTACGGAAAGATTCAACATCAGTTTATTGAGAATTTTAATGATAGAGAAAGATCCGAAGCTATTAGAAATAAAAGCGATTTAACGCCTTGGGACGGACACATGACTACTTTTGAAATTCCGCAGGAATCACTGATCGCCGGTAAAACCTTGAATGAACTAAAAGTGCGTGAAGAACTGGGTGTAAACATTGCCATTATTAAACGTGGCGATCTGGTAATAAACATTCCCGATAAAGACGAAAAGATTTTTCCGAAAGATATTTTGTATGTTATTGGAACCGACGATCAGGTGAGGGATTTTGAACTTTTTGTTGATAAATCGCTGGTGGGATCGGTTGATTACCATACAGAAATTGTACTGAAAGGTTTCGAATTGACCAATGAAGCGTTGAACGGAATATCGATTCGTGAAAGTAAAATCCGCGAAAACAGCAACAGTATTATTGCCGGAATTGAACGCAATGGCGAGCGCATTTTAAATCCACAACCTACATTTACCTTACAAAAAGGAGATATTTTATGGCTTGTAGGCGATAAAAAGAAAATCACCGCTTTATTTTCAAAATAGATTATGACGATAGAAATTGCAAAACCCGAACATTTAAACAACATTATGCAGGTTATTGATGCTGCACGAAATAGTATGCGCGCCAACGGCAACCTTTCACAATGGATTAACGGATATCCATCAGCAGATGTTATTCTGAATGACATCAATCAAAACATTGGATACATTTGTTGGAACGATACCGAAATTGTAGGTTATTTTTCATTTTTGAAAGGCGATAATCCTGAACCGACGTACAAAATCATTGATAACGGAAAGTGGCTTAATAACGAACCTTATGGCGTTATTCACAGACTGGCATCAAACGGAAAAGCTAAAGGAGTTGCCAAAGCTTGTTTTGATTATTGTTTTACGCAGATTAACAACATTCGTGTTGATACCAACAACAATAACCTGCCTATGCAGAACTTCTTTAAAAAGTATGGTTTTACGTATTGCGGTATTATTTATGTTGCAGATGGTTCACCAAGAGATGCTTTTCAAATAGTTTTAAAATAAAAATCAATGAGCATTTAAACATTCTTTATAAAATTAATTTTGTAATTTAGAACACCTTATAATCCCTTGTAATAAAACTATGGAAGACACGATAGCTACAAAATGGAATGTTTTAGTGAACAATCAAAAGTCCCAATCTGAAGCTGACAATAAAACCGAATCGGTTGAACAAATTTCAAGTTACATTTTTATTTACGACTGTTACGAAAACTCTATTTTGTATGTAAATAAAGCTTTTGAAACATTAACGGGTTACAATTCACACGAGTTTAATCTTGATTTTTTAATAGGTATGATTCATCCCGAAGATGTACCTTATTTCTTTGCTTCTGAAGAAAGAGGGTTAAACTTCACCAATAAACTATTGTTTAATGAGCATTTTAAGTACCTACTCTCTTACTCATATCGAATTAAAACAAAAAACGGATCGTACATTAGAATTTTACAGCAATGCCAAGCGCTTGAAGTAAACAACAGCGGACACTTAACTAAAACATTGGTTATACATAAAAGAATTGCAGATTTTGATGTTTTGCCAAAAAATGATTATAAAATTTTAGACAAATCTAATAACGTTTATATAAACGAACAAAACTCGTATAATCTAAGCGAAAGAGAACTGGAAATTTTAAATCTTATTAAGCTAGGATATAATAGCGAAAGAATTGCATTTGAATTAAAAATTAGCACCAATACGGTTCGCACTCACAGAAAAAACATCTTAACAAAAGCAAAAAGCAATAGTTTTATTGAACTAATAAAGAAAATTAGCATCAGTGATTTTGAATAAAAATAAATAAACAAAGCCTTTATCTACATACAATAAAGGCTTTTGTATTAAAAAGTGTACTAAAATTAGTACTGTTTTTTATTATCCCCAACACTGGCGCGAGCATCTTGCTCGTGTCTTTTTTTCGTTTGTTTTTTATTTTTGGTACGAGCCGTGACGCTCGCACCAGCAAGGGATATCCTTTTAATTAATCTAGCAAAATTAAATATACTCGTATCTAATTATCTTTCCGCTTTCAATTGAATAGAATAACTTATATCTCATTCCGGTATCTCCAAAATACATTACATAAGTAACGATAAAAATTTTATTAACATTCTTTGTGTCTTTAATTTCATAACCATCAATTACAATCTTTTCAATCTGACGATATTTTTCAGTTATCTCTTCAAATACACCGAAAAAAGCCTTACTCATTTCTTTATTCAAAAACACATTCTCTAAGTCTAATCTTTTTTTATTGTCTAAAAAATCATCTTTTAATTCTAATAATGATTGTAATTCTATAAAAAATGACTTCTTATAGTTAAAAGACTTATTATCATTAATAATGATTAATTTATCAAAATCATTAGTTTCATTGTACTTCAAGAAAAATTTAAATGCTAAATTATCATAAAAGACATCTGCATGATTATTTAAAGGCTTTTCTAATTGAAAATACAATGAAACACTGTCATTTATAATTGAATCTTTTTTAACAAAAGACACAGAGATTGAATCATTAACAGAAATAGATTCAACTAATAATTTTTCATTTGCAATAGCATCATTTTTCTTGCAGCTAATAATAGATATTGCGAAAAGGATAATAAAAACTTTATGATACACCATAAATATAAAATAAAAAAGAGGCACAAAATGCCTCTTATATAGTAACTAAAAACGTATTAATTATTCAATGCTTCGGCACCACCAACAATCTCTAAGATCTCGTTTGTAATAGCAGCTTGTCGAGCTTTGTTATACGTTAATTTTAACTGATCGCGTAAATCTTTCGCATTATCGGTTGCTTTGTGCATAGCCGTCATACGTGCACCGTGTTCAGCTGCGTTAGAATCTAACACTGCTTTGTACAACTGCGTTTTTAACGATGTAGGTATTAAATTTAAAATGATTTCTTCTTTAGAAGGCTCATAAATATAATCTACCGTTACGTTCGATTCTGTTTCAATTGGCTTTAAAGGCAAAAACTGTTCTGTTTGTACAATTTGTGTAGCTGCATTTTTAAATTGATTGTACACCAACTCCACCTTATCATAAGATCCTTCAATAAAAGCATCCATAATTTGTTGCGCAACAACTTCAACATTTGCAAACGTTAAAGCATCGAATAAATCACTGCGGTTTGCAAAAACAGTTTCTGTTTTACCAACCAAGTCATATCCTTTTTTACCAATTGTTAAAACATTAACACTTTTACCAGCATACGTTGTATCAATTAACGTACGTGTAGCTTTAATAACGTTTGCATTAAAAGCACCACACAATCCACGGTTTGATGTAACTACAACTACTAAAACTTTGTTTACTTCGCGTTGTTCTGCGTAAACACCTGCTGCATCACCTTCTAATGTTGAGCTTATGTTCTGAATTAATTCGGTTAATTTCTCTGCATACGGACGCATAGCTGTAATAGCATCTTGCGCCTTTTTTAATTTTGCTGCAGAAACCATCTTCATTGCAGAAGTAATCTGCATGGTTGATGATACCGAGTTTATTCTGTTACGTATTTCTTTTAAGTTTGCCATTTTAATTGAATTAAGACAAATAAATTTAGATAGTAGTATTGAGAACTTAGAAACCTAGATTCTCAATACTAACTACTCTGTACTTTTATTAGTATTTAGACGATACTTCTTTTGCAACTTTTTCTAATGTAGCTGTAGCTTCGTCAGACAAGTTACCTGCTTTTAACGCATTTAAAGTATCGCGGTACGATAAGTTTAATACTTGTAAGAATTCTTTTTCGAATTCTTTTACTTTTTCTACAGGAACGTTACGTAACAAGTTTTTAGAACCTGCATAGATAATTGCAACCTGATCTTCAACAGAATACGGATCGTTTACCGCTTGCTTTAAGATTTCAACGTTACGACGACCTTTTTCGATTACGTTTAAAGTTACTGCATCTAAATCTGAACCAAATTTCGCGAAAGCTTCTAATTCACGGAATTGTGCTTGGTCTAATTTTAAAGTACCTGCAACTTTTTTCATTGATTTAATTTGCGCGTTACCTCCAACACGAGATACCGAAATACCTACGTTAATTGCCGGACGTACACCTGCGTTAAATAAATCAGACTCCAAGAAAATCTGTCCGTCTGTAATCGAAATTACGTTTGTTGGAATATATGCAGAAACGTCACCAGCCTGAGTTTCGATAATTGGTAAAGCAGTTAACGAACCACCACCTTTAACGATTGGCTTTAACGATTCTGGTAAATCGTTCATGTTTTTTGCGATTTCATCGTCACCGATTACTTTTGCAGCACGCTCTAATAAACGAGAGTGAAGGTAGAAAACGTCTCCAGGATACGCCTCACGACCTGGTGGACGACGTAAAATTAAAGACATTTCACGGTAAGCTACTGCTTGTTTAGATAAATCATCATAAACGATTAATGCAGGACGACCTGTATCACGGAAATACTCACCAATTGCAGCACCTGCCATTGGAGCATATACCTGCATTGGAGCAGGATCTGATGCATTTGCAGCAACAATTACAGAATAAGCCATTGCGCCTTTTTCTTCTAATGTTTTTGCAATGTTTGCTACTGTAGAAGCTTTTTGCCCAACAGCAACATATATACAGAATACTGGTTTACCAGCATCGTAAAATTCTTTTTGATTTAAAATGGTATCGATACAAACAGTAGTTTTACCTGTTTGACGGTCCCCAATAACCAACTCACGTTGACCACGACCAACCGGGATCATTGCATCGATTGCTTTGATACCTGTCTGCATAGGCTCGGTTACCGGCTGACGGAATACAACACCAGGAGCTTTACGCTCGATTGGCATTTCGTATAAATCGCCTGTGATAGGTCCTTTACCGTCGATTGGGTTACCTAAAGTATCAACCACACGTCCTAACATACCTTCACCTACTTTGATAGATGCGATACGACCTGTTCTTTTTACGATAGATCCTTCGCTTACACCTGTAGATGGGCCAAATAAAACAACACCAACGTTATCTTCTTCTAAGTTTTGAACCATTGCCTCTAAACCGCTCTCAAACTGAACCAACTCACCATACTGTGCGTTTGCCAATCCGTGAACACGTGCAATACCATCACCTATTGTTAAAACGGTACCAACTTCTTCTACAGATCCTTCTGCTGTAAAACCAGATAATTGTTTCTTTAATATTGCTGAAATCTCAGCAGGATTAATTGCTGCCATGCGTTTGACTATTTTATCACGTTAACCGTGTGTGATTTTAATTATTAAATTCTCTTTTTAATTGACTTAATTTGTTTGCAATAGATGCATTGTACTGCATATCGCCCAAACGAATAATAAAGCCGCCAATAATATCTTTATTTACTTCGTTTACAATAGTAACTTCTTTTGTAGAAAGCTCTTTAACCTTTGCCAATACCTGCGCTTCTAATGCCGGTGTTAAAGGTGTAGCTGTAGTTACATAAGCAACTTCAACTCCTTTTAACTCGTCATACAATTTAGCGTATTGTGCTGTAATTGCTTCTAAAATATCTAAACGCTTGTTTTGTAATAAAACCGAAAATAAGTTTTTAGTATCTGCGTTAGCCGAAGCAAAAATTTCGTTTAAGGCAGCTAATTTAGATTCTCCTTTAATTACCGGATTCTCTAAAAATAACTTTAACTCACTGCTTTGTGAAATAGCATCAGATATCGTTTTCATATCTGTACCAACCACTTCTGCATTTCCTTTTGCGTTAGACACGTCAAGAATTGCTTTAGCGTATCTTAAGGCTGCTCTTGTTCCCGTCATAACGTGCTATTAATTTAATTTAATATCGTTTAATAATGATCCAACCAATTGCTCTTGCGCTTGCTTGTCTGCTAACTGACCTTTTAATAATTTTTCTGCGATATCGATTGATAATGTAGAAACTTGTGTTTTAATTTCAGCCATTGCCGCGTTTTTCTCACTTTGAATAGATGCCTGTGCTTGTGCAATCATTTGTGCACCTGCAGTTTGAGCTTCTTCTTTAGCTTCAGCAATCATTTTGTCTTTCATTTCGCGTGCTTCTTTTAACATTGCATCGCGCTCTAAACGTGCTTCAGCTAATAATTTTTCGTTATCTGCTTTTAAGTTCGTTAACTCTCTTTTTGCGTTTTCTGCTGCTGCTAAAGCATCGGCAATTCCTTCTTCGCGTGCTTCTAAAGCGTTAACGATAGGTTTCCAAGCAAATTTTCCTAATAAGAAAATAATAACTACTAAGATGATTGCCATCCAAAAGAATAAACCTAAACTAAAATCGTTGATTAACTTTCCCATTTATATCTTAAAATATGATTTTATGTAATACTTTTTGTTTAATTAAACAATATCTGCAACCAACCGTTACAGATATTGTTTCTTGTAATTAAGCTCCTAAGATTAAAGCACCGAATGCTAAACCTTCTAATAATGCACCAATGATGATCATTGCAGTTTGGATTTTCCCAGCAGCTTCTGGCTGACGAGCGATAGCGTCCATTGCAGAACCACCAATTTTACCTAAACCGATACCTGCTCCGATAACGATTAAACCAGCACCTACTAAATTTGGAATTGTCATGATAAATGATTTATATATAATTAAACAAAATTTTAATACTCTACTTTATATTTTTATTAATGATGATCGTGTTCTTCTACAGCCGAACCAATAAACAATGATGATAACATTGTAAAGATAAAGGCTTGTAAGAATGCTACCAATATTTCTAACACTGTTAAGAATAAGGTTAACAAGAACGATACACCTACTGCACCTGGCGTTGACAAGGTTTCTTTCATTACAAACGCTACTGCAATTAACCCCATTACTACTGAGTGACCTGCAGTGATGTTTGCAAATAAACGAATTAACAACGAGAATGGTTTTGTGAACATACCTAAAACCTCAATTGGTGCTAAAACAATTTTCATTGGCCACGGCACACCCGGCATCCAAAAAATGTGTTTCCAGTAATCTGCGTTTCCGCTAATGTTTACATATAAAAAGGTAAACAATGCTAAACAAACTGTAACCGATATGTTTCCTGTAACGTTTAACCCAAGCGGTGTTAAACCTAATAAGTTTAATAAGAAGATTAAAAAGAAAACCGATAATAAATACGGCATGTACTTTTTATACTTTTTTTCTCCAATGTTTGGGCGAGCCATTTCATCACGTACATAAATTACCAATGGTTCTAATGCGCGTGCAATTCCTTTAGGTAAGTTGTTTGGTGATGATTTGTATGTACGTGCTAATGCTGTAAACCCTAAAAATAATAATACGGTAGCTAACAATAAACCTACAACATTTTTAGTGATAGAAATATCGAAAGGTTTTTCGTTGGTTGGGTGGTGCTCTTCATCATAAGAAATAGTACCTGCAGCATCTGTTTTATAAATTTTACCGTGGTAATATTTATAATTTTGCCCGCTGTTTTCAATCACTTTACCGTTGTAAACAAAATCTTCGGTAGACATGAATACTTTTAAACCGTTATCAATTAAAATAACTGGTAAAGCAAATCCATAATGTTTGTGTTTTTCTGCATCGCCATAAAACGAATAATAATGGTCGTCCATTAAGTGATGTTGCGTGTACGCTTTAACAAACTCTTTTGAACTTGGATCAACTTTTTCGTGCGTATCATGAGAATCATGAGCCACATGAGTAGTTTCTGTAGTACTAGCTTGCAACGAATCATGTGCTGAAACAGTCGGTGTTTCTGCGTTTGAAACCAAAGGCATCAAAGCAAATAAAGCCGCTGTTAGTAAATGAAGTGATTTTTTAATAGTCACCATACCGGGATTAAATTTTTTATGGTTCAAAAATTTTGTGCAAAAATACAATATTTATCGTTTCCGTGCAGAAGTATTTTAAACTTTTTTTATTTATTTATTTTCTGATGAAGATGATTGATTTAAAACACGATACGTTACGTACACATCAAAAAACATAAACAAAAAGAAAACGACTAAAAAATTATATTTAAAAAAATTGTCTGATCCGCTGGCTTCTAATGCTCCACGTATGGCAACATAATTAATCACCAGCTTTAAAGTTAAAAAACCTAGAAACAAAAAACCTAAATTTTGCGGCATACTTTTACCAATACCTACTACCCCAAAAATTAACAAGGCAGATAATAATAATTGCAACGCATAAATTTGCCACAACTGTATAGACGCCATTTCCCAAAGAACTGATTGCTTGGTCATTGTTTGTAACAAAAAATGTAATCCAAAGGACACTAAAGCTAAAATTGCCAACTGACCTATAAAAGCTAATGCTTTACCCATTTTTATTTAATTTATTAACCTGACTTATGACTTGATACATTGCCAGAAAAATTCCGAGCAAAGTTACGCTTTTTGTGCCCCAATCGTTATAGATTAAATACTTTTTATCTAACCAACCGCCAATTCTATAAAACACATAAATAGTTGCACCCATTTGAAAAGGTATTGTTGTAAAAACAAACCACTTATTGTTAGTATTTTGCTTTTTTGGCAATTTTTTATTTTCCTGCATCTTTTACATATTCTTCCCAATTTTTCTTGATAAGCACCACACCATAATCATCGGTACTTATTAAAACAGGGTTTTGCTTAATGTTATAATCCGATTCTAATTCCAGATACATTTGTGCCGATTTTGCAATATTACCCGATTTAACCCCGTGCAACACAAAGAAAATAGTGTTATCGTTGTACATATCGGCACTAAAAACAAGTCCGGTGTGACGGCGATCGTTAGCATATTGCTCTAACTTCAGTTTTAAAGTTTTACCTTCTTCTGTTAATGGATATGGCACTTCGTAAACCATTTTTATGTTTTTAGATAAATCGCGTTTAAACGATAATCCTTGTAATTTTGGCAAATCTTTCGCTATGATTCGTTCTGCTTCTTTTCCTTCTTTTGTTGTAGGGTACGTTAATGCAACATATTCTAACGCTTCACGGTAATTGGTCAATCCGCGCAACTTACCAATAGTCATTGCTTTTAACAATTCGTATTTGCTAATGATTCCATCTCCAATAACCGTCGGTATTTTAGCATCTAATTCTTGCAGCGTTTCATAAAAAGCACCATTTGCATATAAGCGGTAAATTTTATTGTATTCATCAACCGGAGATCCATCGGTAGATATTACGGCATTTGGATTTAAAGCTACTTGTGTGTATCGTGAATTTGGATGATTTGTCTTTAAATCTTCTAACATTGCCTGTGCCTTATTTGGATCGATCTTAAGATAAATCTTATATAAATGATATTTTGCTGGCTCAATTAAACCAACTTCCGGATTTATAGAAAGCAAATGCTCTAATCTTTGTGCTGCTACTTCGTACTCTTCTAAACGGTCGCTGTACAACAAACCTAATTGATAGTAGGCGTTATCGCGTTCGGTTTTTATTTGACTAATTTCTGTTTGTTCTGTTGGAATTTGTTTTAAATAGAAATCTACATTGTATCGCTCATTAGTTGAATCATCGTTACCAGCAGTTACACCACTATTAGCACTTGTTTCTGCATTTGTGGGTGGCTGTTGGGTATTATCTGCGATTGATGCACCGCTAGTAGATGCTACAGATGACCATCGCCAATTATCTGTTAACGCACGGTTACCCCATTTTTGAGCAAAATCGCTTTTACCTTGTTGTACGGTATTTAAGTTATAAAAGTAAAAATTAGAAGACGAACTAGTACTTGGAGCAGAACCTGGCATTTGTTGTGCGTTTTGTTGCGATGCTATTTGCTGAGCTTTTGCATCGTCTGCCTTCAATTTTTCGATTAATTTTTCTATTTCTTCTTTACGTTGGGTATCGTCTTTACCAACTAAATTTAAAATACTGTCGTTTTTTCGGGCAATTTGTTCATATCGAACAATATCGACCAAATTATTTCTTTTTCGCTTAACCTGAACATACTCTCGTGACATCGGGTTCATGTACACCATTGTAGAGTCATAATACATTCCTGCGGTTTCGAACTTTTTTTTCTGATAGTAGATATTTGCCAGCTTGTTGTAGTTAGATACTTTTACATACTCGTTATTTTTACCTACCTTTAAAGACATATTGTAGTCTTTTATGGCACGATCTTGCAAATCATACGCTTCGTGCATGACGCCTAACTGATGAAAAATAATATCGGAATACGCACGATTTTCACGATCGTTTAACAACGATAAGTATTGTCGTACAAAAGCTGTAGTATCAACAGTAGCAATATCTTGATTGGCAAATTTTTCGGCATGTGCATTTATTACCAGCGCGCGCGAAATTCTGCGGT
>Ga0233380_1000532_pt1 | contig 19612 bp, 19 predicted proteins | sample ElkDunMinimDraft_9_FD_191541 | JGI IMG/M metagenome (GOLD analysis project Ga0233380, IMG submission 191541) | Fecal eukaryotic communites from dung pellets of Tule Elk in California, USA - Elk Dung F36 | ecosystem: Host-associated > Mammals > Digestive system > Large intestine > Fecal | place... | reverse complement strand
AGAATACTGAACTTCATCGAAACAATTTATTCATTCAAAAAATATTGTGGCAAAATGGTTTACAGGCTGTTAAGTATATGAGTTTGTGGATCGAACAAAAAAATAAATAGATTTTTTTAATGTTAACTTTTTGAAAATTTATCAAATAAAGAGTATCTTTAAGAAAAGAAAATTCAAATTGTTATGGAAAATCCGTTAGTAAATCAAATTAAACAGTACATTACGCCCGACTTTATTTCAAGTTTGGCAGCTAGTACAAACGAAACAGAAGCATCAATTAACAATGCTTTTGATGTTGCCATTCCGGCGCTACTTTTAAAAATGCATCACAAAGGCGATGCGTATTTAAGACCAATGTTTAGTGAAATTCAAAATGTTTTTACAAACTCTGTAAATGAATTCGAGTTTAAATTAGAAAAAACTGCTTCTTATTTAGACGATTTTTTAGGTACAGATAAGCAGGAATTCGTAGAACGAATTTCAAGTTTTTCAAACATTTCTCAAACATCGGCACACACTGTGTTAAAAACTGCATTTTTAGGTATTATCGATTATTTTAAAAGCTTGGATGCCAATTTTGATCTTTCAAACATAAACGGTGTGCTTACAAACAATCTTACTTCGTTAAAATCTATGATTCCTGTTGGTTTTGGAACTTTGGGTGTTGTAGATTCTACCATTAATCAACCGACTGCTGTACATACAGAAGAACGTGCACATGCCGATGCCGTGATTAACAATGTGGTGAACAATAACGAAAAAGATCAATTTAAAACAAATGAATCGCCTTATGCTGATCCTAACAAAGGTGGTAATATGCTAAAATACATGTTAATTCCACTTTTATTGGGTATTGTATTGATCTTCTTTTTATATCGTGGCTGTAATCGGGATGTTACAATTGAAGAATCGGTTGTTACAGATACCATTCAAAGCGATACATCAACTACAGTAACCACAACCCGAACAACAAAAGAAATTGTGGTAAACGATCAGATTAAGCTAAATGCGTATAGTGAAGGAATTGAAGATCAAATGGTTGCTTTTTTAAATAAAGGCGAATACAAAAATATGACTGACGATCAGTTGAAAGAAGTTTGGTTTAATTTCGATGATTTAAATTTTGAACATGGAACAGCAAATGTTTTGCCAGAATCGCAAAAACAGTTAGATAATATTGCTCAAATTTTAAAAGCTTATCCTGAAGTAAAAATAAAAATTGGTGGATATACCGATAAAACCGGAAATGAAGCCGTAAACAAAAAAGTATCTACAGAACGTGCTATGGCTGTTAAAAAGTTTTTAGATGATAAAGGTTTAAGCAAACAAGTTGTTGGTACCGAAGGGTACGGATCTGAATTTGCAGTTCATTCAGCAGATGCGTCAGAGGAATTAAGGCTCACCGATAGAAAAGTAGCATTAAGCATAAGAAATTAGTAAAAAAGGCAACATTTTAAATGTTGCCTTTTTTACTGAATTTAATATTTTAAGCAAACTAATTTAATAAGCTAAAAAAAGATAGTATATTTGCGCTGTTTTAAAATTGATTACAAAAAAAATATATAGATAATATGAGTCATAACGGTCAAGACAAAAGCGGAAATTCATTTAAATTTAGTTTAATTCCTTTAATGTTAGGAATTGTAGTAATTTTCTTTTTATACAGAAGTTGTGGTAATTCAACTTTTCAACCCGAACCATCAAAAGGAACTACAACAGTTATTGCTGAAGAAGAACTGTCGCCAGAACAACCATTGGTTAAAGTTGATACAACTGCATTAACTACAGAAGTTGTTGAAACAGTTGTAAATGATACAGTGCAAGCTGCAAAGTAATTTTGTTTACATTATAAAAAAAGTCCACGTCGTAATTGAAGTGGACTTTTTTTATTACTTAAAATTTTAGTGATAGTTAGCGTGATTACTGGCATAAATTATTAATAATCTAAAAATTTAAAACTTAAGTTTTGTTATTTTGAAAAAAAATACTATTTTTATGAAAACCAAAGCATATTTTTTATGAAACTAAAATACTTATTATTAATACTTCTTTTTGTTAACACCTTAAAGCATCAAGCACAAATAAATTCTCATATTATTATTCCCAAAGCTGTACGTATAGATTCTGATCTTACAACGAATAATAGTATTTATTCCATTGTAAATTTTAACACACCATCTTATGCTATTCAAAATCAAACTATAACAAATGTTAGTGGTATGGTAGGTAATAATTTAGGGTACGATACTGCAATATTAAAATTTAACGGCAACTTTGTATTACAAGACTATTGGTATTTTGGAGGAAGTGGTTCAGAAGGTTTCACTGTAATCCATGAAGACAATAATAAAAATGTATATGCTTTATTAGAAATACAAGCAGCTATTACAATTGACAATGTTTTATATCAAGCACCCCCACAATCGGAAATTCATAGTTTAATAATTAAATTCAATAGTAACGGTCAAATTGCTTGGGTTAAAAGGATTAATGAATTTTTAATTCAACCTAAAATAAAAACTTACAATAACGAAATATTTATTGCAGGACAGTATAAGGGAATGAGTTTAACAATAGAAAATACAACGGTGTCTGGAAATCAAGTACATCCGCAATTATCAGAAACCTTTCTGGCTAAATTTAATGCAACAAACGGCTCATTACAGTGGTTAAGAACTTCAGAAACTACAGTTGGTGTTAATGAGAATAATATGGGAACACATTGTGTAGATTTAGAATTAGATCAAAACGGAAATGCTGTTTTAATTGCTAACTTATTTTCGCCGGCTGTAAAATTCGGTACTACGAATGTATCTTTTGTGACTAATAATGCTGTTAGTAATAATGCTGTTACTGTTATTGCAAAGTATAGCAATGCAGGAAATGTATCTTGGGCTAAAGCACCCACTGTAATGAACAATAGATTGTTATTTGCTGAAGATTTAGATATTGATGGAACAGGAAATATTTATGTATCTGCTAATGCAACAGGTGGTGTTAATTATTGGGGTACATCTGTAAATCCTTCTTTTACAACTACTGGAATGTATGGGCATCTTTTTAAATTAAATGCATCAGGAAGTTTTCAATGGGCTAAAGCTAATACAAATATACAAGGTGGTTTAAAGATTTATGGTATAAAATGTGTTCAAAACGATGTTGTGGCAACATATCACGCATTAAATTCTCAAATTATAGATAACCAAACCATAAACATAAGTAATACTTCTGCAATTTTAGGTGTCTTTGGAAGTAATGGAACTTTAAAAAGTTATAAATTACATGTGCCTGATAACCCTGATCCAAATCGATTTTACATAACAAATATTCTGCATTATAGTTCAGCAGGTTATATTCTTTCTGGTAATCAATCTGCAGATATAATTTTAGATAATTCTTACCCAATGCCTTTACCAAATCCAACAAATTTCACTAACAATTTTATTATTAAGTCAGGTGAATTTGCATCTGCTAAAGAAATTGTTGTTGATAAATGGAAATTATATCCCAACCCTACCAAAGACGAATTTTTTGTAGAAGGTGAAGAACTTTCTTTACAATATAAAATTTATGATTTAAGCGGAAGAATAGTTGATGAGAATTCACTGAGGAACTCAAAAATTAATATATCAAATTTATCAAACGGAATTTATGTAGTTGAATTAGCAAATGATGAATTTATGCAAAGAGTAAAGATTATAAAAGAGTAAAAAAAATCCACTTCGTAATTGAAGTGGATTTTTTTTATGATTTATTTAGACATTTCTGTAAAATACTTGTAAAACAACGGAATAGTCTCAATACCTTTTAAATAATTGAAGATCCCGTAATGTTCGTTTGGCGAGTGTATCGCATCAGAATCCAAACCAAAGCCCATCATAATAGTTTTAGATTTTAATTCTTTTTCGAATAAAGCCACAATAGGAATTGATCCGCCTGAACGAACCGGAATTGGAGTTACGCCGAAAGATTCACTGTAAGCTTTTGATGCTGCCTGATATCCAATAGAATCAATAGGTGTAACATAGCCTTGTCCGCCATGATGTGGTTTTACAACAACTTTAACCGATGCCGGTGCAATGCTTTCAAAGTGCTTCTTGAACAATTCGGTAATTTCTTCCCAATCTTGGTTAGGAACCAAACGCATAGAAATTTTTGCAAATGCTTTAGATGCAATTACAGTTTTAGCACCTTCGCCCGTGTATCCGCCCCAAATTCCATTAACATCTAACGTTGGTCTTATAGAATTTCGTTCGTTGGTTGTGTAATCGGCTTCACCGTGAATTTCTTTAATATCCAATGCTTTCTTATAATCGTCTAAAGAAAAAGGACGTTTGCCCATTTCATCGCGTTCTTCTCTTGATAATTCTTCCACCTTATCATAAAAACCTGGAATAGTAATATGATTGTTTTCGTCGTGCAACGAAGCAATCATTTTAGATAAAATGTTAATTGGGTTTGCAACCGCACCACCATATAAGCCTGAGTGTAAGTCACGGTTTGGACCTGTAACTTCAACTTCTACATAACTTAAACCGCGTAAACCTGTAGTGATTGATGGTTGTGTGTTAGAAATCATTCCGGTATCAGAAATCAAAATAACATCGTTCTTTAATTTTTCTTGATTTCTTTCAACAAACCAAGCCAAAGATGCCGATCCAACTTCTTCTTCGCCTTCAATCATAAACTTAACGTTACAAGGCAACGTGTCAGTCTGCATCATTAATTCTAATGCTTTAACGTGCATAAACATCTGCCCTTTATCATCGCAAGCACCACGAGCAAAAATAGCACCGTCTGGGTGTAGTTCGGTTTTCTTGATAACTGGTTCAAAAGGCGGAGAATCCCATAATTCGATAGGATCTGCAGGTTGCACATCGTAATGTCCGTAAACTAAAACAGTTGGCAGGTTGTCGTTAATGTGTTTTTCGCCATAAACAATCGGGTAACCTGGCGTTTCGCAGATTTCTACAGTATCACATCCTGCTTTTTCTAAAAATTCTTTTACTTTATCGGCAGTATTTAAAACATCTTGAGAGTATGCGCTATCGGCACTAACTGAAGGGATTTTTAATAAGTCAACTAGCTCATTAATAAAACGTTCCTTATTTTCTTGAACGTATTTTTTTATTACTTCCATTTTATGATTTGAATGATTTCAATTGTTTACAACAAATATAATGATAAAAATTTAATGAAATTTTGTTGCAGAATAAAAAAGCATTTGTATATTTGCAACGTCTTAAAAGAACAATAGTTCTTAATCAAAAACGCCGCGGGTATGGTGAAATTGGTAGACACGCCAGACTTAGGATCTGGTGCCGCAAGGTGTGAAGGTTCGAGTCCTTTTACCCGCACAAAACCTCTGATTCATTTGAATTGGAGGTTTTTTATTTTAGTGTATTTTTAACCGTTAATAACTAAAACAGCTTTTCTAGATACTTTTTAGTTACTTCGTATTTTAATTTTTTAAAATGAATTTTACTTCAGACGAATACAATCTGCTTAAAACCATAATTGCAAAGGTGTTGGAACAGAACAGTGCTTTTGCAGATAATGAAAGTAAAACAAAATTACTCACAGATTTATACGAACGGTTACAGCTTGAAAAAATTGTGATGGGTGTTTATCTGCATGAACTAAATATGCAGATTAGAATGTATGTTAGTCAAAATGAATTGACCAATGACGTGAAAACCAAATTGGAAAATCTGTCGATGAAAATGAAACGAAAATCGCATGCTACTCGATAATTTTATCAAACCCAAGAATAGTGCTGTAAATATTCTTAAACAATCACAATAACTACCTTATCTTTGCAAAAATTGTATTGTTGCAAATGAACACAAAAATAAAAAAAGGACTTAAATATACAGGCATTTCACTGTTGGTGTTGATAGGATTGATACTTATTGCGCCGCAACTTTTTAAAAATTCAATAGAAAGTGCTGTAAAAGATGCCACTGCAGAATTTGTTACCACACCAGTGAATTTCACCGAATTAAACGTATCGTTTTTTAATAATTTCCCAAATTTAAGTGTATCGTTAAAAGATTTAAGCATTCAAGCTCCTGCAGCATTCGGTAATCTTAAAATTGTTGAAAGCAATTCTGTAGATTTGGGGATCGATTTGTTCAGTCTGTTTTCAGATCAGATTAAGTTTACGAAATTATATGTAAACGAGGGGAAATTTAATGTGGTAACCGACAGTCTGGGCAATTTTTCGTTCGCTATTTTTAAATCTTCAGATGAACCCTCTACCGACAGTTCTTTTTCTTTGGCGTTGAACAAAATCCATGTTAAAAATACCGATGTACTCTATCAGGACGATCAATCTAAAATAGAAATTCAGACCAAAAATACCAATATCGGCGGAAATGTTCAGGTGACCGATAAATATTTGAATTTTGAAACCGAAGCCGATATAAAATCATTGTTTTTCGGGTTGGATCAAAGTATTTTAGTCGATCATAAACCATTGAAAGGAATCATAAATACCAAGGTGAATTTGGATCCTGTTTCTATTGAATTTAATAAAAGTGAACTGCTTTTGGCGAATTTACCTTTAAATGTTTTGGGAAAAGTAGCAGTTCTAGAAAAGGGAATCGATTTTAATTTAGATGTAAAATCCAACAATGCATCGCTTGAAAATCTATTTTCGCTTGTTCCGCAGGAATATCAGAAATGGTATGACGGTATGACGTTCAAAGGAATATCGAATATTCATTTAATGTTGAAAGGATTGATGCAGGACAGCGTTTCAAATCCCGATTTAAACATTAAACTTGATATTGCCAACGGATCAATTGCTGCCAAACAATTTCAAAATATTCCGGTTCAAAATCTGCACACAAAAACCGAACTGAATCTACCGCAGTTAAATCCCGATTCGTTAACGGTAACTATTCCCGATTTCGCGTTTAATTTGGGTAAAGGTCATGCAAAAGGCAGGGCGTTGTATCAATTTCCTATGTTTGTTGATGCTGATTTAAATGCCGCTTTAAATGTTACGCAATTGTGGCAAACGCTTGCAATTTCGGGCATGCAGCTAAAAGGTGATGTTGTTTTAAACGGAACTGCAAAAGGAAATTACACCACTCGTTCTCACAAAAGTAAACAGGGAATTTTAATTACAGAAATTACCGAGATTCCTAAATTTAACGTGCAGGCAAATTGGACAAACGGTTATTTTAAATGGAACGAAATGCCTTTGGCAATTGATCAGTTAACCTTCGATTTGAATGCCGAAAATACCAATGGAGACTATAAAACTACGAAAGTTGATATAAAAAATATCGATATAAAAGTAGCGGATGATTATGTGAAAGGACGCTTTAAAATTGATAATTTAATCGATTTTAATACCGATACCGATTTGCGTGCTTTCGTGAATCTTTCAAACGTAAAAAATATTTTTCCTATTAAAGAAGTTGATTTTGGCGGACAGTTAACTGTTGATACCAAAGCAAAAGGACGCTTGGATCTGGATCACAACAAAATTCCTGTTACAACATCAATCGTTAAGCTTAAAAACGGTTACCTGCGTTACATCAGTTTGCCCGATCTGCCTTTGGAAAAAATTAATCTGGAAACGCATATTTCATCTCCGCGCGGTTCGCTGAACGATTTGCGTGTAAACGTATTGCCAATTTCGTTTGTGTTGGCGGATGAACCGTTTATGATTGATGCCAATCTGTTTAATTTTAATAATTTGACGTTTGATATCGGAACTAAAGGAAAACTGAATCTGGGCAATCTGTACAAGGTTTTTGCAATTGACGGATTAAGTGTTTCAGGACAGTTGGAAACCGATGTGAAATTGAAAGGAAAGGGTGGGGCAGACGATCCTTCATCGCTTAACAACCGTGGATTTGTGCTTTTGAAGGATATTCATATAAAATCGGAATTTTTCCCACATGATTTTGTTTTTACCGAAGGAAAATTTAAGTTCTTCCGCAAACAAATGAAGTTGGAAAATATTAAAATGAACTATGCCAAACAAACGTTTGTGTTAAATGGCGATCTGGAAAATTACATCAATTATTTTCTAACTCCGAATGCTACACTGAAAGGCAAATTGGCGGTTACATCGCAGTTTATCGATGTTAATTCGTTTATGTTGCCGGCAAATCCGAATGCAACGAAAACAGCATCATCTGCGTCAAATTCTGGTGGAAGCGTGATTTTGGTTCCCGATAAAATTGATTTTGAACTAACCGCAGATGCTCAAAAAGTTAAATTCAACGATTTACAGTTAGATAATTTAAGCGGTGTTTTAAAAGTGTTCGATCAGAAACTGGCATTGCACGAAGCAAAATTTGGTTTAATTGACACACAGTTTTTATTAAACGGAGCGTATCAACCAATAAACAACAAAAGCGCTTTGTTTAGTTTTGATATTGATGCACAACAATTCGATATTCAGAAAGCCTACAAACAAATGGCATTGTTCCGCGAAATGGCTCCGGCTGCAGAAAGTGCTTCGGGTCTGGTTTCTTTAAAATATCAGTTGCAGGGAACGTTGAATCAGGAAATGTTTCCGAATATGAAATCTATCAAAGGATCGGGCGATCTAATTTTAGAGAATATTCAGTTTAAAGGTTTTAAATTATTTAATGCCGTTGCCAGCGAAACAAAAACCGATGCTTTACGCGATGCCAACGTAAAAAATGTGGTGGTTAAAACGTCAATAGCAAATAATGTAATGACGATTGAACGCACCAAATTTAAGATAGCAGGCTTCCGTCCGCGAGTGGAAGGGCAGGTTACGTTAGACGGTAAAATGAATATTGGTATGCGATTGGGCTTGCCTCCTTTTGGCATTATAGGTATTCCCATTACAGTGAATGGAACCAGCGATAATTTAGATATTAAACTAGGGAAATATAAAAACGAAGATTTGGAAGAAGACGATGAAGATTACGAAGCCTATAAAAAATCTATTGATACTTTAAAACAACAATAAATCAAAATAATAATGAAAAAAACACTGTTGCTAATTTTATTTTTAACATCTCTTATTACAAATGCACAACGAAGCATAGAGCCCTATCCCAAACAAGGAATAGAAATGCTTACAAAACAAATTGAAGAAAAATTATCTATTCCTTACAGTTATTATGAAAAAGAAGGCTTTGCAATGCAGGTTACCGTAGATAGTTTGTCTAATGCTAAATTAACTTCGTTGGATCCTTATACTTCATTATTTTATAAAGAATTAAAAAAGTTTGTAGAAAATACCGAATGGGTTGCCGGAAAAAATAATGGGTTAGCGAATACACAAACCATCTTAATTCCAGTTAAATTAGATAAAAGAAAAATAGCAAACATGGAGAAAGCGTATCCTAAAGAAGGTTTAAATGCGTTTTACGAATCGTTTGTAAAATATATTTCCACCACTTACTATAGAAGTTTTAAGCATTCCTCTTATTCAGTGATGTTTGAAGTTGATGAGAAAGGAAAAATCAATATTAATGAAATAAAACCTGTCGATGGAGGCTTTAAATTTGAAGTTACACGTTTCTTAGAACGTAAAACAGAATTATGGACACCAGCTAAAATTGATGGAAAGCCGGTAAAATCTACATTTACGTTACCTATTAAATTTCAATAAATGAGTAACTAATATTGAAATTAATAAATATCTTTGTAAAGTACTAAATAATCTAAATATGAAAACATTAAAAGGAATATCAATGTTATTTTTAGCAGCTACGCTTTTAGTAAGCTGTAAACAAAATTCTAACAAACAAGACGAAACTACAACAACTAATACAGTAACAGATACTACAAATGTTGTCGAAGATAATGTTGCAAGCGACGGTATTAGTGGTGTTATGCAAAAAGCAACTTTCCAGGTAGAAGGAATGGCTTGTGCGGTTGGTTGTGCAAAAGTTATTGAAGGAAAATTAGCAAAAATGGACGGCATTAAAAGTGCTGAAGTTGATTTTGATACGAAAACTGCTACGGTAGAGTTTGATGATGCGAAGCAAAATACCGATGCTATTAAGAAAATGGTAGAAGAAATTGCAAACGGAGCTTATAAAGTAGAGAACGTAAACGTATCTAAAGAAATGGCAATGCTTTTCCAAGAAGATAAAACAGATCAAAAGAAATGTTGTTCATCTCACAAAGACGGTAAATCTTGCGGAGATAAAAAAGGTACAGATAAGAAAAAAGATGGTTGTTGTAAAGACAAAAAAGATAAAAAAGTTACAACAAAGCAAAATATAATCTAAAAAAATAACTCTTGATTTTTCAAGAGTTATTTTTTTGTCCATTCTAAAGATTCCATTAAGGTTTTCATGTCTTCTTCAATGTATTTTGTTGCGGGGTAAATAGAATCGAAATTTGGTTTCGAATAAAAATAAAGCGTTCCAACTACAAAGTTTTTAGTGCTGTCTGTAGCATAAAACTGAACATTGGTAGCGGCATCGCCAATAACTTTATAAAACATACCATAAACATTTTTTTCTGGATGTTCAAAAACCGTTTCCTGAATATCATCTGCCTTAACAATATGTTCGTACGTTAATTTTTGTGCATCTTTTAAAAGTAAATTCAGGTTGTTATTTACCGGGCGGTAATTCATATAAATACTCGCCTTCATTTTAGGATAATCAATTTTAAACGAAAAATTTTCATCGGGTTTTACAACAGTTCCTTTATTTTTGTTGAATTTAAAAAATCCGTTAGGTTCGGTATAGGTTTCATAAGTCGCTGTTGGATATTCTAAACTTAAAAAACCGTCGGGTTTTGGGATCGCGTCTTCTTTACAGCTTGTTAAAGCCAAGGCAATAATAGCGGGGACTAAAAATGTACTAGTTTTCATTAATGGTTACTTTAATTTTTTCTAAACGGCGTTTGTGAATGCTTACAATTTTAAAAAAATAATTTTCAAAAGTAATGGTATCATCTGTTTTCGGAAAATCTTCAAATTGTTCTAATAAAAATCCACCTAACGATTCGGCATCTTGTCTGCTTTCTTCAAACGGTTCTTCATCAATATCTAAGATTCTACAAAAATCAAGAATAGAAATCTTTCCGTCAAAGATATAAACATTTGCATTTAGTTTTTGATACAATTTATCGTCTTCATCTAATTCATCTGCAATTTCGCCTACAATTTCTTCAATGATATCTTCTAATGAAATAATTCCAACGGTTTCACCATATTCATCAACCACAACTGCCAAATGGTTTTTGTTTGATTGAAAATCGGTCAATAAATCATCTAGCTTTTTAGTTTCGGGCACAAAATAAGGTTCTCGCAACAACGTTGTCCATTGAAAAACTTTTTTATCTAAAAACGGAATCAAGTCTTTAATGTACAAAATGCCCGTAATATTGTCTATACTGTCTTTGTAAACCGGAATACGCGAATAACCTTTTTCTATAATCTGCGGTAAAATTTCATGAAAAAGCTCATCATCACTTAGGGCAAAAATATCAATACGCGGAGTCATTACTTGGGTAACTTCGGTTGATCCAAAAGAGGCAATTCCTTCTAAAATACGTTGTTCATCTTCGTTTGCCGGGTTGTAATCGGTCATTTCCAAAGCTTGCGACAATTGTTCCATTGAAAAAGAATCGTCTTTCTTGTCAATTTTACCAACTATAAAGCGGTGTGTTTTTCTAAAAATCCAAGTAACCGGAGTTAATATTGTACAGAAAAAATAAATGATTGTAATTGTTTTTACGACTACTCTGTTTAATTGACGCGAACTGTAAATTCTAGGATATATTTCACCAAATAATGCCAAGAAAAAAGTACCAATAAGCACTACAATTATAATTCCCCAAAAATTAATGATGAAAAAGTGGTTGTAAACAACAAATAAACTCCATAAAAACAACACTTTAAAAATGGTATTACTTAAGTTAATTGTTACTTGTAGTTTTATGGGCTTGTCTAGTAATTTTTGATACAATTTGGCTTTAGTTGGGAACGATGCCAATAGTTGTTCGTATCGGTTTTTAGATGTTGAAAAGTACGCAACTTCTACCGCTGCAAATAATGCAACAAAAAATAAAGAAATTATAAGGCAACAACTTGTAAAAGCTAAATAAAGAAGTTGCGTTATGGCGGGGTCAGGATCCAAGTAAATAAGGTTTTAGTTAATATTAAAAAGGAATATCGTTTAGTTTGTCGTAATCTGAAATTTTCGGGACTTCAAAATTATTCAATTTATCATCTTCGTGTTTCATCGCCTTTGTTTTAGAATCAATTTCTTTTTTAACATTCAGAAAAATAAATTCGGTAACCTGAATTTCGGTTGTGTGCTTTGTAGTTCCGTCTTCGGTTTGCCAGTTGCGCGTTCTAATTTTTCCTTCTACGTAAATTTTATCGCCTTTGCTTAAATATTTTTCACATAATTCGGCAGCTTTATTTCTAAAAACCAGATTATGCCACTCAGTAGAAGTGATTTTTTCGTTGGTGGTTTTATTAAAATAAACCTCGTTAGTTGCAATAGAAAAGCGGGCAATAGAATTACCGCCTTCAAAATAATGCATTTTAACCTCGTCACCTAAATGACCTATTAAAGTTACCTTGTTTAAAGTTCCGTACATAAAATGTGTTCGTTATCAATCAAAAATACTAATTTTTTTCAAGCGTAAAAAAATCTTTTAAAAAATTCCATATAACAATTGGATACGCATAAGTGTGTAAATCGGTAATTGCCGATGTTTGTTGGTTTGAAGTAAATTCAGAAATATTTATTTCGTAAAAATTGATATGCAGTTGTTGGTGCGATAATTTGTGTTTGATGGTATTTGCGGTAACTTTTTTTATGTTGTTGTTTGGATACAAGTTTGATAAATGTATGAACAATTCTTCTTCATTATCTGATGAGGTTTCGAAAAGCGGAAGTTCAAACAACTGCTGCCAAATATCTTTTTCTGTTCGTTGCTGAATCACTATTTCGTTGTTTTTTCTTAAAATAAGATAATTCAAATATCGATTTTTAACGCTGATTTTCTTGTTTTTTACAGGCAACTGTGCAACTTCGTTCTTTAAAAAAGCAAAACAGTTTTCGTTAAAAATACAGCTGTTGCATTTTGGGTTTGCCGGTAAACAAACGGTTGCGCCAAAATCCATAATAGCATGATTGAACAAATCGGGATGTTTTGTTGATATCAGTTCATTTGCCAGATTTTGAAATATAGTTCTAGTTTTAGTAACTGCAATATCATCATGAATTCCGAAAAATCGAGCCAAGACTCTAAATACATTTCCATCAACTACAGCAATAGGTTCTTTATATGCAAACGATGCTATTGCAGCTGCCGTGTAGGGTCCAATGCCTTTTAGTTTGATAATTTCAGCATACGATTTTGGAAAAACACTATTTAATTCTTTATAAATATATTGAGCCGTAAAATGTAAATTCCGTGCACGCGAATAATATCCTAAACCCTGCCAAAGCTTTAAAACGGCATCTTCATCTGCTGTTGCCAGATCTTTTAAAGTAGGGAATTTTGTAGTAAAAGCTTCGTAATATGGCAAGCCTTGTTCAATACGTGTTTGCTGCAAAATAATTTCCGAAAGCCAAATGTAATAAGGGTTTACGGTTGTTCGCCACGGTAAACTGCGCTTGTGTTTTTTATACCAATTAAGCAGTTGGTTGGTAAAGTTCATCGGTACAATTTTAAGGCGCAAAGATACACGATAAAAGTGTGGAGATTGCCGTTAAAAAACCGTTTAATTTAAAATATGTAACTTTGTAATACTAGAAATTAAAAAAATGAATATGTTAGAAATCAAGACGTATAGTCAAGAAAACAAACCTAATCAAAATGAAAAAGAAACAATTTTAAACTTTCTATTTAAAAATTTAGAGCAATACGGCGATCCAAAACAGGATATCGAAAAGTGCATGAACTATGCATTAAACGAAACTCCGTCTTTCGGTGGATTCATCGTAACCGCGTCATTAGAAAACAATATTGCAGGTGCTGTAATTGTAAATCAAACCGGCATGAAAGACTACATTCCCGAGAATATTCTGGTTTATATTGCCACAGATGCCAACCAACGCGGAAAAGGCATCGGTAAAGCATTAATGCAGCACGCAATTGATAACGCCCAAGGAAATATTGCCCTACACGTAGAACCAGATAATCCTGCAAGAAAACTTTACGAAAAGCTTGGTTTTACCAACAAGTATTTAGAAATGCGCTTAAACAAGTAATTGTTATGGCAGTAATTACGTTACATAAAGAACGTTTACAATACAATTTTGAACGTTTAGATTATTTCTTTAAACTAAAAGAAATTCAATGGTCTGTAGTAACCAAAATACTCTGTGGAAATGAACTTTTTTTGAAAGAAGTTTTAAACTTAATGCCTGATCAGGTGTGTGATTCCCGCGTTAGCAATTTAAAGGCGATCAAGAAAATTAATCCTAAAATTGAAACCATTTACATAAAACCTACGCCCAAACGGTCGGTTGCTTCGGTGGTGAAATATGCCGATATCAGTATGAATACCGATATTGAAACCATTAAACTACTTTCGCACGAAGCCCAAAAGCAAAACAAAATTCATAAAATTATCATTATGATTGAATTGGGTGAGCTGAGAGAAGGTGTAATGCGTGAAGATGTAATATCGTTTTACGACCATGTTTTTCAGCTTAAGAATATCGAAGTTGTGGGTATAGGCACCAATCTTTCGTGCTTGTACGGCGTGTTGCCAAGCACGGACAAGTTAATTCAGCTTTCATTGTACAAACAGTTAATAGAAGCAAAGTTTAACAAAAAAATACCGTGTGTTTCCGGCGGATCTTCTGTAACCATTCCACTGATATTTCAGCACAAACTTCCTGCAGGCGTAAATCATTTCAGGGTAGGCGAAACACTTTACCAAGGAACCGATGTTTATAAAGATGAACCAAGCAATTTATTAAAACAAAATGTATTTACACTTAAAGCTGAAATTATAGAGTTGATAGAAAAGCCAAAAATTCCTGAAGGCGATTTTGGAACCAATTTAGAAGGGAAATCATTTACTTTTGATGAAAAAGAAATCGGGAAAACATCGTTCAGAGCCATTTTAGATTTAGGTATTTTAGATGTAGATCAGGCAAATATCTTTCCGAAAGATGAAAATATACGTTTTTTTGGCGCTAGTTCTGATATGATTATTGTTGATTTACAAACAAATGATAAAAAATATAAAGTGGGCGATTATTTAGAATTTACTTTAAATTATATGGGCACATTACGCGCTATGAACTCTTCTTATATAGAAAAAGTGGTGGTTTAATGACACTAACAAACCAATGTTAATTACTACAATTGGTTTATTTCATTAAAATTTAATGTATTGAAAGGTAGATATTATAATAAAATTAATATATTTGCACACTCAAAAAACAGACAACAAATTAATTTATAAACAGATAATGACTAAAGCAGACATTGTAGCTAAAATTTCAGAGAAATTAGGGCTTGAGAAAGGTGATGTGCAGGCAACTGTGGAATCTTTTATGGAGGAAGTAAAATCTTCTTTAGAAAGTGGAGATAACGTATATTTAAGAGGCTTTGGAAGTTTTATTATTAAAACTAGAGCTGAAAAAACAGGAAGAAACATCTCTAAAAACACAACAATTAAAATTCCTGCTCACAACATTCCGGCTTTTAAACCAGCTAAAGTGTTCGTAGAAGGTGTTAAAACAAACACAGACGTAAAATAAAATAATTACTAACTTAAAAACTACAAGATTATGCCAAGTGGTAAAAAAAGAAAAAGACATAAGGTAGCTACGCACAAACGTAAAAAAAGAGCGAGAGCTAACCGTCACAAAAAGAAAAAGTAGTTTTAAACTACTTTTTCTTTTATTACAAATTAAAAAGTTCTTTGAAAAATCTTTTAAATTTTAGTTTAAAAGAAAGGGTAATACCTGTTTAATGTTTAATCCATCTGTATTTTAGGTTTCAAGTTTTTATGGTTTCAAGTTTTAATAAACTTTAAGCCTTAAACTTTAAACTAAAAGAAGCAGATAAAAATGTACCAAGTGAACAAAGAGTTAATTATTAGGTCTGGTTCCAATACAGTAGATTTTGCCTTATTAAAAGATGGGAAATTAGTAGAATTACACAGAGATAGAGAAGATGAAAAAGGATTCTCGGTGGGCGATATTTTTATAGCTAAAATACGCAAACCAGTTCCTGGCTTAAACGCAGCGTTTGTAAATGTAGGCTTTGATAAAGATGCCTTTTTACATTACCACGATTTAGGACCAAACCTTCCTACACTCATGAAATTTACAAAACTTGTAACATCAGGTAAAGTAAATGATTTCACTCTTAAAAAATTTCCTTTTGAACCCGAAATTGATAAAAATGGCGTTATAACCGATGTGTTAAGTGCCAACCAATCAATTTTAGTACAAATAGTTAAAGAACCTATATCAACCAAAGGTCCGCGAATTAGTTCAGAACTTTCGCTGGCAGGAAGATATCTTGTGTTGGTTCCTTTTTCTGAACGTGTTTCGATCTCACAAAAAATCGAATCAAAACAAGAAAAAGAGCGTCTTAAAAAAATGATGCTTACTATTAAGCCAAAAGGTTTTGGCGTTATTGTTCGTACAGTAGCCGAAGGCAAAAATGTTACAGAATTAGAAAAAGACTTACAAGGTTTAATGGATAAATGGATTTTACTTTGTAAACGTTTAACCACAGCTCATCACCCATCAAAAGTTTTTGGCGAAGTAAACAGGGCATCAAGCATTCTGCGCGATGTTTTTAATGATACTTTTACCGGAATCCATATAGATGACGATGAACTTTATTACCAAACGAAGGACTATCTGCAAGAAATAGCCCCTTCAAAAGTTTCCATAGTAAAACATTATAACAACAAAGAAGTGCCGTTGTTCGAGAAATATCATATTGAACGACAAATAAAAACTTCATTCGGTAAAACCGTATCTATGAGTAAAGGAGCCTATCTTATCATAGAACACACCGAAGCTTTGCATGTTATTGATGTAAACAGCGGAAACCGCTCTAACAAAGCGCTCTCTCAAGAAGATACAGCTCTTGAAGTAAACATGATCGCCGCATCAGAAATTGCACGCCAGTTAAGATTGCGCGATATGGGCGGAATTATTGTAGTTGATTTTATTGACATGAGTAATCCCGAAAATCGTAAAGTTTTATACGATTACCTAAAAGAAGAAATGAGCGATGATAAAGCAAAACACAAAATCTTGCCTCCTAGTAAATTTGGATTAATTCAAATTACTAGACAAAGAGTTAGACCTGAAGTTTCTATCAAAACAAAAGAAGAAAACCCTGACCATAACGGAGAAGGAGAAATTGAGGCTCCAATTTTAGTTATTGATAAAATATCAGCTGACCTAGAACGAATTATTAAAGAGAATAAAAGTATTGTTTTAAATGCGCATCCTTTTATTGCTGCTTACCTAACAAAAGGTTTCCCGTCTGTACGAACCAAATGGTTTTTTGAATACAAACGCTGGATAAAAATTATACCGCGTGATGCCTACACGTATTTAGAATACCACTTCTTTGACAAAGAAGGTAATCAAATTGAAAACTAAAGCCGAATGAAGATTCGGCTTTTTTTGTTTATAACCTTCATTTATTTCAAAAAAAAATGTTTAAAAAAATATCAATTCATAAAAATTGTTATATTTGTTTTAACAATTAATAAAAAATATTATTTATGAAAAAAATTACCTTAACCTTATTAGGGTTAGTTGCGTTCTCTACAACTGCATTGGCGCAGCAAGAAGTTAAATTTGGTCCAAAAGCAGGTATTAACTTAGCTAATTTAAGTGGTGACATTGAAGACAATAAAATGTTAATTGGCTTTCACGTTGGTGTATTTGCAGAAATTAAGTTTAACGACAAATTTGCAATTCAACCAGAGATTTTGTATTCTGCTCAAGGAACCAAAATGGATTTTTCAGAAACGATAATGGGAATTACATACGCTGCTGAAGCTGACACTAAACTTAATTACATAAATGTACCAATTATGGCCAAGTATTACATAACGGAAAACTTTGCTGTTGAAGCGGGACCTTATGTTGGTTTTTTAATGTCTGCTAATTCAAAAGGATCTTCAAGTGCAGCAGGTATTAATATTGAGTATGATGAGGACATTAAAGATGAACTAAGTACTATAGATTTTGGTTTAGGTATTGGTGCAAGTTTTAATATGGACAATGGATTCTTTATTGGCGCTCGTGCTAATTTTGGATTAACTACGGTAGATAAAGATCATACAGAAAATGTAGGCGGAGTTAATATTAATGTAGAAGCTGCAGATATTAAGAACTCACCTGTAATCCAAGTAGGTGTTGGTTACAAGTTTTAATAATTACAATATTTTATAAACCGCAACAATCTGTTGCGGTTTTTTTGTGGAAAAAAGTTACAGTTTTGTAATCTCAATTATAGCACGTTTGTGTTATTTTGAGTAATTTCGGCTTTGGATTAAAATTTGATAATTATTCATAAATGCCCAATACTATGAAAAAATTCCCTAAAATTCCTTTAGCACTTTTTACAGCATTCTTATTTGGAACCGCTGTACAAGCACAAGATTTCTCATTCGGACCTAAAGTAGGTTATAATAATGCAAAATTAGAAGGTAAAAGCTGGAAGCAATTCCACGATAATAATTCCGTGAACGGATTTCACGTTGGATTATTTGCCGAAATTCGTTTTAACAAATTCGCTATTCAACCCGAAGCTTATTATTCATCGGCAGGTGGTAAATGGAAAACTACGTTTGAAAATGCTACTGTTGAACACGATTTTAATTTAAGTTACGTAAACGTACCGTTAATGTTGAAGTATTATATTACCAACGGAATCGCTATTGAAGCTGGTCCACAAGCAGGTTTTTTAACCGATTCTAAAGTAAAATTTTCAGATTTAGACCCTGAAAGTCCTAAATTTAACGATTTCGATTTTTCACTGAATGTTGGTTTAAGCGTTAATTTGCCATTAAACTTTATGATTTCTGCGCGTTACAACGCCGGTTTAACAAATGTGATTGATGACCCGAATGTTGATTGGAAAAACCGCGTAATGCAACTTTCTGTCGGATATCGTTTTTAAATAATTAAGCTGTTTAGGAAAGCTATTGTCAAACTGAACTTGATTAACTTCGTTCAGTTCGCAAGCTCGGGTCAGCTTCTCATAAATATTTTAAATCAAAATAGATGAGATTCCGGATCAAGTCCGGAATGACAGAGTTATTTTCCTAAGCAGGTTTTTATCTTTTATTCTGAAAAAAAGCAAGCATCAATTCTTTACATTCATCTTCTAAAACACCGTAAACAATTTCCGTTTTCGGGTGCAGTTGTCCGCCCATTGTGGTAAACCCGCGTTTATTATCTTGTGCACCAACCACAATTTTAGAAATCTGACTCCAATACAACGCACCGGCACACATTTGGCAAGGTTCAATTGTTAAATACATGGTGCAGTTTTTTAAATATTTGCCGCCAATGGCATTTGCCGCCGCAGTAATTGCCTGCATTTCGGCATGTGCAGTAACATCATTTAAATTTTCGGTTAAATTATGCGTTTTCGCTATTATGGAATTATTGGCAACGATGACCGCTCC
>Ga0233380_1000531_pt1 | contig 19622 bp, 20 predicted proteins | sample ElkDunMinimDraft_9_FD_191541 | JGI IMG/M metagenome (GOLD analysis project Ga0233380, IMG submission 191541) | Fecal eukaryotic communites from dung pellets of Tule Elk in California, USA - Elk Dung F36 | ecosystem: Host-associated > Mammals > Digestive system > Large intestine > Fecal | place... | reverse complement strand
GATGCTTATAAAAAGCGAATTTTATTGATTAGTCCAACAAATTTAATTGCTTGTTTAAAACTAATTTCAGATTTATGGAATAAGGACAAGCAAGATAAATCGGCTCAAAAAATTGTAAAACAAGCCGAAAAAATTTATGAAAAAACAGTGCTTTTTACCAAAAGTTTTGAACAAGTTGGCAAGCAAATCCAACAAGCACAAGATTCGTACTTAAAAGCGCAGAATCAGTTGAAAGACGGCAGAGGAAACATTCTATCGCAAACAAATCATTTATTGAAATATGGTATTTCACCTAAAAATGTTTTGACTGATTTTAATGATGAAGAGGAAGTAAGTATGTAAATGTATTTAAGGAATTATACACAAATTAGAAAAAGTTCCTATAATATTGTTTAAATTTTGATTTTCTGACTTTTGAAAGGTTCCGTAAATATTTGCTTCAAGTAAATGACAACTTTCTCTTAAAAATTCAATTTCATCGGTTTTTAACAACAATTGAAATCTAGAAACTTTAGAACCATTTAAAAATTCATTATACCTTGCTTGATTAGCATAAATGAATACTTTAGAATCATCAAAAACTAACAGACCTTTAATTGTTAAATGTTTTCCTTGATATTTATCTTGTTTATTAATTAATTAATTTATCAAAGTTAGTTGTTACTAAGTTACGAGTAAGAAAATGTTCGTACTTAGCATTGTGTAGATGATATGGCTTAAACCTTTGTGAATAACCGTTGATACTGCTCAAGAATATCAATAGGTATAATGCGATATATTTAAACATAAAGAAGAATTAAATTTAAAATAAAAAATACTGCTTTTTTATAAGCAGTATTTTTATTTATAAACTATACGTGTAACGCTCTGTTTTCAGTAGCAGCCAAAGCAGCTTCTTTAATAGCTTCTGCAAAAGTTGGGTGTGCATGTGACATACGAGAAATATCTTCTGCCGATGCGCGGTATTCCATAGCTATAACAGCTTCTGCAATTAAATCTGCAGCACGAGCACCAACAATATGGAAACCTAAAATTTCGTCGGTAGTTTTATCTGCTAAAATCTTTACAAAGCCATCTAAATCAGAAGATGCGCGCGCACGACCTAAAGCTTTAAAAGGGAATTGGCCTACTTTGTATTCTTTATTTTCGGCTTTTAATTGCTCTTCTGTTTTACCAACAGCAGCAACTTCTGGCCAAGTGTAAACAACACCAGGAATTAAGTTATAATCGATATGTGGTTTTTGACCTGCCAATTGTTCAGCAACCATAACACCTTCTTCTTCTGCTTTGTGTGCCAACATTGCTCCACGAACAACATCGCCAATTGCATAAATATTTGAAGCTGATGTTTGTAAATGATCGTTTACTTCAACCTGACCTCTATCTGTGATTTTAACTCCCGCTTTATCAGCGTTTAATCCATCAGTGTACGGACGACGACCAACGCAAACCAACGCGTAATCTCCATCTAAAGAAATCACTTCGTTTTTAGCGTTTAAAGCTTCAACCAAAACAGCATCGCCGTTTCTTTCTACTTTTTGAACTTTATGTGAAGTATAGAACTTCATTCCTGCTTTCTTAAGAACCTTTGTTAACTCTTTAGAAACAGCTCCGTCCATAGTAGGTAACACGCGGTCTGCGTATTCTACAACAGAAACTTGTGCACCTAAACGTAAATAAACCTGACCTAATTCTAAACCAATAACGCCACCACCAATAATGATTAAGTGTTTAGGAATTTCTTTTAATTTTAATGCTTCGGTAGAAGTAATTACGCGTTCTTTATCAATAGAAATAAAAGGTAAAGAAGATGGTTTAGATCCTGTTGCAATGATGGTGTTTTTTGCAGAAATTTGTTCTACAGAACCATCGTTTTTTGTAACATTAATGGTAGTTGCATTTTCAAAAGATCCAACACCTTCAAAAACAGTAATGCTGTTTTTATCCATTAAAAATTTAACGCCACCACAAGTTTGATCAACCACTGCTTGTTTACGAGCAATCATTTTTTCAAGATCAATTTTCACATCACCCGGTAATTCAATTCCGTGATTTGCAAAATGCTTAATTTCATCAACATGGTGCGACGAAGCTAATAATGCTTTAGAAGGAATACATCCCACATTTAAACAAGTTCCTCCTAAAGTTGAGTATTTTTCAATGATTGCAGTTTTCATTCCTAATTGTGCGCAACGAATTGCCGAAACATATCCGCCCGGACCAGAACCTATTACAACTACGTCAAATGAATTCATATTAAATATTTTTTAGTGTAAAATTAAAAGTTGTACAAAAGTACGATTTATTATTTTTAAATAGATCTTTAAAAACAGTCTGTTAACAAATCTGTTATATTAAAGTTTCACCATATTTTGAGCTAATGTTTCAATAAACTTACCAATTGGTCCTTTTATCATCATTGCCATCATTGGGTTAAAATCGCCTTCAAAGTGCAATTGCACGTTCGTTTCTTCTGCAGATTTTTCGTCTAATTTAGCAATTAAAGTAAACGGTAATTTGCTGCTTGCAGCACCTAAAACAATTTCTGATGTAGGTTTTGCCGATTTTTTTACCAATTTTATTTCTGGCATGCCTTTTAAACCAAATTCAAAGCAGTTTTCATCGATAACTTCAAATTTTGCAATATTTTCTGGCATTAATTTTTCAAAATTTTTAATATCAGATAAAGCGTCAAACAAATAAGCCGACGATTTTGGAACTGATACTATTGGACTTTCTAAATTCATAATATATTCTTTTAAACTCCCCAAACAGAAGGATCCTTGCTCCAATCACTTAATGTAGCAACTTCTTCTTGTGAAATATAATTATTATTTACTGCAGCTTTTAATAATGTTGGGTAATTGCTTAAGGTTACCAACTGTATGTCTGCGTTTTTAAAATTTTCTGATGCCACGTCAAATCCATACGTAAAAATAGCAGCCATTCCTAAAATATTGGCATTGGCAGCGCGCAAGGCTTCAACAGCTTGCAAACTACTTTTTCCCGTACTAATTAAATCTTCTACAACTACTACAGATTTACCTTCTTCGAACTGACCTTCGATTTGATTTTGACGCCCATGCTTTTTAGCTTCCGGACGAACATAAATAAATGGTAATTCCAAAGCTTCGGCAACTAACAAACCAATACCAATGGCACCTGTTGCTACACCTGCAATGTAATCTGGCTTACCAAATTTTTCAACAATATTTGCAGCAAATTCGTTTTTTAAAAATTTTCTAATTTCTGGAAATGAAAGAGTTATGCGATTGTCGCAATAAATTGGCGATTTCCATCCTGAAGCCCATGTAAAAGGATTTTTAGGATTTAATTTAATTGCGTTTATTTGTAAAAGCAATTCGGCCGTTTTCTGTGCTGTGTTGTCATTAAAAATCATACTACAAATGTATAAAGTTTTTATTAATGATAAGCCACTTTTTTTAACAAGTACGTTAGAAAAAGAACGCGATTTTCAATATTTTTTGTTAGACACTGTTGATTTACAAAAACTGATCGCGCAATATTTAGCAGATCAGCTTACAAATGCCTATTTGTATCACCCTGATGAAGATTTGTTACTTAAATTATTTAAGGAAAAAATCACCATAAATAAAGCTGGTGGTGGTTTGGTGGAAAACGAGAAAGACGAGGTTTTGTTTATTTTTCGTAATGGTAAATGGGATTTGCCAAAAGGTGGTATTGAAAAAAATGAAACCATTGAAGAAACCGCAATGCGTGAAGTGGAAGAAGAAACGGGTTGTGGAAATTTAAAAATTAAGCAACCGTTAGAAAAAACTTTTCATGTTTTTAAACGTAATGGAGAATACCGCTTAAAAATCACACATTGGTTTTTAATGAAATCATCGTACAACGGCGATTTGAAAGGACAAATTGAAGAAGGAATTGAAAAAGTGGTCTGGGTAGATAAAAAGGATATTCCGGTACTGCTTAAAAATTCGTATAAAAATATTGAATTGTTGTTTAATGACAGTATTTACTGCAAAACAGCTTTAGAAAAAGAAAAAGGAATCGTTTAAGATTCCTTTTTTTATTCTTCTAATTTAGATGAAAGTTCAAACCAGCGTTCTTCTTTTTCTGCTAACGATTCAATGATTTTTTGCAACTCTACTCCTTTTGCAATCATATCGGCATCAGCAACTTTTCCGTTTGAAAAATCGTCTTCGATCTGTTTCTTCTTATATTCTAAATCTTTTATTTCTCGTTCAATTTTAGAAAATTCTTTTTGTTCGTTGAAATTCAATCCCGATTTTTTAGGCTGACTGTCTTTCCAATTTACTTTTTCTTTAGGCGTATCGTCTTTTGCAGGTTCTGCAGAATCTTCATACGATCTAAAATCGGAGTAGTTACCCGGAAAATCTTCGATCTCTCCTTCGCCACGGAAAACAAACAAGTGATCTACAATTTTATCCATAAAATAACGATCGTGCGAAACTACCAATAAACATCCTGGATAATCTAACAAAAAGTTTTCTAATACGTTTAAAGTTACAATATCCAAATCGTTGGTAGGCTCATCAAGAATCAAGAAATTAGGATTTTGAATTAAAACCGTACACAAATACAATCGTTTTAATTCGCCACCACTTAATTTCTCAACAAAATCGTGCTGTTTTTTTCTGTCGAATAAAAATCGTTCCAACAACTGTCCTGCCGAAATAGTTCTGCCTTTTGTCAGTGGAATGTATTCGCCGTATTCTTTAATAATATCAATAACCTTTTGCTCGGGTTTTGGGTTGATGCCGCTTTGTGTGTAGTAACCCACTTTAATGGTATCGCCAATGACCACTTTACCAGAATCGGGCTGAAGCGTTTGTGTTAGAATATTTAAAAAAGTTGATTTTCCTGTTCCGTTTTTACCAATAATCCCAATACGTTCGCCACGATTAAACAGATAATCGAAGTTTTTCATGATTACTTTGTTAGGAAAAGCCAACGAAACATTGTGCAGTTCAATGATTTTAGACCCCATACGTTCCATATTGATCTCCAACTCTAAAACATGCTCTTTACGTCGGGAATTTGCCTTGTCTTTGATTACATAGAAATCGTCTTGGCGCGATTTTGACTTGGTGGTACGTGCCTTTGGCTGGCGACGCATCCAATCTAATTCTTTTACGAAAAGATTTTTTGCTTTATCGATCGATGCGTTTTCAGAAGCAATACGTTCTTCTTTCTTTTGCAGATAGTACGAATAATTTCCTTTATATTGATAAATTTTTCCGTTATCTAGTTCAATAATTTCGTTACACACACGCTCTAAGAAGAAACGGTCGTGTGTAACCATAAATAAGGTAATGTTTTCTTTGGCAAAGTAATCTTCTAACCATTCAATCATTTCCAAATCTAGGTGGTTGGTAGGCTCATCTAAAATCAATAGATCGGGTTTATTAATTAAAATAATTGCCAATGCCAAACGCTTACGTTGCCCACCCGACATGTTTTTAACTTTAAGCTTTAGGTCTTCGAGTTTTAATTTATATAGAATTTGCTTGTATTGGGTTTCAAAATCCCATGCGTTGTATTGATCCATTTGATCAAAAGCGTTTTGATATGCCTCTTGATCGTCCATGTTTTCCAACGCTTTTTCGTATCGTTCAATAACTTTTAAAATTTCGTTATCGGATGCAAAAATGCTTTCTTCAACCGTTAATTCGTCTTGTAATTGAGGATCTTGCGATAAAAACTCCATTCGAATTCCCTTACGAATCACAACCTGCCCTGTATCTGGAAAATCTAATCCGTTAATAATACTCAATATGGTTGATTTTCCTGATCCGTTTTTGGCTACAAATGCAATTTTCTGGTCTTTGTTGATTCCGAACGACACCCCTTCAAAAAGCGTACGCGCGCCAAAAGATTTTGATATATTTTCTACTGAAAGATAATTCATGTTTTATTTCTTGATTGGCAAAAATACGGTTTTTTAACTTAGTAAAGCAACAACTGTTTATTCCCACAAATGCACAGATAAATTTATTAATCTATCCCTTTTAGAAAAGGATAACAATGAAAAAAGGTTGCGTAACAGCAACCTTCTTCAACTAAATATAAAAACATAAAACGATTATCGGAAAGATTACACCAAGTTTTAGTTTTATCGTCAGTGTCATGCTGAACTTGTTTCAGCATCTCACAAGATAAATAATGATGAGATTCCGTGTCAAGCACGGAATGACACACAGTGTATAGAAAAAAATGTTTTCAACATTTAATTTATGATACATTAATAAATATTTTGGTACAAAGTTCCAGATAATCATTAAACATAATTATGAAAAATTCTTTTTAACTGCGCAGCAGTTTTGCAACGCTTTCTAACAATTGCGGCTGATCGTCTAAAGCAATTTTTGCCACTGCGTAAAATTCGCCAACCCATTTAGTAACGGCATCAAAGGCTTTGTTTTTATCTTGAGTTGCCTGCTGGCTTTCGCCTTTTTCTTGTATGTAAGTCGCATAGGTGTTCTGGGTATTGACAATATTGGTTAATTGCTGGGTTACATGATCGGCAGTTATTTTTAAACGCTGTAAGGCATTTAACAATTGAGTATTGGTATTCAACGTTTCGTAAAAAAGCCTCATAGTATCTATAAGCGCGGCGTTGCGTACGGGTGCTATGCCTTTAACGTGAAGATTCTTTAGCACATCGGGCTGGTCTTTAAATACAATTTTTGCCTTTTTACGATCGGTGCTGTAAATAGCGAGTGTGCTTTCTAATGCCGCATCAAAAACGGCATAAACGGTGGTTTCTTCTGCGCTTTCGGTTTTATTGGTGTTGTACTTTTCTATTAACGTGTTGTACAATGCTTCGCCTTGCTGGATGGTAGTTGTATCGTAACCGTATTCTGCTAATTCAGTAGCTAAAACGGTGTCTTTGTTGATGTTGCTAACAACACGCTGTAGTTTTGCAATCGTTGCTGTTCGGTTTTGTTTTTTCTCATGATACATTAATTTTTCTAAATTTATATTTCTTTTTTATTGCCCTTTATTCTAATGTTTATTTTTAGTTATTTTAAAACTGTAATTGTATCTTTTTTACTTTATGGTGTATTTATTGGACTTTATCTTCTGTCTATTTGTCATAAAAACGCATATTTTGTGCTTCATGGTGTATTTATTGGACTTTATCTTCTGTCTAAATGACACAAAACTGTATCTTTTTACAATTGTTTTGTATTTATTAGCATTTATGATGGTTCTTTTATAAACAACTATCTGTTTTTAATGACTGTTGCTTAGTATTATCGCATTAAATTAACTTTTTGTTTTGATATTTCCAACTTTTATAAAAAAAACCGCAACGGATGAGGTTGCGGAATAACGGAATGATATTACTTATTTGACCTTTTCAATAATGGATTTGCAATTGATTTCAATTTTACACCTAAGTTCTGACATAATTTCCCTTAAAATTATATAGCCATTATCTTTTAACGTTTTTTTTACAAAGATACAAAAATCAATCCCTATATTTTTACTCCATTCCATGTCTAAATCAATCAAATGCTCTTTTCTGATAGATTGCTTTTCATAAACTCTTCTAATCCAATTGTGTAAATTGGGATTAATTGCTTTAGGTCGAATAGCTGTTATTATAATAGTGCATTCATCATAAGGTAAATTGTTTTCATAAATTTCACTAAACCTATCAAAACCACCTTTTTCAGATTCAGAATTTATGATAACTGTGCATTTGTCCTTACGATAGATTGCTGTAAAATCTTGCTCATAACCACAAGTTGGACGACTTTCTCTAACCTCTTCTCTAAAACCTGAATCTATTAAACAATCTTCAATCATTTTACATAAAGTCGTCTTACCAGTATTTTCGCTTCCTTGTATTAATACAATTTCCATTTTTTTCTTTAATTATTAAAACTCATATTCAATATCAACGTTTAGCTTGTTTAAAGTTTCTAAACTACGTTTAAAATCTGCCCCAATACTAAAAACAGGCGCACTTAATTGTGCAGAAACTTGTAATAAATTACTGTATTCAGAAGATATTTCAGACTTAACTTTCCTTTTTGACAATGCTGTTCCTGAATTTCTTGAATCTCTAGCCTCAATTAAAGAAATAATTCCTAATTCGTGATGAAGATTTAACTTATCAATCATAACATGTAATTCATCTATATTTTTGTGTAAGTCAAAATTATTCTGCAAATTATATTCTTCAGAAATTTCTAAAGCTTGTTGATATTTTGATTGTTCTGTATAATTTACACTTGTTTCAGCTTTCACAAGTTTTATTTGTAATTTTCCTTCCACATCTATCGTAAGATTTTTACTTTCTGTGAGAACGACCTTTGTAGAAATAGATTTAGCACCCAATAAAGCACCCACTCTTCTGTATAAGTCCAACTTTTCTTGTAAAAAATACATTTCTCCTAAGCTTTCGTGTATGTATTCGTTATTTTTGTATGGGTGTAAATAGTAAATAGTATCTTTTGTAGGCTGTGGTCCAATAAGTTTTATTCCGCTATTCTTAAACTCCTCAACATCATATTCAATTGATTTTATTGAAATATTAGCATCTAATTGAAATGGTAATTTGTACTCATAATTTAATGCTTTTTCATCTTCTTGAAAAAGCACCACTTGTGGTAAGTTACTTTTCATCTTTTTTTTATTTTATTCTTGTTAGTAGATATATTAAAGCCAATGCTCCAACAGCGATTGCGATGTACTTTATTAGATTTTTTTTTAAGCCTTCATTACTTTTTATTTGTTCAATAACTTTTTGGATTCGTTCTTTATCAAATGTTCGATTTATTAATTTAGAATCTTTTTCTAAAAAAGATAAAATTGTTTCAATATCATCGGTTTCTTCAATTAAATACATATAATAGATAATACTATTAATTGTATCCCTTTCATTATAGAATGATTTTATTATCAACTGATTTTGTTGTTGTCTGATTTCCAAAAAATCATCTTTATAAACCTCGATCCAATCATCTGTCTTTGAAAATTTTCTCCCGTAATACACTACTTTATTTCTATCATTTGAAATTTCTCCATTAACGATTAAATAATCTGTACCGTTATTTCGTTCATTTTGTGAAACTAAAACTCTTTCCATCGTTATTTCCCTTTAAAGATTTTATTTACTAAATTTTTTATTTCGTTTGTATTGGTAAGATTTGCATACACAACTCCTCTTAGCATATCCTTATATGATTTATTACTTGCTAAAGCATCAAACTTTTGCTTCATTGCACTTTCGGATAAGTTACATTTATCAGTGTGCGTAGCAATAATCAAAACAGGTTTCTTACTTAACTTCACTCTTGAATATATATGCTCGAAACGGCTATTACAAGATCTTTGATAAAGAATATTACTTTCTAAATCCATTTCGTTTCTTAAATACTTGTCTATATCAAAGAAATATAAAATCACATCGGCATTGTCTAAAATCGTGTCATAATCAGCTCTATAATTATCTCCACCTCCTATATCAACACCTGAACAAATAGTGATTTTTTTTCCATCATTTAATGTGTGGATAAATTCTTCATATCCCATTCGTCCTGTACGTTTATCTACAAACGGTATATTTCTTAAATAACTTAAAAACCTTGTTTTTCCGGATATTTGCATTCCTAAAAGTCCTAATTTATTTTTTTCTGGATTATCCCAAAATCCAGCTAATCCAGCAACTGTAAATACACCTGCTAAAGCTACTGCTCCCCATATTAAAAAAGGAATAATCAATGGTGTTACTATCATATTTATAAATTTAAAAATTAAAATTATCTACTCAATCTTTTCAACACTTACAAACCCCGGGCTTAAAGCAAAATTTGCTTTAAGATCAATGCCGTACACACGTAGAAAAGCATTGTTTATTGCCATGGTTCCAGGTCCGTTGCCGTCCCAAGGAATGCCAAAATGAGAAAATTGTAAGGTCATGCCTTTTTCTATGATGCTTCCGTCTGGTAAGCGTTCTGTTTTTGTAATGGTTGCTTTGTATAGTGCCATGTTTTAGGTTTAATTGTTTAATCGTGTAATTGTTTAATTGATTAACTGTTTAATCGTTTTTTTACTTGCCTACCCCTCCTCAAGGAGGGAATTATTTTGTACATATATCTCGACTTCGCTCGATATGACAAAATTGTGTTTCATCTATTCTCTCTATACAACTTTAATGCTTTCTGGTGTTCTTGTTTTACTTCTTGTCGCAATGTTTTTGGTTGTAACACTTCTACCAGCGATCCGTATTTAAGTACTTGTTGTTTTAATTCAAAATTGGGTTTTACCAAAAGTTGTATTGTAAATTCGGTTTCGTTATCGGCAAGTTGCTGTTGCAACCTGTGTATGGGTACCGATTGTACATAGCTTTTTTGACTTGGATGAAACCGTAACACTACTTTTTCTACAGGCTGTTTGTCACTGTTTGTTAATCCTACCACATTGCGGAAAAGCTGTTTTACTTTATCTATATCGGCTTTGAATTTTTTAGCGGTTAGTTCTAAATCTTGAATACGCTCTAACGCAAACGCTTTATACGTTTTGTTATGTTCGGCAATAATGTACCAGCGGTTTTGATATTGCTTTAAAAACAACGGCTTGGTTTCGTATAATTCAGACATATTTTTTACGTACGACTGATACCTGAACTTGATCTTCTGCTTCTTTTCCGTGGCTGTTAACACCTCTTCAAAAACATTGTGAAACATAGAACTAGGCTGATTTTCAAACTCTAAATACGTTAGATACTTTGTGTTTTCCGAAAACAAACCGCTTACCGAATTTGCTGTAATCATTTCCTGCATTAACTGTAAAAACCTGTTGGTTTCATGGTGCGCATCGTTAGCATCGTCAATAAAATAGCCTTTTTTTACGTTGCAATACGTAATGGGCATGTTGTAGCCATCGATTAACGCTTTGCGGTCGCGGTAAAAGGTTCGGTCGGTAATTGTTATTTCCTTCTCTTCAAACAATTTTATTATATCGTTCATAGACGGATAGTGCCTGTCTGCAATCCATTTTACCAAATAATAATACCGTATGTAGGGCGATTTTTGTTTCATTTTTACTAATGGTACAAACCTATTCGTATTGACTGCCAAAACGTGTCAGTGTTTTTACGATTTTTTACATTTTTTTGTAAATCTATCTTTATTGATGTTATGGTTTAACTATTATTGGGTGAATGCCTTGTTTTTTTGAGTAAATGATTTCTATACACGTAACAACTGCTGAAATTGCTTATGTAATTCTGGATAGTTTGCAGACAATCGTAAGCACTTATTCAAATAATCTTGTGATTTTACGGTATTATTTTCGGCTAAATAGCACAATGATTTAAGATAATAACAGCTTAAAAGCGCTGTAGTATTTGCTGATTGCTTAAAGATAAGCTCTATGTTGAAACTGATGATTCTTCTTGCTTCGGTAAACTGGTTGGTACAATAAAGAAGTGTTGCATAGGCGTCGTTAAACATATAGTTTTCTTGATAGTGCGGATGCTGTTTTACAAGGAGCAATGCCAAAGCAAATTCTTTGTTTTCAGTTAACTGATTAATCTTTTGTGTAAGTGCATGTACTGTCATAAGCTAAAAAAGAATCCTAACAATTAACAATATAAATGCACTGATAAATATTGCGGTTTGCATTTCTTATGGTTAATAAGGGTTCTTATGTGTTTAAATTTTGTTTTATATACAAAAGTAAATACTGTAGCTTTTTTGTATCACAAAATTGGGTGAATGCCGTGTTTTATTGAGTGAATGGAGATTTTTGGATAATTATTTTATTACATCCCCCTTAATCCCCCTTCAAAGGGGGAATTAGAATTAGTATCGAATGTCCCCTTGAGGGGACTTTAGGGGTGTTATTAAATATCTTTTTTTAAGATTTCAATGGTTTGATTAAGCATTAAAAGAACACTAAACATTTCGTTTTTAATCTGAGCGTCTGTAAATCGAATAAATTTTAATCCGTATTTTTCTAATCTACCTTGACGTTTAGCATCGTATTCGTATTTAAATTCGTGACTATTTCCATCTATTTCAATCACTAACATTCATTCATGACAGTAAAAATCTACAATATAATCAAGCATAGGAACTTGCCTGTGAAATTGAAAATCATAAGCATTCTGTTTAATATTTTGCCACAACAAAACTTCCGCAAGTGTGCTGTTATTTCTAAGATAACGAGCATACTCTTTAAGTTTAGGATTATATGGAATGATTTTATTGCGCATAATATAAAAATAGTGTTTTTTAGTTAACATCCCCCTTCAAAGGGTGAATTGAAATTAGCATCGAATGTCCCCTTGAGGGCACTTTAGGGGTGTTTAGTGTTAGTATTAAGAATATATCATCTTTGGAAAGAATGATTGCTAGTGAGTTTCACAACACCTCCCTAACCCTCCTCAAGGAGGGAATTGGGGTATAAATGTCTTTAGTTTCGTTTAATATGAAAAAGATTACGCTTAATGTTTTACTTCAACTTTATTTACATCCCCCTAAATCCTCCTTCAAAGGGGGAATTTGCAACCTCTATTATATTTGTCTACAAATAAATAATTACCTGCGTACCTTTGTTTGAAGTGTTGATTTCGATTGGTTTTTGAAGTTTTTTCTGTGTAAGATCTAATCGAGTTTGCACAATGGAGATTCCTTTGGACTGATGTGCCGATGACGTTTTTTGCTGATAACCTATGCCGTTATCTGTAATTGTTATTTTGATTGATTGATCTATTTTTTCGATTTTAAGTTCTATTTCAGGTTTTAAAACCGATGGTGGAAAGGCGTGTACAATAGCGTTTTCTACAAATGGCTGTAATAGTAATGGTGCAATTTTTACCTGTGTACTATCTATATCTTCTGCTATGTTTTCGGTAAAAACAATAGAATGTTCTGCACGCAGATTTTCAATTTCCACATATTGTTTCAAGTACGCAATTTCATCGTACATTGTGATGTCTTTTTTGTCGGAATATTCTAAAGTTGTGCGCACCAAAGCAGCAAATCGCTCCAAATAGTACAGTGCGTTATCTACATCTTTACAGATAATAAAATATTGAATGGAACTTAACACATTGAATAGAAAATGAGAATTCATCTGACTTTTAAGCGCCTGTAATTTTACATCGGCCAATTGTTTATCAAACAAAAGTTCCTTTTTTTCCTGCTGATTCTGCAATTCAATAACTGCCAGTTTCTGTGTTTGCTTTTGTTTTAAATAATTTATTCTAATTCTGTAGGCGGCATACGTAAAACCGGAAATCAGCAAAATACAGCCTGTTAAAAACCACCACGAATAGTAAAATGGCGGTTTAATATTGATTTTAATCAGTGTTTTGTTCGCAACTGTTCCGGTATCTTCGTTATAAATCTGCAATTCCACATTGTAAAAACCATGGTTCAAATAGTTTAAACTCAACTGATTTTCAGTAGTTAATTCCTGCCAAGGTTCCGATGGTTTAAAACGGAATTTAAACTGTAATTTATCGGGATATTTAGCATTTTGAACTTGAAAATTCAAACGGATATTATTCTCATTATACGATAATTCTATCTGATTATTGCTGTAATTTTCATCAGATATTCGATTGTTGTTTACAAATACATCTGTAACTGAAAGTGTATTATCAAAAGATCTGTTTTTTAGAAAATAATCATTATTCAATATAAAAAATCCTTCTTTTGTTCCTACAAACAATTGCTCCTTGTTATCAGCCGCAGACAAACTGTTATAATTGGTGAAACCTTGTGCTTTATCAATAAAAAAGTAGGTATTTCCTTTAAAAACATTCAGCCCTAAATTGGTTGCTATATACAAAACTCCGTTTATTTCATGCACAAAATTGGTAGAACTTCCTTTAATTTTGGTGTACGGAATATGCTTTTTTACTTTTAATTTGGCTTGAGATACATCTAAAATATAGACATCGTTATAATCTGTTACAACAACCAAATCTCCAGTTTCAGTAGTGCAAATACGCTTAATTTTAGGTTCTGTAAACAATTTATCCAACAAAAACGAACTAAATTTCCCGTTTTTAAATTCGTACAAACCACTTAATGCCGATGCAAAATAAACTGCATTTTTTGTTTGTGCTATGGATACAATTTCGGCAGGAATTTCAGGGTTTTTCCAATCGTGAAAATAGTCGTACTTAAATTGGTCGAGATCCTTAAAAATTCGCACACCGGCATACGGAACCGCTGCAATTAAATCGTTGTTAAAAAAGGTAAAATAGTAAACGTGAACTGGGTAATAATTTGATATTTCTCCGTTTAAAGTCAGCTTAAAAAAACCAATGTTGGTATTTACCCACAAGTTGTTTTTATGAATTTGAGAGCTATAAAAAATAATTTTATCGGCGGGTGTGCTGTAATCAATCGGATAAAAATGATTTTGAATAATCGCTTGTTCGCTGTATTTTGAAGGATTTTGCTGTTGGAAATTTTTAAATGCGCTTTTAGAAAGATGTTTTATTTCGATGTTGTTTTGATAGATCGAAAAACCGCTGTTGTGAAAAACATATTCTTTTTGATTATCAACCGCAATTGCAGCTACTTCTTTCAGCTTCTTTTGATGATAAACCGGCGCGTTCAGGTTTATTTCTGCCAAACCGTTGTTTTGTGAACCAAGATACAAAAGCTGATTTTTTTTATCGAAAGCAATGCTTTTAAAATCGGTAAACGGAATATTAAATTCGGTAGTTTTATCAATAAAATAATTGTCTTCAAACTTAAAAACACCGCCTTTATTTTCAACAATTCCAGACGAAACCAAATACATTTGATTGTTAACCGACAAAAACTTGTGTGCGCTATTTACATTAAACGTACTGGTAATTTTAAATGAATGAACATCTAACTCAAACAAATTATCTTGCGTACCTATAAAAAGTCGATTGTTGAAAACAAAACTTGAAAACGTTTTTTTTAGATTAGAAACCTGTACGAGCTTTTGTGGCGTAACTTCAAAAATTCCATTATTTACTGTTGTTGCATATACTTTATTATGTATGGTAAAAAAGCTTGTAACGTTCAAAAAATAATCGGGATGATGTTCAAATTCAGGATTTTTAATGGAAAAATCTTTGGTTGATATAATGGAAACTCCGTTTAAAGTTCCTGCGTAAATTTTATTGTTGTGATAAAAAAGTGAACGAACGCGATCATTAATTAATCCGTTTTTTTCGTTAATCAGTCGGCTTGTTTTTTTGTTGAAATATAAAATTCCCTGACCAAAACCGGCAACCCACATACCTTTTTTGGTATCTTGACAAATATCAAAAACATTATTGAATTTATATTTTACGGCTTCGGGCACATTTTTATACGATCTTCCGTTTCTTATAACCAAACCCGCGCGTGAACCCAGCCATAAATTTCCGTCTGCATCAACAAAACCCGCCTGAATGTTATTGGAAATTAAACCGTTGTTGGCAGTGTGAATTTTGGTATCGACAAATTGCGCCTGAATAAACTGCGCGCAAAGAAAAATACAGAATGTAATTAAAATCCTCATAAAAACATTTTTCTGATCGCTTCTTTATAAGTTGCAGAAACAGGAATTTTCTGTATTTCCTCACCGTTTTGATTGATTACCAACAGATTTTTATCTTTTTCAAAATGCGAAACATGATTCATATTTACAATGAACGATCGGTGTACCCGTTGAAACAACTGCTGCGGAAGTTTCTTTTCCAAATCGCCCAACGTTCTGCTTAAAATATGTTTGGTTTTATCGTTTTTTAAATAAATTTCGCAATAATTATCATCGGCTTTGCAAAAAGTAACATCTTCTAACTTTATAAGCGTTCGTTTATTTTGTAACGTGTTCGCTAACTTTAAGTACTTTTTTTGGATGTTTTTTTCTTGATAACGTTCAAAAATCTTCAATAATTTTTCGCGTTCTAATGGCTTTTGCAAGTATCCGAAACAACCAATTTCGTTAACCGATTTCTCCAAAAACTGCGAATAAGCAGTAACAAAAACTACTTCAAAACTGTCTTTATTTACTTTATTGAACAATTCAAAACCGCTAGCTTCGGGCATTTCAATATCTAAAAAAACCAAATCGGGCAAATAGGTTTCAATAGCCAACGTGCCTTCTTTTACAGAATTGCACAAAATCATTTCAAACCGATTGTTTGGAAACAAAATATTTATGTAGCCTTTTAAAACTTCGCGCGCTTTAGGTTCATCGTCGATAATTACCAAAACCAAGTTATTCATAAATTGTATTATATCTTTAAGGAGAAACTGATTTTTTAGTGCTTTTGAACGTACTTTAAATTCAAGCCGTTCATGGCATTTGGTTGTAAATTTTGTACGTTTTTCTGCGTAAATCTTGCCACTTTATCGTAAAACAGAATAATTACCGGAACCTGTTGTGCGGTTATGGCATCCATTTGTTTATATAATTCAGTACGTTTAGTATCATCAACCGTATTCAATGCCTGCTGATATAAATTATCGTACGTAGTATTTTTAAAATGCGTATAATTTGGTCCGTTTGGTGTAAAGTTTTTACTGTAAAATAATGACAAATAATTCTCCGCATCAGGATAATCGGCAATCCAACTTCCTCTGAAAAACGATAGTTTATTGGTAGCAATTGCCTGGCGAAGTGTACTTGGCGGCATTACATCAATCTTGACTTTAATCCCCAATCTTTCCCATTCGCGTTGCAAATATTCGGCAATATCTAAATACGTATTGTTGGTACTTAAGGTAATTTCAATTGGTAATTTTCGGTTTTTCTTGATCTGATTAATCAGGTTTTTTGCTTTGGTTGGGTTATAAAGCGGATCTTTAGCTGGCTGAAATCCAGCTAATCCGTTCGGAATCATTCCGTTTACTTTTCCGTCGCCCATACCGTTTCGCAGATAAGCAACCAATTTTGTTCGATCAAATCCATGATTCAGTGCCTGTCGAATTCGAATATCGTTCATTAAAGGATCGTTCATATTAAAACCCAAATATTCGGTATTCAAATACGGACCGGTAAGCATTTTTATTTTGTTTTGATATTTCTCTTGAAGCTTTCCGTTAGGCTGTAATAATTCGTCTTTATACGAAGGATCCAATCCAGAAATCATATCAATTTTCCCTTGAATAAACTGCATAAAACCACTTTGCTTATCGGGCAGAAAAGTAATCGCAATACTTTCTAAATAGGGCAATCTTTTTCCCGATACATCTTTTTCGTGATAATTAGGATTTTTTCTTAAAACCAACTTCACATTTTCTTCCCAAATTTTAAACTGAAAAGGTCCCGTTCCAATAGGATTCGATCTAAAATCAATCGATTTGTCTTCGGTAATTTCTTTAGGAACCACCGACGCGTATTTCATAGAAAGCAAACTTAAAAAAGCAGGAAACGGATTTTTTAAATCAATCTTAAAAACCGAATCATTCACCGCTCTATAACTGTTCACATGCTGAAAAACCCATGTTCCAGGCGAAGCCAAATCTTCACTCAACACTCGGTTAAAGCTGTATTCAAAATCGTAAGCTGTCACCAATCGGGTACTGTCTTTCCCAAAATTTATGTGTTTGTGAAAGTAAACATCGTTGCGAAGGATAAATTCGTATTGCATTCCATTTTCTGAAATTACCCAACTTTTCGCAATATCGGGCGCAAAGTGTAGTGAATCATCTAACTGAACCAAACCGTTAAACAATTGCGTACAAGGCCAAATAATCGCCATGTTTCTTGCAAAAGCAGGATCTAATGTCTGAATATTTGCACTTTCATTGTATCTAAATACATCGTTTTCACTAAACGCACGTTCTTCTTTAACACAACCAACTAAAAATAAAATACTTATAAATAAAAGTAGTGAACCAAACCTATATTTCATCAAACCAAAATTTGTTCGTAAATTTGCCCATTGCCAACCGCAGTTATGCAGTTAGTAAAGATAAATGAATTTTTACACTACTTGTAGTTATGATAATGGAAAACCGAAAAAAAGTAGCGTTTTATACCTTGGGATGCAAACTGAATTTTTCAGAAACATCTACTATTGCCCGCAGTTTTAACGATGAAGGATTTGATCGTGTTGATTTTGAGGAAACTGCAGATATTTATGTAATTAACACTTGTTCGGTTACCGAAAATGCCGATAAACAATTTAAACAGATTGTAAAAAAGGCGTTAAAAAGCAACGATAAAGCTTTTATTGCTGCCGTGGGTTGTTATGCCCAGTTAAAACCTGAAGAATTGGCTGCTGTTGACGGCGTTGATTTGGTTTTGGGAGCTACCGAAAAATTTAAATTGACCGATTATATAAACGATCTTTCTAAAAATGATATGGGCGAAATTCACTCTTGCGAGATTGAAGAAGCCGATTTTTATGTAGGAAGTTATTCTATTGGCGACAGAACCCGAGCGTTTTTAAAGGTTCAAGACGGTTGCGATTACAAATGTACCTATTGCACCATTCCTTTGGCGCGCGGAATTTCTCGTTCGGATACAATAGAAAACGTAATGAAAAACGCCAAAGAAATTTCAGAAAAAGGCATTAAAGAAATTGTGCTTACCGGCGTAAATGTTGGCGATTATGGTAAAGGCGAATTTGGAAACAAAAAGCACGAGCACACTTTTTTCGATTTGGTTCAGGCTTTAGATACCGTAGAAGGAATTGAGCGTTTGCGTATTTCATCTATCGAACCTAATCTTTTAAAGAACGAAACCATTGAATTTGTATCGAAAAGTAAAACCTTTGTACCGCATTTTCATATTCCGTTACAATCCGGATCGAACACTATTTTAAAGAAAATGAAACGCCGTTATTTGCGTGAATTATATGTTGAACGTGTTGCAAAAATTCGAGAAGTAATGCCAAATGCCTGTATTGGTGTTGATGTTATTGTTGGATTTCCTGGCGAAACCGACGAATTGTTTTTAGAAACTTATAATTTCTTAAGCGATTTAGATATTTCGTATTTACACGTTTTCACTTATTCTGAACGTGATAATACCGAAGCTGTAGATTTTGATGGAATAGTTCCTGCTAATGTTCGGTCTAAACGCAGTAAAATGTTACGAGGATTGTCGGTAAAAAAACGTCGAGCTTTTTACGAAAAAGAGTTAAATACAAACCACACTGTTTTGTTTGAAAGCGAAAATAAAGAAGGATACATTCACGGATTCACCGAAAATTACGTAAAAGTAAAAACACCTTGGAACCCTGAATTAGTAAACACGCTACACGATATCACTCTAACAAAAATAGATGAAGACGGCATAGTACGATTCAATTTTGTGAAAGAATTAGTTTAAATATTAACTCCTGCATTTGTAGGAGTTTTTTTATTTTTAATTGGGGCAATCCCTTCCGCTTACGCTACAGGTCGGGCTTTCACGAGTCGCTTTTTGTTGCCCTTCGTCAGGCTCAGGGACCAACAAAAGAGCTCCAACAAGCGCTCTATCCCTATTGCGGTTTGATGCTAGATGTTGAATGTTGGATGTTGGTTTGCTCACGTTTAATCTCAATCCTTTTAAAATCTATGCAATCTGTGGTCAAAAAGTAAATTGCGTCGGGCTTTAGCCCGATGTTACCAAACAATGTAGAATAGGCTTTAGCCAAACTTTTACCGTATAATGTAATTGTATCA
>Ga0233380_1000528_pt1 | contig 19665 bp, 21 predicted proteins | sample ElkDunMinimDraft_9_FD_191541 | JGI IMG/M metagenome (GOLD analysis project Ga0233380, IMG submission 191541) | Fecal eukaryotic communites from dung pellets of Tule Elk in California, USA - Elk Dung F36 | ecosystem: Host-associated > Mammals > Digestive system > Large intestine > Fecal | place... | reverse complement strand
AGGGCGGCGCGGCGTGTATTATCGTCCATGGGCCCGTCTTAGGCCTGTGGGCATGGCGCGGCAATGTCGGGCTTCGCCAAAACAGTCCGCCAGGCGATTAACCACGCCTCGATAAAGCGTGAAAAAGCCCCGCTTGTCTCGCGCCTATTGCTCATTTACATCGCGCGCATGACATCGACCAATGACATTCGCCGGTCCTTCCTCGATTATTTCGGGAGCAACGGCCACAGCATCGTCCCTTCCGCGCCGCTGGTGCCGCATAATGACCCGACGCTGATGTTCGTCAATGCGGGCATGGTGCCGTTCAAGAATGTCTTTACCGGGCTGGAGACGCGTCCGTACAAGACCGCGACTTCCTCGCAAAAGTCGGTGCGCGCGGGCGGCAAGCATAACGACCTGGATAATGTCGGCTATACCGCGCGGCATCACACCTTCTTCGAAATGCTCGGCAATTTCAGCTTTGGCGATTATTTCAAGGAACAGGCGATCAGCCATGCCTGGACGCTGCTGACCAAGGAATGGGGCCTGCCCGCCGAGAAGCTGACCGCGACTGTCTATCATACGGACGACGAGGCGTTCGACCTGTGGAAGAAGATCGCCGGCCTGCCCGAAGAGCGGATCATCCGCATCCCGACCAAGGATAATTTCTGGGCGATGGGCGACAGCGGGCCGTGCGGGCCTTGCTCGGAAATTTTCTACGATCATGGCGATCATATCTGGGGCGGCCCTCCGGGAAGTCCGGAGGAGGATGGCGACCGCTTCGTCGAGATCTGGAACCTCGTCTTCATGCAATATGAGCAGGAAGCGAACGAGATCGTCAGCGAGTTGCCGCGTCCCTCGATCGACACCGGCATGGGGCTGGAGCGGATCGCGGCCGTCATGCAGGGCGTGCACGACAATTATGACATCGACATCTTCAAGGCGCTGATCGCTGAAAGCGGCGCGCTGACCAAGACGGCGACCGATGGCGACCTCAAGGCCAGCCACCGCGTCATTGCCGATCATCTGCGCTCCACCGGCTTCCTGATCGCCGATGGCGTGCTGCCCGCCAATGAAGGGCGCGGCTATGTGCTGCGGCGGATCATGCGCCGCGCGATGCGTCATGCGCATATCATCGGCGCCAAGGATCCGCTGATGCATCGTCTCGTGCCCAGCCTGGTAGCGGAAATGGGCGGCGCTTTCCCCGAACTGCTGCGCGCGCAGCCGCTGATCGAGGAAACGCTGCTGCGGGAGGAAACGCGCTTCCGGCGGACGCTGGAAAATGGCCTCAAGCTGCTCGACGATGCGACGGCTGACTTGTCGGAAGGCGGGACGCTGGCGGGCGAGACGGCGTTCAAGCTCTACGACACCTATGGCTTCCCTTATGACCTGACCGAGGACGCGCTGCGCTCGCGCGGGCTGACCGTCGATCGCGCCGGCTTCGACAGTGCCATGGCCGAGCAGAAGGCGGCGGCGCGCGCGGCTTGGAAGGGCTCGGGCGAAAAGGCGTCGGACGACATCTGGTTCGATATTGCCGAGGATGCGGGCAATACCGAGTTCATCGGCTACACTGCAACCCAGGGCGAGGGCGAAGTTCAAGCGATCGTCAAGGATGGCGCGCGGGTGGACAGCGCGGGCGCAGGCGACAGCGTCGTCATCATCACCAACCAGACGCCCTTCTATGGCGAGAGTGGCGGGCAGATGGGGGATGCGGGTGTCATCTCCACCCAGTCGGGCCTTCGCGCCAAGGTCGAGGATACGGCCAAGCCGCTCGGGCGCCTGCATTCGCATCGCACGGTGATTGAGGCGGGCACCCTCAAGGTCGGTGACACGGTCCACCTCGCCGTCGATGTCGAGCGTCGCGATCAAGTCCGCGCCAACCATAGTGCGACCCATCTGCTCCACGCCGCGTTGCGCAAGGCGCTGGGCGCACATGTCACGCAGAAGGGCAGCCTCGTCGCTGCCGACCGGCTGCGCTTCGACTTCTCACATCCCGAAACCCTGACGCCAGCGCAAATCGCGGCGGTGGAATCGGATGTGAACGCGCAGATTCGTCATAATGAGGAAGTGACGACCCGGCTGATGACGCCCGACGACGCCATCGCGGCGGGCGCCATGGCGCTGTTCGGCGAAAAATATGGCGACGAAGTGCGCGTGTTGTCGATGGGTAAGGGCGACGACGCCTTTTATTCGGTCGAACTGTGCGGCGGCACCCATGTGCGCGCCACGGGCGACATCGCCTTGTTCAAGATCGTTTCCGAAAGCGCGGTCGCTTCGGGCGTACGCCGGATCGAGGGGCTGACGGGCGAAGCGGCGCGGCTGTGGCTGGTCGAGCGTGACGAGCGGCTGCGCCAGTCGGCTGCCGCGCTCAAGACGACGCCGGACGATGTGCCGGCGCGCGTTGCTGCGCTGATCGAACAGAGCCGCAAGCTGGAGCGTGAATTGGCCGAAGCCAAGAAGGCGCTGGCGCTGGGCGGTGGCGGCGGTGCCGCGCCGGCCGGCCCTGAGCAGGTTGGTGGCATTGCCTTTATCGGGCAGGTGATCGAGGGGCTCGACCCCAAGGAACTGCGGGGCCTGATCGACCAGAATAAGGGCGTGCTCGGCAGTGGTGTTTGTGCGCTGCTCGCGGTCGTCGATGGCCGCGCCAGCATCGCGGTCGGCGTGACCGACGATCTGACTGGCACGATCAGCGCGGTCGATCTGGTCCGCGCGGGCGTCGAGGCGCTCGGCGGCAAGGGCGGCGGTGGCCGGCCCGACATGGCGCAGGGCGGCGGACCTGACGGCGCAAAGGCGCAGGCAGCGGTAGAGGCGGTGAAGGCGGTACTGGGTAAAGTGCCAGCCTGATCAGCACAGGTCGTCAGCTCGGGCCGTTCAGCTTAGGCGGTCGATCGTTTCGGTATCCAGCCCGCCTGGGATGATCATGAGCGGGCAGGGCAGCCGGCCCGCATCCGCACCGGCAAAGTGCGAGACCAGCGGGCCGGGATGACCGCTTTCCGCCGCGCCCAGCACGAGCGCTGCGACATCGTCCATTTCGTCGAGCATGTCGCGCACGACGCTGATGGGGTCGCCCTGCCGCACGAGGATGCTCGGGCGGATGCCGGACTCCTCGGTCAGGGTGCTGGCGGCGCTGGTGACAAGCGCCTCGGCGCGCTGCACCGCTTCATCCTCCATCGTCGCCTGCACGCCGCCCCATTGCACGAATTCGGCTGGTGGGATGAGCGCAACGATGCGCACCGCGCCGCCCGTTTTTGCAGCACGGCGGGCCGCGAAACGCAGCGCCGTCTCCGCTTCCTGAGATTCGTCCATGACGACCAGATATGTCCGCATGATTGCCCCCGATAATGCGCGATCAACCGCCGCCGCCGCGCGGGCCGCAATGCTCGGGGCGAATGTGGTCGATTATCGCCAGGCGCGCAAGCGTGGCCTTGACCCCCACGGGCAAAGCGTGAAAACGGGGCCATCCCGACTACTCAAGAGGCCCTTGATCGCATGAGCAAGACCATCCAGATGCCCGCCCTCTCGCCCACGATGGAGGAAGGCACGCTGGCCAAATGGCTGGTGAAGGAAGGCGACAGCGTGTCGTCGGGCGATCTGCTCGCGGAAATCGAAACCGACAAGGCGACGATGGAGTTCGAGGCGGTCGACGAAGGCGTGATCGCCAAGATTACGGTCGCCGAAGGCACCGAAGGTGTGAAGGTCGGCGCGGTGATCGCTATCCTCGCTGAAGAGGGCGAGGATGTGGAAGCGGCGGCGAAGGCGGGCGCGGAGCGCGCGCCCAAGGCAGCGCCCGAAAAGGCGGCCAGCCCCGAGCCGGAGGCGCCCAAGGCTGCCCCTGCCGACAAGAGCCCGGCCTCTTCGCCCGCCCCGGCTAAGGCTGATGCCGGAAATCGCGTCAAGGCCAGCCCCCTCGCGCGTCGGATTGCCGAACAGAAGGGCGTCGATCTCGCGACGCTCAAGGGCTCTGGCCCCAATGGTCGTATCGTCAAGGCTGATCTAGACGGCGCACAGGCGCCCAAGTCTACGGCGCCCGCTGCGGCCGCCGCTGCTCCTGCGCAGTCCGCCGTTGCCCAGGACTTCGGCATCCCGCACGAAGCGGTCAAGCTGTCGGGCATGCGCAAGACGATCGCGCGGCGCCTGACCGAGTCCAAGCAGCAGGTCCCGCACATCTACCTCACCGTCGACGTGCGGCTCGACAAGCTCCTGAAGCTCCGCGGTGACCTCAACGAGGGGCTGAGCGCGCGCAACGTCAAGCTGTCGGTCAACGACCTGCTGATCAAGGCCTATGCGCTGGCGCTGATCGAAGTGCCCGAATGCAACGTGCAGTTTGCCGGCGACCAGATGCTCAAGTTCAGCCGCGCCGATATTTCGGTCGCCGTCTCGATCCCCGGTGGTGGCCTTATCACCCCGATCGTCACCAACGCCGACGGAAAGGGTGTGGCTGCGATCTCGACCGATATGAAGGATCTCGCCGAACGGGCCAAGGACGGCAAGCTGGCGCCGCAGGAATATCAGGGCGGCACCGCGTCGCTGTCCAACATGGGCATGCTCGGTATCAAGGAATTTGCCGCCGTCATCAATCCGCCTCAGGCGATGATCCTCGCCGTGGGCGCGGGCGAGAAGCGGCCGCATGTCGTCGGTGACGCGATCGAGATCGCGACCATGATGTCCGTCACGGGCAGCTTCGACCATCGCGCGATCGATGGGGCGGACGGTGCGCGACTGCTCGCCGCCTTCAAGCGGCTCGTTGAGAACCCGCTGAGCATCCTCGCCTGATGCGGGCGAATGACGAGCAGCCGCCGGAAATCAGTCCGGCGGTTCGCGTCATCGCCATGCCCGCCGACACCAACCCCTATGGCGATATTTTCGGCGGCTGGTTGATGAGCCTGATGGATTCGGCGGCAGGATCGGTCGCCGCCCGGCATAGCCACGGTCGTGCCGTGACGATCGCGGTCGAAGGCATGACCTTCCTTCGCCCGGTCGTCGTCGGCGACGAAGTGTCGGTGTTCGCCAAGCTGCTGTCCGTCGGCCGGACGTCGATGAAGATCGAGGTGGAAGCGTGGCGCCGGACCCGGCATGATGACCGCTCCTACCGCGTGACGCAGGCAACCTTTACTTTTGTCGCGATCGGCGAAGACCGCCAGCCGCGATCCGTGCCGCCGCTGAGCGGCGCGCACCAGGGATAAGAGAGACTTTTCGATGGCTGAAACATATGATCTCATCGTCCTGGGCTCGGGGCCGGGCGGCTATGTCGCTGCGATCCGGGCTGCGCAGCTTGGCCTGAAGGTCGCGATCGTCGAGCGTGAGAAGCTGGGTGGCATCTGCCTCAATTGGGGCTGCATCCCGACCAAGGCGCTGCTGCGTTCGGCGGAAATCTTCCACTATATGCAGCATGCCGGCGACTATGGTCTGGCGGCAGAGAAGATCAGCGCCGACATCTCAGCGGTGGTCAAGCGGTCGCGCGGGGTGGCGAGCCAGCTCAATCAGGGCGTCACGCACCTGATGAAAAAGAACAAGATCGCCGTGCATATGGGCGAGGGCAAGCTGACCGGTAAAGGCAAGCTCAGCGTCAAGGCCGCAGATGGCAAGACGCAGGAATTGACCGCGAAGAACATCATCCTCGCGACTGGGGCGCGCGCGCGCGATCTGCCGGGCACGCCGGCGGACGGCAAGCGGGTGTGGACCTACCGCCATGCGATGACGCCGCCCGAAATGCCAAGCAAGCTGCTGGTCATCGGCTCGGGCGCGATCGGCATCGAGTTCGCCAGCTTCTACAACGACATGGGCGCCGACGTCACGGTCGTCGAGATGATGGACCGCATTGTCCCTGTCGAGGACGCCGACGTGTCCGCCTTCCTCGAAAAAGCGCTCAAGAAGCAGGGCATGACGATCCTGACCGGCGCTGGCGTCAGCGACATTCAGGTCGGCGCCAACGGCATCAAGGCGAAGCTCAAGGACAAGGCGGGCAAGGAAAGCACGGCCGAGTTCAGCCACATGATCGTCGCCATCGGTATCGTGCCCAACACGGCCGACATCGGCCTGAAGGAATTGGGCGTCGCGGTCGACGATCGCGGCTTCCTCAAGACGGACGAGATGTGCCGCACCAATGTCGATGGGCTCTGGGCGATCGGCGACATCACCGCGCCGCCATGGCTGGCGCACAAGGCGAGCCATGAGGGCGTGATCGCGGCCGAGGCGATTGCCGGCAAGCATCCCCACGCCATGGACCCGCGCAACATCCCGGGCTGCACCTATTGCCATCCGCAGATCGCCAGCGTCGGCCTCACCGAAGCGAAGGCCAAGGAAGCAGGCTATGAGGTGAAGGTCGGCATGTTCCCCTTCATCGGCAATGGCAAGGCGATCGCGCTGGGCGAGGCGGAGGGCTTCACCAAGACCGTGTTCGACGCCAAGACCGGCGAACTGCTGGGCGCGCATATGGTGGGCGCAGAGGTCACGGAGATGATCCAGGGCTATACCATCGGCAAGACGCTGGAAACGACCGAAGCGGAACTGATGCACACCGTCTTCCCGCATCCCACCATCAGCGAATCGATGCATGAAAGCGTGCTCGCTGCTTATGGCCGCGCGCTCCATATCTAGGCCGGATCAACTTTGGCGGCGTGTCGGGATTTTCATCCTCACGCTGCTGATCGTGCTCGCCATCGCGCTGGCTAAGCGGGCAGGGCTTCTCGATGCGCTCGACCATGGCGTGATGGGAGCGGCCGGGCGCGCGCGCGACTGGTCGGGCGCCGATATGGTAACCATCATCATGCGGCTGGCTTCGGCAGTGGGCGGCACGGCGGCGCGGCTGGTTATGCTGGCCCTTGTCGCCCTGCCGCTGTTCCTGTTGGCGCGGCGGGCGGCGGCGTTCTGGCTGGTTGTGACCGTTGTCGGCGGCATGCTGCTCAATGTCGCGATCAAGCAGGTCTTTGCCGCGCCCCGCCCGGACCTGCTGCCGCATCTCGACATCGTCCACAGCTACAGCTTCCCGAGCGGACATGCGGCTGGCAATCTCGTCTTTTTTGCCGCGCTCGCCATGCTGGCTGGCGGGCGGCTGGCCTGGGCGGCCGTGAGCCTCATCATCCTGCTGATCGGCGCGAGCCGGGTCTGGCTCGGCGTGCATTGGCCGAGCGACGTGCTGGCCGGTTGGGTGGAGGGCGTTGGCTGGCTGGCGCTATGTGCCGTCTGGCTACCAGCGCGGCGAGGGCAGGAGCAGCGCGCGGATGGAGGAGGTGTGGGGCGGCATGCCGTCGTCGGTGACGAAGCCATGAACCCAGAAGGCGTCGAACACGCTGCCCATGGCAATGGCGAGCAGCAGCAGCGCTGACCCGGCGAAGATGAGAGGCGCGGGTCGCCAGCCGCGATCAGGGGACAAGGCGAGCAGCGCCAGTGGTAGCACCGGCAGGAAATAGCGCCCCTGCGTCCCTTGCACATAGTCTGCGCCCAACGGGGTGGCAGTGAGATACATGGCAATCTCGATCAGCAGCGCCACACCTGTCGCGACCGCCAGCCACCAGAGCCGCTGGCCCAAGGACGCCCGGATGCCCGATCCGCTCAGCAGCGCCGCGCCGAGCATCAGCGCGGCGAGCGGGTAGGCGATCAGGGGTAGCAGGATCGCATTCCATCCAAAGCGTCCGACGATCTGCACCGCATAGGTCGGCATGCGATCGACGATGCTGGTGGCGAGGATATGGACGAACGTCCCGGGGTCGTGCCGCACGATCGCGAGCTGATCCGCCAAGGGGGCGGTCAACAGATGCTCGCCGGTCTTGCGCGACATCACATAGTAAAGGACCTGCGTCCCGCCTGCATAGCGCATCCAAAGCAGGAACATGAGTGCGCCTGCCGCCATCGCGGCCAGGATCAGCCAGGGACGTCGGTCGTTTCGATCGCCAGGCCAGCGAAGGCCTGCCGCCATCAATGGCAGATACACGCCCTTGGCGAGCGCCAGCAGGGGCGCCGTGACGAACAGGGCGGTCGTGCGAGCGGGGGCCGCGCCCATGAATCCTATGCGCAGTGCGATTGCCAGACCCAAAAAGCCCAAGCCATTGATGACCGCGTCAGGGGAAAGAGATCCTGTCTGATAGGCAAATGTCGGGAGCAGCGCGGTCGCCAGCATGGCGTGTCGTCCAAACGGCAGGAGCCGCAACGCGCCCAACAGCATCGCCAGACCAGCAAGTGCGCTGGAGAGCCGTGCCAGATAAAAGCTCCACAACCGCGACAGCCCCGCCGCCTCGCCGACCCACAGGCCGACCGCATCGGGTAGATAGAGCGTCGGGGCGTAGCTCGCGACGTTAGGGAACTCGGCAAAACTTGTGCCCGGACGCTTTGAATCAGCGCTGGCAGCGCGCGCGATCTGTTCGCGCGAAAAAGTCCGAGCGACTGGCGGGAGGTTGACCGGAAAATCCTGCGCGATGAGGTCGGTCGCGCCGCGCGGCAAGGTCGCGCCGACCAGATCGCCCTGCTTTTGCGCGAAGACCTGTCCCTGCGACAGCCAGAGTGCACGCAGATAATGCTGGTTTTCGTCCGGCGCCTGAAAGGGCGGAGTGAAGCAGACGAAGAACAAGGTGGCAGCAGTGACGGCCGCCAGCAGCAGCTTCTCGATCGCGCTCCAGGGCGCGGCCACGTTCATGTCGGTGCGCGCGTCCGCCGCCATCGCTCGCCGCTCGTCGCGCATCGTTTCCCAGTCCACCCCGTCGCCCCTTGAGCCAGCGGGTGCTAGAGAGCAGGTCTTAATATTTCAACTTCGTATCTCAACATTGCTGTTCGTCCATAGCGGCATGACAAGTGAGACCATTGCGCATAATGGATGAGCCATGACGGATTTCACTGATGAAGAACTGGCACTCGACCCGCATTTCGCCGATCGGTTCGAACGCGACGTGCGGCGGCCTGCGTGTCAGCTCTATCTGATTTCGCCGCCCACCATCGATGCGGCGTTCGTAGATAGGCTGGGTCAGGCGTTCGATGGCGGGCCGGTTGCCGCGTTCCAACTGCGCCTCAAGGGGTTGGACGAGGCTGCGATCGCGCGCGCTGCCGAGCCTTTGCAGAGACTGTGCGCCGACCGGGAGGTCGCCTTCATCGTCAACGACAGCATCGCGCTTGCCGAGCGGCTGGGCGCAGACGGCGTGCATCTCGGGCAGGACGATGGCGACCCGCGCGACGCGCGTAGCAGGCTGGGCCCGAAGGCGCAGATCGGCGTCACCTGTCGTGACAGCCGGCACCTCGCGATGGCGGCGGGGGAGGCGGGGGCCGACTATGTTGCTTTCGGCGCATTCTATCCCACGACGACGAAGGAAGTGAGCCACCGTCCTGACCCCTCGATCCTGGGATGGTGGACGACGCTGTTCGAACTCCCCTGCGTCGCGATTGGCGGCATCACGCCTGCCAATGGCGGCGCGCTGGTGCAGGCAGGGGCGGATTTCCTCGCCGTCAGCAGCGCCGTCTGGGCGCATGAGGCCGGACCGAGTGCAGGTGTCGCAGCGTTCGGCGAACTGCTGCCGGGCAGGCGTCGCTGATCTGATGGCGGCCTTCGTCGCGTGACGGCGCGCTGGCGGCGCTGGGTTTGGGCAGGCCTTGCCATCCTGCTCTGCGTCGCCTTTCTCCATTTCTGCGTGCGGATCATCTCGGCGGATGAGGAAGCACCCGTTGCGCAAGGCTCCGCTCCTGAAATTGGCGGCTTCGTCGTTCCGGTCCAGGGCGTGCGTAGCGCTGCACTGGTCGACAGCTTCGCTGAAGCGCGTGCTGATGGTGCCCGCGTTCATGACGCGATCGACATTCCAGCGCCCGCCGGCACACCGGTCCTCGCCGTCGCCGCCGGGCGCATCGAGAAGATATTCTGGAGCGAGGCGGGCGGCCGCACCCTCTATCAGCGCTCGCGAGACGGGCGGCTCATCTATTACTACGCGCATCTGCAGGACTATGCGCCGGGCTTGCGGGAAGGGCAGTCGGTTCGGCAGGGCCAGCAGCTCGGTACGGTCGGCAGCACCGGCAATGCCGATCCGGCCGGTCCCCATCTCCATTTCGCGGTCCAGCAGATGCGCGCGGGTGAGCGCTGGCATGAAGGACGCGCGATCAATCCCTACCCGCTGTTGAAGAGCGCGCGATAATGGCCCTCTTGCTCGAAACCGCGCCGAGTAGTAGAGCCCCCCACCGGCTCTTTTTCATCCTCAACCATATAGGCGGACTCTTCCCATGAAGATCAGCGGCGTGGACATCCGTCCCGGCAACAATATCGAATATGAAGGCGGTCTGTGGCGGGCGGTGAAAATCCAGCACACCCAGCCCGGCAAGGGCGGCGCCTATATGCAGGTCGAGCTCAAGAATCTGATCGACGGCCGCAAGAACAACGTCCGCTTTCGGTCCGCCGAAACGGTCGAGCGCATCCGCCTCGACACCAAGGATTTCCAGTATCTTTATTCCGAAGGCGACATGCTCGTCTTCATGGACACCGAAACCTATGAGCAGATCAATCTGCCCCAGGATCTTGTCGGTGAAGCGTCCGCTTTCCTTCAGGACGGCATGATGGTCATGCTCGAAATGTATGACGAGCGCCCGATCTCGGTCCAGCTTCCCGAAACGGTCGAAGCGATCGTGGTCGAGGCTGACGCTGTCGTGAAGGGGCAGACCGCTTCTGCCAGCTACAAACCCGCAATCCTCGACAATGGCGTGCGCGTCATGGTTCCTCCGCACATCGTCACCGGCACGCGTATCGTGGTCGATGTCTATGAGCGGGAATATGTAAAGCGGGCCGAGTGATGCGCCGGCGCGTCGCCACGCTGCTGGCCATGGGGGCTCTTGCGCTGACCGGGAATGCGTCGGCGCAGACTGCGGCCTTGGACAAGGCGAAGCTGGAGGCTGCCGCGCTGCACATGCGCGTCCTTCTGAGCGCGCTTCAGTCCAAGGATCTGGACAATCCGCTCAAGAACGCGCTGTTCATCTGCCTGTATGAGAATCCCTTGGGTCAGATCAGCGACGCGACGAGCAAGGTGCTGGCGGGCAACAAGCTCGACCCCAAGGATCCCAACAAGATCCTGACGGTCATGGCAGGCGTCTGCGGTCTGCGCCCGGGCGCCGGTGGCAAGACGCCGCCGGCTGGCAAGCCCAAGGGTGCCCCGGCGCAGCCCGGCGGCCGCTAAACTTTTCAAAATATCTCCCCCGTTATGGGGGAGGGAGACACTAAATGGTATCGCACTCCGGCCTTCTCACCATCATGGAGCGCGCCGCGCGCAAGGCAGGCTCCAAGTTGCGCCGCGACTTTGGTGAGGTCGAAAATCTTCAGGTCAGCCGCAAGGGGCCGGCCGACTTCGTGTCAAAGGCTGATCAGCAGGCCGAGCGGACACTCGTCGAGGAATTGCAGCGGGCCCGGCCCGACTGGGGTTTTCTGCTGGAGGAAGGCGGCACGATCGAGGGCGACCCGACAAAGCCGCGCTGGATCATCGACCCGCTCGATGGCACCACCAACTTCCTGCACGGTATCCCGCATTTCGCGATCTCGATCGCGGTCGAGGAGCCGCTTTACGCAGGCTCCAAGCGGGAGATCACGACGGGCCTCGTCTATCAGCCGGTCACCGATGAAAGCTATTGGGCGGAAAAGAGCAGGGGCGCCTGGCGGCATGACCAGCGGCTGCGCGTGTCGGCGCGGCGTGACCTTGCCGACTGCCTGATCGCGACCGGCATTCCCTTCATGGGTCATGGCAATATGGCCGAATGGACGCGCGTCTTCGGCGCCGTGGCGCCTTCCGTTGCCGGGTTGCGCCGGTTCGGGGCGGCTTCGCTCGACCTCGCTCATGTCGCTTCGGGCCGTTATGACGGCTATTGGGAAAGCGGCCTTGCACCCTGGGACGTCGCGGCCGGCATGCTGTTGGTGCGCGAGGCCGGCGGCTTCGTCAGCGACTATCGCGGCGGCGACCAGGTGATCGAGCGGCGCGAGGTGATCGCCGGCAATGACGTAATCCACAGCAAATTGCACAAGCTTGTTGCTGGCGCGTTACGTTGAATTGCGATGAATGACCTCGGCCGATCGCTTGTCTGCCGGGGTCATCGCCTGTTTCCGGGGCGGCGCGTGCCCGTCGGCTAAGCTTTGAAATTCTTGCGAATCATTCTCAGCCTGACAGGCCTTGCTTCGCATATGCGGCAAGCCTAAAGCCCGCCCATAACCATTTTCGCCCAGGGGAATCCATTGGTCGATCTTGCCCAATATCTGCCCATCCTGCTGTTTCTCGGTGTGGCACTGCTGCTCTCGTCGGCGTTCGTCTTCCTGCCCATGCTGGTGGGGCGGCTGACCGGCGCGCATAAGCCGACGCCTGCCAAGCTCAGCGAATATGAATGCGGCTTCCCCGCGTTCGAGGAGCCGCGCAGCCAGTTTGACGTCCGCTTCTATCTGGTGGCGATCCTCTTCATCATCTTCGATCTTGAAGCGGCGTTCCTGTTCCCTTGGGCAGTCAGCCTTGACCAGATCGGCTGGGCCGGCTGGGCGACGATGATGATCTTCATTGGCGAGCTGGTTCTCGGCCTCGTCTACGCATGGAAGAAGGGAGCACTCGATTGGGAGTAGAACTCAAGCCGAGCGCGCCCGGCACGATGCTGCCCGCGGGTACGCAGCCCGATCAGGATTATTTCAACGCGCTGAACGCCGAAGTCACTGACAAGGGTTTCCTTGTCACGTCGACCGAGGACCTGTTCCAGTGGGCGCGCACCGGTTCGCTCTGGTGGATGACCTTCGGCCTTGCATGTTGCGCGGTGGAGATGATCCACGTCAACATGCCGCGCTACGACATGGAGCGTTTCGGCGCCGCGCCGCGCGCGAGCCCGCGTCAGTCGGACGTGATGATCGTCGCTGGTACGCTCTGCAACAAGATGGCGCCTGCGCTTCGCCGGGTCTACGACCAGATGTCGGAGCCCAAATATGTCATCTCCATGGGCAGCTGCGCCAATGGCGGCGGCTATTATCATTACAGCTATTCGGTGGTGCGCGGTTGCGACCGCATCGTGCCGGTGGACATCTATGTTCCCGGCTGCCCGCCGACCGCCGAAGCTTTGCTCTATGGCGTGATGCAGTTGCAGCGGAAGATCCGCCGCATCGGCACGATCGAGCGTTGAGGGGCGCATATTAAGATGGGCCATTCTGCTCCCAAAATCGCGATCATCGATGGCATCGCTGAGGAAATCGTCGGTCTTCTCGGGTCGGTGCTGCTCGAGACGGTAGAGCATGCCGACGAGCTGTCCTTCACGGTCAAGCGTGAGGAAATCGCCAATGTGCTGACGCTGCTGCGCGATCGGGCGCAGTATCAGCAGCTCATGGAAATCGCTGGCGTGGACTATCCCGATCGCCCTGAGCGGTTCGAGGTCTGCTATCACATGCTCTCGGTCACGCGGAACCACCGCGTGCGGGTCAAGGTTTCGACGGACGAAGACACGCCTGTGCCGACCGTCACGCATCTGTTCCCCGTCGCCGGCTGGCTCGAACGCGAAGTGTTCGACATGTATGGCGTGATCTTCGAGGGCAATACCGACCTGCGCCGCATCCTGACCGACTATGGTTTCAAGGGTCATCCGCAGCGCAAGGACTTCCCGCTGACCGGCTATGTCGAGATGTGGTATAGCGAAGAGGATCAGCGCGTTGTCTACAAGCCGGTGAAACTGGCGCAGGATTTCCGCACCTTCGACTTCATGAGTCCGTGGGAAGGCGCGCAATATGTGCTGCCCGGCGACGAAAAGGCGCCGCAGGCGCCTGGCGCGCCGACGCCCGCCAGTGCGCCCCCGCCGCTTCCTGCACCGCCCAAGGGTGCGCCGTCGCAGGGTACGAGCAAGGTTACCGAGACGACGAAGCAGACCGGCGCCGGCGAACCGGCCAACAGCGAAGCGGCGAAGGCCACCGAGCAGAAGTCCGTGCCCGAAGGGCAGGGGACCGCTTCGGGTACGGTCAAGGTCGAGCCCGCCCCCAACCCCGATGCCGCCGGCGCGGATGATGGTAAGGGTGCGGCCAAGCCCGGTACGCAGGAAGGCAGCAACTGATGGCCGAGCATCTTTTGGACGAAGCCCCGCAGGCCGTTGATGGTCAGGGCGATACCCAGATCCAGAATTACACGATCAACTTCGGGCCTCAGCATCCTGCGGCGCACGGCGTTCTTCGCCTCGTCATGGAGCTGGAGGGCGAGATCGTCGAACGCTGCGACCCGCATGTCGGGCTGCTCCATCGCGGCACCGAAAAGCTGATCGAATATAAGACCTATCTTCAGGCGCTGCCCTATTTCGACCGGCTCGATTATTGCTCGCCCATGTGCATGGAGCATAGCTATGTGCTCGCGATCGAGAAGCTGCTGAACCTCGAAGTGCCGTTGCGCGCGCAATATCTGCGCGTGTTCTTCGCGGAACTGACGCGCATCAAGAACCACATGCTCAACCTTGGCAGCCATGTCATGGACGTTGGCGCGATGACGCCGAACCTGTGGATGTTCGAGCTGCGCGAAGACTGCATGAATTTCTATGAGCGGGCTTCGGGCGCGCGTATGCATGCGGCCTATTTCCGTCCGGGCGGCGTCCATCAGGACGTGCCGCTCAAGCTGCTTACCGACATTGCCGACTGGCTCGACACGCGTCTGCCGCGCCTGTTCGAGGATGCGATCAGCCTGGTGGCCGACAACCGCATCTTCAAGCAGCGCAACGTCGACATCGCCGTCGTGTCGAAGGAAGACGCGCTGAAATGGGGCTTTTCCGGTCCCATGCTGCGCGGCTCGGGCATCGCCTGGGATCTGCGCAAGTCGCAGCCCTACGACGTCTATGATCGGATGGACTTCGACATTCCCGTCGGCACCAATTACGACTGCTACGACCGCTTCATGGTGCGCGTCGAAGAGGTGCGCCAGTCCGCGCGGATCATGAAGCAGTGCCTCAACGAAATGCCCGAAGGGCCAGTGCTGAGCCTTGACAACAAGGTCGCGCCGCCGCGCCGTGGTGAGATGAAGCGCTCGATGGAAGCGCTGATCCATCATTTCAAACTGTACACCGAGGGCTTCCACGTGCCCGCCGGCGAAGTCTATGTCGCGACCGAAAGCCCCAAGGGCGAGTTCGGCGTCTATCTGGTGAGCGACGGCAGCAATAAGCCCTATCGCTGCAAGATCAGGCCGACGGCGTTCAGCCACCTTCAGGCGATGGATTTCATGCTCAAAGGGCACATGCTGGCCGACACCACTGCCGTTCTGGGCGCAATGGATATCGTGTTCGGGGAGTGCGACCGGTGAAGCCGATCCGCGAGTCCGAACCCGCCGTCAACGCGGCGCGCATCATCCTGTGCATGGGTCTCGTCGCGGTGGCGGCATTCGGGCCACTCGCCTTTAGCGCCGGTGGCGACATGGTGATGAAGATCACGACGATCTTGATCGCCGTGGCAACACCCGTCCTTGCCTGGGTCGCGGCGCGCCGCGCGAAGCGGGATGGCGATCAAATTGGAATGAAGCGCTGATGGCCGACGCAGTACATATTCCCGACGAAGCCGAAACCCGCGCGCGCTGGGGCGCTTTTGCATGGACGCCCGAAAACGCCGCGCAGGCTGAAAAGGTGATCGCGCGCTATCCCGCAGGGCGCCAGCAGTCGGCGGTCATGCCGCTGCTCGATCTCGCCCAGCGGCAGGTCGGCGCAGAGACGCAGACGCAGGGCTGGCTGCCCGTACCGGTGATGGAGTATATCGGGCGTCAGCTCGATATGCCCTATATGCGCGTCTACGAAGTCGCGACCTTCTACACCATGTATAATCTGGCGCCGGTTGGCCGCTATCATGTGCAGGTGTGCGGAACCACGCCGTGCATGTTGCGCGGGTCCGACGACGTCTTCTCGGCATGCAAGAACAAGGGACTGGTGAAGGGCGGCACGACGCCCGACGGCCTCTTCACGCTGACCGAGGTGGAATGTCTTGGCGCCTGCGCCAACGCGCCGATGGTCCAGATCAACGACGATAATTTCGAAGATCTGACCTATGACAGCATGGGCGCGATCCTTGACGATCTGGCCGCCGGCAAGCAGCCCAAGATCGGTCCGCAGATCGATCGCCAGACCAGCTGCCCGGAAGGCGGCCCGACCACTTTGAAAGAGATGGTCGGCGAAAATCATGACTATCGGAGCGGCTGGGCGTGAGTGCACTGATCTCCATCATTCTGGCGATCATCGTCTTCATTGTCGCGCTCAAGATTTTGGGCGCGGTGCTCGGTCTCGTGTTGGGACTGGCGGTTGCCCTGCTGGCCTATTTCGTCGCTGAAAAACTGATCGGAAAGGGCCGCTGATGGCCGAGGAAACCGCTCTCCCCGCGCCGCCGCCCTTCGTCGGGCCGCTGGACGACAAGGACCGCATCTTCACCAACGTCTATGGCTTCCAGGATTGGGGCATCGACGCGGCGATGAAGCGTGGCGACTGGGACAACACCAAGGCGCTGCTCTCGCTCGGCCAGGATACGATCATCGACCGTATCAAGGCGTCGGGCCTGCGCGGACGCGGTGGCGCCGGCTTCCCGACCGGCATGAAGTGGAGCTTCATGCCCAAGGAAAGCAAGGACGGTCGCCCGAGCTTCCTCGTCATCAACGCTGACGAATCCGAGCCGGGTTCGTGCAAGGACCGCGAGATCATCCGCCACGATCCGCACAAGCTGATCGAGGGCGCGCTGGTCGCTGGCTTCGCTATGCGCGCGCGCGCCGCCTATATCTATATTCGCGGCGAGTTCATCTATGAGGCGAAGGTGCTCTTCGCCGCCGTCGAGCAGGCCTATGCCAAGGGGTTCCTTGGCAAGAATGCCTGCGGTTCGGGCTATGATTTCGACGTCTTCGTCCATCGTGGCGCGGGCGCCTATATCTGCGGCGAGGAAACCGCGCAGATTGAGAGCCTGGAAGGCAAAAAGGGCCAGCCGCGCCTGAAGCCGCCTTTCCCGGCTGGCGCTGGCCTCTATGGCTGCCCGACGACGGTCAATAATGTCGAAAGCATCGCGGTCGCTCCGACGATCCTGCGGCGCGGTCCCGAATGGTTTTCCGGGTTCGGTCGGGAAGGCAATAAGGGCACGAAGCTGTTCCAGATCAGCGGTCATGTGAACAAGCCGTGCGTCGTCGAAGAAAGCATGGGCATTCCCTTCCGCGAACTGATCGACCGGCATTGCGGTGGCATTCGCGGCGGCTGGGACAATCTGCTTGCGGTCATTCCCGGCGGTTCCTCGGTGCCGTTGGTGCCCGCGCGGGAGATCATGGACGCGCCGATGGATTTCGACGGATTGAAGGGCGTGGGCTCGGGCCTCGGCACCGCGGCGGTCATCGTCATGGACAAGTCCACGGACATCGTCCGCGCGATCAGCCGCTTGAGCTACTTCTACAAGCATGAAAGCTGCGGCCAGTGCACGCCGTGCCGCGAAGGCACCGGCTGGATGTGGCGCGTTATGGAACGGCTGCGCACTGGCGAGGCGGACCTGTCGGAAATCGACATACTTCAGCAGGTGACTAAGCAGGTCGAAGGCCACACGATCTGCGCATTGGGCGACGCGGCCGCTTGGCCGATCCAGGGCCTGATCCGCCATTTCCGCCCGGAAATTGAACGACGCATCACCGAACGCGGTGCCCCTGTGATGGAGGCAGCGGAGTAATCATGCCTACAGTCAAAGTCGACGGCGTAGAACTCGAAGTCCCGGCTGGCGCGACGGTGCTCCAGGCGTGCGAGCTGGCGGGGAAGGAAATTCCCCGCTTCTGCTATCATGAGCGCCTGTCCATCGCCGGCAATTGCCGCATGTGCCTCGTCGAGGTTAAGCCCGGGCCGCCCAAGCCGCAGGCAAGCTGCGCGCTGCCCGCCGCCGACGGCCAGGACATCCGCACCGACAGCCTGATGGTCAAGCAGGCGCGCGAAGGGGTGATGGAGTTTCTGCTCATTAACCACCCGCTCGACTGCCCGATCTGCGACCAGGGCGGCGAATGCGACCTGCAGGACCAGTCGGTTGCCTATGGCAAGGGCGACAGCCGCTATCTGGAAAACAAGCGCGCCGTCACCGAGAAATATATGGGTCCGATCGTCAAGACGGTCATGACCCGCTGCATCCAGTGCACCCGCTGTGTGCGCTTCGCCGAGGAAGTCGCCGGCGTACCGGAAATCGGTGCGATCTATCGCGGCGAGAATATGCAGATCACGACCTATCTCGAGCAGGCGGCGAAGAGCGAGCTGTCGGGCAATGTCGTCGACCTCTGCCCCGTCGGTGCGCTGACGTCGAAGCCCTATGCGTTCGAGGCGCGTCCGTGGGAACTGCGCAAGACGCCCGCGATCGACGTGATGGATGCGGTCGGTACCAATATCCGCCTCGACAGCCGGGGCCGTCAGGTGTTGCGCGCGCTGCCGCGCATCAATGACGACGTGAACGAGGAATGGGCGAGCGACAAGACGCGGCACAATGTCGATGGCCTTGTGCGCAAGCGGCTCGACAAGCCTTTCGTGCGCCGTGATGGCAAGCTCGTTCCTGCAACCTGGAACGAAGCATTCGCAGCGATCGCGGCGGTTCAGCATGGCGGCTCCGTCGCGGCGCTTGCCGGCGACCTGCTCGATTGCGAGACGATGTTTGCAGGGCGTGCGCTGGTGCAGAAGCTCGGCGGCACGATGCTCGAAGGGCGCCAGACCGGCCTTGCCTATGATGTATCGAGCCTGTCGTCGGTGGTGTTCAACACGCCGCTTAGCCAGCTTGAGACGGCGGACGCGATCCTTCTCGTCGGCACCAATCTCCGGTGGGAAGCGCCGCTCGTAAACACGCGCATCCGCAAGGCGATCAAGAAGGGTGCGAAGGTCTTTGCCATCGGTCCCGAACATGACCTGACCTATAAAGTCGAGTGGCTGGGCAATGACGCGTCGGTGCTGGGCAAGCTGCCGCAGTCCGTACTCGATGCCTTTGCCGGTGCCACGCGCCCCGCGATGATCGTAGGCGGCGGCGTGCTCGCCAAGGACGGTGCGCATGGCGACACGCTGGCGCTGGTCGAGACGCTTGGTCTCATCAAGGATGGCTGGAACGGCTATAACGTCCTGCATTTCGCGGCCGCGCGCATGGGCGGCCTGATGCTCGGCTATGCGGCCGATGGCGGGATCAAGGCGGTGGCCGCTGCGGCGCCTAAGCTGCTCTTCTCGCTCGGCGCGGACGAAGTCGATTATTCGGCCTTCCCCGACAGCTTCAAAGTCTATGTCGGCCATCACGGCGATCGCGGGGCGCATGCCGCCGACGTGATCCTGCCGGGCGCGGCCTATAGCGAGAAGGCGGGCACTTACGTCAATCTCGAAGGGCGCGTGCAGCGCGGCGAAAAGGCCGTGTTCGCGCCGGGCGATGCCCGCGAGGACTGGTCGATCCTGCGCGCCCTGTCGGAAGTGCTGGGCGCGACCCTGCCGTTCGACAGCTTCGATGCGCTGCGTGCCGAAATGGCGCGCGCGGTGCCGGCGCTGGGGCAGGAGGGCCTTGCCGATTATGGCTGGTCCGTGCCGTCGCTCGCCACCGGCGCGACCGGGGAGTTCGGTTCGCCGATCAAGGATTTCTACCTCACCAACGCCATTTGCCGCGCCAGCCCGACGATGCAGCAATGCTCGGCCGAACTGGTGCACGGGACTAGCTTCGCGGAGGCAGCAGAGTGACCGCCTTCTTCCAAAACACGGTCGGGCTGCCTTATGGCTTTGCCTGGTTCCTTGCGACGATCATCG
>Ga0233380_1000523_pt1 | contig 19721 bp, 17 predicted proteins | sample ElkDunMinimDraft_9_FD_191541 | JGI IMG/M metagenome (GOLD analysis project Ga0233380, IMG submission 191541) | Fecal eukaryotic communites from dung pellets of Tule Elk in California, USA - Elk Dung F36 | ecosystem: Host-associated > Mammals > Digestive system > Large intestine > Fecal | place... | reverse complement strand
CCGAAATTTGATCAGCAAGAGGCTCATGCACACGTTCGACATGGAATAGACGGCGGTCAGCCAGCCCGCCTCGACGCTGGTCAGGCCCAAGGAGCCTTGGATCTGCTGCAGATTTGCGGTCAGCAAGCCGTTCACGAAACCACCGGTGAGGCTGACGAGCACCCCTGTGCAGAAATAGCCGATCCGGCGACCCGTCGGGTGATCGGGTGTTGCTGGCGAACCAGGCATCATCGGCCGCTCGTGCGGCGCAAACTGATACGCGGTGGATGACATTCCCTCGGACTTGCGCGGATTGCCATGGTAATTCAAGCGTCAAAAACGCCAAGTGTGAACGGCCTGACGCAAATTGGAAATTATCCGGCAATGTGCATTGGCTGGATCACGGGGGACGGCGTCCCTCCCGACGCCGGCTTGCGTTCGATCTTGAAACAGCCTCCAATTCTGCCGAACGCATCGACGGCGCGTGCTTCGTTCCTACGAAAATGCCTATAGGTGGATCATGATCAGATGCGGACCTCTTAAGCTCAAAGCGCAGATATTCTGCGGCGAAGAACCTGCGATCGGGCCGGGCAAAGCGGATTTGCTGGAGGCCATCGATCGGGAAGGATCCATTTCGGCGGCGGGCCGGGCCATGGGCTTGAGCTACCGCCGCGCCTGGCTGCTGGTCGACAGCATGAACCGGTGCTGGGCCGAACGGCTTGTCGAGACGAGGGCCGGCGGCGGAGCGGGCAAGGGCGCGCGGCTGACCGATTGCGGCCGGTTGGTCCTGAATGCTTATCGCGGGCTTGAGCGGGCGCTCGCCGACGCTGCGGCGAAGGGCGCTCTTGAAACATTGACGGCGCTGTTGCGGGATACACCCCTTCCCATGGGTACGCCTGCAGACGATGGTGCCTGACAGAAGGCGCGGCGATTATCACAAACAAGGGGATCATCCCCCTGCCCCGCGCTGGCCGATCAAGTAGAGCGCCCAGCGGCGGCGCCATGCGTTTTCGATAAACTGGCGGCTGCCTTAAAACATCCGCCCAGGCGCCGAAACCGAACACCCCATGGCCGCTTCATACACGTATTCAAAACCGGCAATTTACGCTGATTGCGATGGCGCGCCCACATCGGTCATGCGTCGAAAGCTTTGCGCGCCGCACTTCTCCCCCGGCGAAGCAATGTATATGGCTGTATATAGCGACTCGCCGAAGCACGATGCAGGCCCGTTGCGAATGGGGGAAATAATGCGTTCCATGATGATGTTGTCGGCCGCCACAATGATGACCGCGACGCAGGTGCAGGCTCAAAGCACTGCGAACCCTGCGCCTGCGGCAGACGGCGTCTTCACATTGGGCCAGATCATCGTCACTGCGCCCAGGTCCGAAGGCGTGGGGATTGGCCAGACGACCTTGTCATCCGAAGCGATGTACATGTTCAATCGCAATACGCTTGATGAGGCTCTCAACCTCATGCCGGGCGTGTCGTCTTCCAACAGCGGCGGTTCGCGCAATGAACGGCTGATCTTCGTGCGCGGCTTCGACCGGTTCCAGGTGCCGCTGTCGCTGGACGGTATCCGTGTCTATCTGCCCGCCGACAATCGGCTCGATTATGGCCGCTTTCTGACCCCCGACATTGCGGAGGTTCAGGTCGCAAAAGGCTACGCCTCCGTGCTGGATGGTCCAGGCGCGATGGGCGGCGCGGTCAACCTCGTCACGCGCAAGCCGACAAAGGAACTGGAGGCCGAAGTGCGCGGCACACTCAGTCTCGACCGCGGTCTCGATTATGCAGGCTATAATGTTTTCGCGCTGCTCGGCACCAGGCAGCAGCGCTGGTATGCGCAAGCCTCCTACACGCGCAACTTTCAGGACCATTGGGATTTGGCGGGCGGCTACACGCCAACGGCTGGGTCGGCCGAAGATGGCGGTGCGCGCGATTTCTCGGGCACGCGCGACTGGCGCGTGAACGCCAAATTCGGCTTCACGCCCAACGACAGCGACGAATATTCGATCAGCTATACCAGGCAGGAAGGTGCCAAGAACGCGCCGCTTCATGTCACCGACGGCGTTGCGGGCCAGCGCAACTGGCGCTGGCCCTATTGGAACATCGAAAGCCTCTATTTCCTTTCGACCACGGCGCTCGGCGATCGCGCAACATTGAAGACGCGGGCCTATGCCAACAGCTTCGATAATCTCCTTCGCGCGTTCGACAATCGCACGCAGGCCACGCAGACGCTCGGCCGCGCCTTCAACAGCTATTATGCCGACAAGGCCTGGGGCGGTTCCGTCCAACTCGACGTCGATCTTACCGAGGGCGACCGGTTCAGCCTCGCCGCCCATTATCGACGCGACAAGCATGTGGAATGGCAGCAGGGTTTCCCTTCGGGCTTTACCGAGCCGCGGCAGACGAATTTGGAAGACAGTTACAGCATTGCGGCCGAGAACCGCTTGGCCGTCACGCCGAACCTGGCCTTCATTGTCGGTGCCAGCTTTGACTGGCGCGACCTTAAGCAGGCCGAAGAATATGGTACGCCCCCCACTGGGGGCGCCGCCCGCATTTTCAGTTACCCATTGCGTAATTCGAGCGCATTCAACGGGCAGAGCCAACTCGTCTGGACACCGGACGCCGACACCAGCGCCCACGCAAGCATATCGTCGCGGGCGCGCTTCCCGACGATCTTCGAGCGCTTCAGCACGCAATTCGGCACGGCCGCGTCGAACCCCGATCTTAAGGCCGAGCGCGCCACCAATTATGAGATTGGAGGGTCGCGCCAGTTTGGCCCCCTGCGCGCGGAAGGCGCCGTCTTCTACAGCCGCATCAGCGATGCGATCGTATCGGTACGACCGGCCGGCTTCCCAGCCAATTCCACCCAGCGTCAGAATCTGGGCAGCGCCGAATATTATGGTGCTGAACTGGCCGTCACCGCGCGCCTGACGCCGATGTTCGAACTGGGCGCGAACTACACCTATACGCATCGCTCGTTCGATATCGGAAAGCCTGCCGCCGGGACGATCGTGCCCCTGTTCCGGCTGACCGATGTACCGACGCACAAGGGCTTCATTTACGCGTCCTGGTCGCCAGTACGAGAGATCGTGATTGTGCCGAGCCTGGACTTCGCTTCCAACCGCACCACGCTGACGACCGCGTCACCGCCTCTATACTACCGCACCGGCAGCTATGCGCTGGCCAATCTCAGGATCGATTATATGCTGCGGGAGGGCATCGACATCGGCGCCGGCGTCCGAAACCTGTTCGACGACGATTATACGCTGACCGATGGATTCCCGGAGCCGGGACGCAGCTTTTTCGTCAGCGTCCGAGCCAGATATTAGAGGATAGCCAAACTCGGAAGGTGATTGGTTTCAGCCATGTCGTTCCCACATATGGGCAATCGCCCCTATTAAAGGCGATCCCGGACGGAGCGATATGGACCAGCGTCATCACGATAGCGGCAATCGCGCACCGCGTCGCACCCATGCCGCGCGCCATCTGTTCAGCGCGCCGCAGTTGCGCGAAACTGTTGCACTGGCGCCCCAGCACGGCCTCTGGATATCGACACTGGCGGGGGCACAGGCTGCGCTCACCACGCTGATCGCGCTGCCCCTCGTCCTGCTCTCGCCTTGGTCGCACCTTATCGGCTTTGCCGCACTCGGTGCCTTGCCGGCCCTTTTCGGCCGGTTCGCACCACCGGCCCGGCGGGGAGGCATCGTGCTGCTCTGCGCCTTGTCCCAGATATTCGCCGTGCTGGTGATGTCGTTGACGGTATGGGCCGGCGTCGCCATCGTCGGCCAGATCCTGATGCTGGCGATACTGGCGGGCTTTTTCTATTTTCTCGGGGTCGTGGGACGGTTCGGGCCGCCCGGCGCGCTGATCTTCATCTTCGCGGCCAGTGCGTCGATGGCGGACGTGCGCATGTTGGCCCAGGTTTTCGAACGTGCCGCCGCCACCGGCTCTATCGGCCTGTTCGCGGTGCTGATCTGCGTCGCCACCGAATGGCTGCGTCGTCGTGCGGGCGCGTCCGGAGAAATGACCATCGATACCGTCGGGCCGCTGCGGGACATCGTCGCAGCGGCGGCGCGGATCGCTGTCGGATCGGGCGCCGCTGCCTTCGCCGCCCATGCACTGGGCGCCGCCCATCCGGGCTGGGCGGCAATGGGCGCGATGGCCGTGATGCAGGGCGCGCACCTGCACATCCGCATGAACCGCGCCATCCAGCGCACCGTCGGGACGATCGTCGGCGCATGTCTGGTGTGGATATTGCTCAGCTTCACGCCCGCACCCGCCGCGATCATCGCGATTCTCATCCTGCTGACTGTCGCCACGGAAGTCATCATCGGGTTCAACTATGCCCTGGGGCAGATGCTGGTGACGCCGATGGCATTGCTGATGACCTATCTCGCGGCACCTGGGCTATCCGGCACGACGCTGGCAATCGAGCGGGTGGCGGATACGGTGCTCGGCGCGGTCATCGGCATGATCATGGCGATCATCCTCTCGACGCTGGACGACCGCAGGCATCTGCGTCGGCACCATGTCCGCCGTAGACGGAAAAGCCCGCCCCCGCGCGCGACCAAGAATTGAGCGGCGGGAGCCGAGGCCCGCTCTATCGCGCGTCAAAACGGATCGACGCTCGGCCTTGATGGTCGGAACGCTGCTGCCGCCAGCGGCGACCGAGCATCGCTCGCGACCGCTCCCCTTAGCCGACGATCACCGCATCATCGATCGCGCAGAAGGTATGGACCAGCAACGGGTCCACCAGCCACTCGGCATATTCAGGATCGAACCAGCGCTCGACATGCGCCCAGTGCGCAGGGTGGAGCATGTAAGGACCCAGAAGCCCGTCGAGATCGGCATATTCCTGCTCCCAGACATGGGTCCAGCCATGGAGCCCGGCGGCTTCATCGGCGAGGCCGATCTGCCAACGCCTGATGCTTTCGATATAGTGCGCAAGGCTGGCCGTCTGGGCGCCAAATGCCTCCAGCCGCTCGGGCGTGACGCGGACAGAGGCGCGGAACAGGGCGACGCGGTAGACCCCGCTGCCGGGATTGGTTCCACCATGATTGCCCGTCGGGAAGCCCGCCATGTCCGCATGCGTCGTGATCGCCCCATCGGCCAGCAATGCCGCTGCCGGTGCCCAGGCCTTGCTCGTCATCGCCGCATCGGCCGCCGCCTTGTCGGCAAAGGTGGCGCGGAAGATCGCGTCGCCGCCATTATAGACCCCGGGCAAAGTGGGCGCGAACAACAGCGAATGGGCGTCAAGCGTCATGGCCGCCTGCGCGATCGTCGCCATCGCCTGCTCCCGCGCGCCTTCCGCAAAGGTCGGGATGATAAGCTTGCTATACATTGGCGAGGGCCTCCAGCCGGTCGGCGGGCGCCAGTGTCGAACGGCGCCGTGACAGCAGGAAGGGGGGCGCTTCCTCTTCCCACCAACGGATGACGGCTTCGTCCCCGCGCGCCTGATGCTTGGCTGCCCAGACCGCGCCGGCATCGTCCGCTTCCCATATGATGAGCACGCGGTTGGGCGCATCGTCCAGCCACATGGCAGGCTCGACCATGACCTGCGCCAGAGCAAGCCCCCGCGCCCTGTTGCCCGGCGCATAGCGTTCCATATAGGCATCGACGAAGGCGAGCCCCTGCCCCGGCTTCGTCTCTACCTCGTCCATCACCCAGATCTTGCTCATGCCAGCGCCTCGTTCACCGCGAGCAGGATCTTGCCGCGAACATGCCCGTCCGCGACCCGCCGCTGCGCCTCGGCAGCCTGGGCAAGCGGCAGTATCTCGATCTGCGGCGCACGGATCTTGCCGGTGGCAAGCGCATCGACCAGCGCTCTGAGCTGACGTGGCTGATTGTCGTGGCTGGAGATGGTGAGATGGACTTTGGCGCCGCGCGCCTCCGCCCGGGCCGCGTCCGGCATCGCTTCGTCCGCGATCAACGTCCCGATCGGGGCGACGACCCCGCCCGCTTTCACCAGTTCGACCGATTCGAGCAACGTACCCTGCCCGACCGTATCGACGACCAGGTCGACGCCGCCGGGTGCCCATGCGCGCACCGCCTCGGCCACCTTGCCCTCATGATAGTTGATCGCCAGGTCCGCGCCGATGCTCCGCACATAGTCGAGATTTTTCGGGCCACAGGTCGCGGCGACCTTTGCGCCCGCCATCTTGGCGAGCTGGATCGCATAGCTGCCCGTGCCGCCCGCCCCGCCATTGACGAGGACGAGGCTACCTTCCTTGGTGCCGCCGACGTCGAACACGGCCTCATAGGCGGTAATGGCGGCGGTCGGCATCGCCGCGGCGTCCTTGAGCGAAACATGATCGGGCAGCTTCACCACCCGCTCGCGCACCGAGGCGACATATTGCGCATAGGAACCGCGCTCGCCTATGCCCTGGTTGGAAGCCGTGACGACGCGGTCACCAACCTTGAGATCGGTCACGCCTTCGCCCAGCTCGGCAACGACGCCGGCCGCATCGAAACCGACCACGAAGGGAAACTGATAATCGAAATAGCGGGACAGCCAGCCCTCCCGCGCCTTCCAGTCAGCCGGATTGACGCCGGCATAGGCGACCTCGATCACGACATTGCCCGGCGCCGCGCGCGGTCGCTCGATCGTTGCGAGCTCCAGAACCTCCGGCCCGCCGAAACGGTTGAGGACCATCGCCTGCATGTCTTCGCCGATCATATCGCTCTCCATTGCATTGTCTTTTGAACAGGACATCCAGCATAGGCGACCGGGTCGCGCAACTGCGCTGCCACAGTTGATATGCATGAAGTCGCCGCTTAAACGCCCAATTATGACCGTTCTTGAGCGCTTGGATATCTGGCTGGGCAAAACCCTGTTTCATCCGCCGATCATCTTGCTGTGCCAGCTCACCCGGCAGAGCCAGTATGCGATCCATCGCGCGCTGTGGTTCTTTGCGGCGTGCCACGCCACCTATTATGCCATGGCCGAAGGGGCGGGATGGATTGCCTCGATCCTGCTGTGGGCCTTCGTGCTGGCAATGCTGATCAGCGCATCCTTTCATCCCGACCGGCCAGCGCAGTCGCTGGGCGCGATGCGGTTTCTGTTCTGGGCCTTCTTCGTCATGGGCCTGCTGGCAAGCGCCGTCGGACAGTCCGTGACCGACGGCACGGTACGCGCGCTGATGATCCTGTTCGCGGAATATGCCGCCACGATACGGACGATCCCGCCGCGCAAGACGAAGCAGAGCCGCACCAAAGCCAGCGAAGCACTCAATCGCAATTGAACGGCCGGCTGAGCGGACGATATAGGACTGACCCGCCATTGCGGGATCGACAACCGGCAATTTCCTAATCTAAATCGACCATCCGCCCGACGACCTGCTCCGATAAAGCAGGCGAAGCCTGCCTCGTGCCGGCACGTTTATAATGGAGAAGATGATGGCAGACGTTCCTGACATGGCAAAAGGCATGGCCCCCGCCACCTCCCAAGGGCCGTCCGCCGACCATATCCGCCAGGTCTTCGCGCAATATGGCACCTTGCAGAGCGCGGGCGACGTGGACGGCATAGTGGCGCTGTTTGCCGAGGATGCGGTCGTGCGCGATCCGGTCAATGCCCCTGCCCATCATGGCAAGTCCGCGCTCAAAGCCTTTTTCGAAGCGGGATTTGCGGCATCGGGCGGCGTCAACGAAATGAAGCTGGAGGGCGCGGTGCGGATTGCAGGTAATCAGGGCGCCGCTGCTTATGTCGTTCGAACCGTGCGCAGCCAGCCGGTCTTTCGGGTGGATACGCTCGACGTCATGACCTTCAACGAGGCCGGGCTGATCACCGAGATGCTTGCCTATTGGGGGCCGGACAATTTCACGCAGGAAGATTGAGTCTTCAAGACGAGGACAGCGTCCCGCCGCGTACCGACGGTAATCCTGCATTTTTCGTCCCAACCTAATCCATCTGGACGAGGGCAGCGGCTTAAAAATCTGCAAAAATCAGTCGCCGGGCGCCACCGCGGTAAAAGAGAGGCGCCCATGGGGAGGGAATGCATGACATCACTTGCGGGCAAGGTTGCAATCATCACCGGCGCGGGTTCGGGCATGGGCCAGGCCTCGGCGCTCCTGATGGCCGAGCGGGGCGCTCGGGTCCTTGTCGCGGACATCGCGGCGGACAGGGCGGCGGCGACCGTCGATCTCATCCGCGCGCGCGCAGGCGAAGCTAGCAGCTGTACCGGGGATATCGCCAGCGAAGCCGACTGGCAGAGCGTCGTCGAAGCGGCACTGGCGACCTATGGCCGGATCGATATCCTGTACAATAATGCCGCCGACCTCCGCCCGCAGACCCATGGAAGGGACGCATCGATCGGGCTTGAGGACATGGATGTCCCGCTGTGGGATCATATCATGGCAGTCAATCTGCGCGGCACGATGCTGGGGTGCAAATATGTCATCCCGGTGATGACGCGCCAGGCTAACGGATCGATCATCAACGCGTCGTCCAATGCGGCTGCCGCCGGTCAGGAAACCGGCATGGCCTATGCGGCGTCCAAGGCGGGGGTCAACATGCTCACGCAATATGTCGCGACCGCCTATGGCAAGCGCGGCATCCGCTGCAATGGGATCGCGCCGGGCCTGGTCGTCAGCGACGCGGTCAAGGCGTCGCTCGCCCCCGATTTCGTGCGCATCTTCGAGGATAATATCCTGACGCCCTACACCGGGGTGCCAGAAGACGTCGCCGAAGTGGCGGCCTTCCTCGCCTCCGACGCCGCGCGATACATCACCGGACAGGTCATCGCAGTGGACGGCGGCATCACGGCGCACTCCACTTATTATGCGGACCTCCGCCGCGCACGGGGCTAACCGCGCACAATTTGCGGCGCCACACTCCATGCGACACCACAGGCCCAGCCTTCAGCAGAAAGCACAAATGTGACTTCCACCGCCCCCACTCGCGGCTTCCGGAAATTCGGTCGCCTCCTCCTCCTGATCCTCCTGCCCATCCTGCTGATCGGCCTTGCCCTGCATGGCTATGGACAGGGCTGGTTCTCGCCCAAGCCCCGCATCGACATGGCGGGGCCGGTGGCAGGCTGGGACCATTGGGGCGGGGATGCAGGCGGAACCCGCTATTCCCCGCTGACGCAGGTCACGTCGGACAATGTCTGGGCGCTGAAACCCGCCTGGACCTACAATATCGGGATGATCAAATCTCCGGAAATGACGTCGCCGACATTCGAAGCGACGCCGATCATCGCGGAGAACCGGCTCTATACCTGTTCGGGCGTCACCCGCATCGTGTCGCTCGACCCGGAAACGGGTAAGGAGATTTGGGCGTTCGATCCCAAGTCGGACAATTTCAGCACCTATCAGCTCAATTGCCGGGGCGTCACCTATGTCCGCGACACGTCCGTCGCGGCGGGCCAGTCCTGCGCCGGTCGCATCATGGTCGGAACGCTCGACATGCGCCTGATCGCGCTGGATTCGGCGACCGGCCGGTTGTGCGCGTCCTTCGGAGCGGGCGGCATTCTCGACCTACGGCAGGGTCTTGGCAAATATGAGCGCGGCGACATGGCGGTTTCGTCGCCGCCGGTCTTCATCGACAACAAGATCGTGGTCAATGCGCGCGTGATCGACAATATGCGCGTCGATGTGCCGGCAGGCGCCATCCGTGCGTTCGACGTCAGCACGGGGAAACTCGCCTGGGCCTGGAACGCCGTTCCGCCCGGCATGGACGCCACTGCCAAGGGCCCCGACGGCGAATTTCTCGCGCGCGCAACGCCCAACAGCTGGGCGCCGATGTCCGCCGATCCTGCACTCAACATGATCTATGTGCCCATGGGCAATGCCGCGCCCGATCATTTCGGCGGCGACCGCAATGGCCTGGATTATTATTCCAGCTCCGTCGTCGCGCTCGACGCGGCCACGGGTCAGGTGCGGTGGCATTTCCAGACCGTGCATCACGACCTCTGGGACTATGACCTCCCGTCGCAGCCCGTCGCCTTTGACCTGCCGACCGCTCAGGGCTCCGTCCCCGCGCTGGCCCAGGCGACCAAGCAGGGGCATATCTTCATCCTCGACCGCCGCAACGGCAAGCCGATCTTCCCGGTCGTCGAGCGAGCGGTGCCGCAGACCGGTGCCGTGCCGGGCGAAACACTGTCGCCCACGCAACCCTTCCCCGCCAATCCCGCGTTCATCGTTCGGGCAAAGGACCTGACCGAGGACGATATGTACGGCTTTACGCCCTATGATCGCGGAAAGTGCCGGGAACTGTTCCGGTCGGCCAATTATCAGGGCATGTTCACGCCGCCCTCGACGCGCGGCTGGATACAGTTTCCAAGCTTCATGGGCACCACCAACTGGGGCGGCGTCTCGATCGATCCGCATCGCAACGTCATGATCGTCAATACGACGCAGGCCGCCGCGATCATGAAGCTGATCCCGCGCCAGGATGTCGAACGGCTGCAGAAGGAGGGACAGCCGGTGCTGCCGTCCAAGGGGTCGCCCTATGGCCTTACCATGCAGCCGATGCTGTCCCCCTTTGGCGCGCCGTGCAACGCCCCGCCATGGGGCGCGATGGTCGCCATCGATCTGAAGGCCGGCAAGAAGCTGTGGGAAGTGCCGTTCGGTACGACCCGCGACCAGGCGCCCTTCCCCATCTGGCTGAAGACGGGCACGCCCAGCCTCGGCGGATCGGTCATCACCGGATCGGGCCTGGTCTTCATCGGCGCAGCGACGGACGGCTATCTGCGCGCTTTCGACATCCGTAACGGTGAGATCGTCTGGAAAGCGCGCCTGCCGGGCGGGGGACAGGCGACGCCGATGACCTATCGCCTGCGCAAGAATGGAAGGCAGTTCATCGTCATCGCCGCAGGCGGTCATAAATATCTGGGCACGCGACAGAGCGACACGCTGGTCGCCTACGCACTGCCCGAATAGGGCAAACAGGGTCGGTCGAGGCCAGCAGCACTGCGCCTTCGACTGACCCAGCGAACGCGCCGGTTGAAGGCACGGAACGTTAACCTGTGCGTCGGAGTCTTGGCGACATGAGCAACGATCCGCACCATTTGCAGCGCTTTCTCGACGCGCAGGAAACAGCCTATGCCGACGCGCTTGCCGAATTGCGCGCCGGACGGAAGACCAGCCACTGGATGTGGTTCATCTTCCCGCAGCTGGCCGGCCTCGGCCGCAGCGCTACGGCGCAATATTATGGCATAGCCTCGCTGGATGAGGCGCGAGCCTATCTCGCCCATCCTCTGCTGGGCGTGCGGCTGCGCAGTTGTATCGAGGCATTGCAGGCCCTGCCGCCTGGACCCAGCGCGGCGGGCGTGATGGGGGAAGTCGATGCAATGAAGCTGCGATCTTCCCTCACGCTGTTCGAAGCGGCCGGCAGCGACGATCTGTATGGCGCGGCCCTCGACCGCTGGTTCGGCGGCGAACGCGATGATGCCACGCTCGCTCTGTTGCAGCGCAGCCCTTTCCGCTGACATTCACCCTTGCCGGCGCTGGCGCAGTCAAACGCAAAGCAGGTTAGGCCTTTGTCCGCTATCAATCGTCGCGCGATGCCCTACAGATATGGGTCAAAGAGCGCCCGTCCTCACGGGCGCTCCCAGAGAGGATCCTTCAGATGCGCGCCCTATTAGCGATACTGGCCGTCGGCGCGGCCCAGCCCGGCCTCGCGCAAGTTGAGGTCGCTCAGCCGGGACCACCGTCCGGCAGGCCCGCCATTCCGGGGAATGACGGATGGAGCGTGACGGTCGGCGTAGCCCCTATATTCAGCCCGGCATGGCAGGGTTCGCGCGACATGGTCCTGTCCGTTTTTCCGGACCTGCGCGTCAATTATAAGGATGAAATCTTCGCATCCATCCCCGAGGGGCTGGGCTGGAACATGGTGAACCGCGACGGGTGGAAGGCCGGACCGCTCGCCAAGATCCGCTTTGGGCGCGACGAGGATCGGGGTGGCTCGCCCTTCCTCGTCACCGGCGGGAGCGACGCGCTGCTTGGTCTGGGTGACGTGGATGCCGCTGCCGAACTGGGCGGCTTCGTCGAGAAACGGATCGGCGACTGGCGTGGCCGCCTGGAGGTTCGTCGCGGCTTTGGTGGGCATGAAGGCGTGCTCGCCGACGCATCGCTCGCCTATCGCCTCCGCAGCGGGCGCACGATCGTCAATGTGGGGCCCAGGGCGACGGTGGCGAGCAAGGCGTTCGTCGACACCTATTTCGGCATCAACGCACGCCAGTCGCTGCGGTCGGGCCTAACATCATATTCGCCGTCCGGCGGCCTGTTGTCCTATGGCGTCGGCGGATCCGTAATCCAACCACTGGACCGCCGAAGCGCGCTGACCTTATTCACGGGTCTCGACCGGCTGGGCAGTGAAGCCGGGAACTCTCCCCTGGTGCGCGAGCGTGGCCGCCGGACGCAGTTCACGCTCGGCATCGGCTACGGCTTCCGCTTCAATCTCTGAACGGGCTGACCCTCCGCTCGGCGCGCAGGCCCATGAACAAGCCGGCGAGAACGAGGATAGCGGCGATCCCCGTCCCAAGGGCGATCAGACTGGCGACTTGCCCACCGGCCGCGTAAATCGCAGCAAGCGCCCAAAGAAAGACGCCGGCATAGGGAATATTGCCGCGTCCTCGCACCAGAGCGATTGCGGCAATAACGCCGGCTACGACCAGCACAGCCAGCCCGACCGCCGGCGCGGCATCGCCCGCCTCTACGCCATGATAGCGCAGGCTCGCCGCGATATTGACGGTCGTCGCTACCGTCAGCCAGGCCGCCAGCGCGCTCAGCGGAAGATAGACGAGCCAGCGCTCGCCCGACGTGAACCTTGGCGTGGTGAACGAACGATAGATGACGATCAGGCAGCAGAGCGTCACCGCGATGATCACTACCGACAAAGCGGTGAGACCAAAGACCTGCGTGTATGCGGCCCAAAGCGCATTGCCGAGGAAGGCCCCGGCCGCCGGCCATCTTGTCCGCTCAAGCAGCGCATTATTCCGCTGGGCGGGAAGTAGCTGGTAGATCGCGAAGAGCAAAGATCCGGTATAGAGTGCGCCCCAGATCGAGAAGGCCCAGCCGGCCGGAGTGATCAGGGTTCGTACCGAGTCCGACTGCGATCCGATCGGCTCTCCGACACCCAGCGCCGGCAGCACGGGGGTCAGGATCTGGAGCAGGGCTGCAACCAGCACGGCGATAGGGGCATAGCCAGCGCTCGAGCCGGCGCGAGAATAAGCTGCTGTCGTCATGGCCCGGTAACGCCCCACCGCCCGTCTTGTTGCACAATGCCGGTGAACGGAGGCCGGCAAGTATCCGCAATCGGTCGAAAGGCGGCGTCAGTCGCGCATTGCTGCGCCACCATTCACACTGAACACCTGCCCATTGACCCACTCGCCATCGTCCGACGCAAGGAAGGCGACCATGCCGGCGATGTCCTCAGGCTTGCCGAGGCGACGGTTCGGCACGCGGGCCAACCCCTTCTCGACATATTCGTCGGTCAGATGTTCGCGCACGGCCTCGGTCAGCACGAGCCCCGGCGCCACGACATTGGCGCGAATGCCCTCCTTCCCCCAGCGCGCGGCGACGTGGCGCATCAGGGCATGGATACCATTTTTGGCCACCGGGTAGGCGACCTGCCACGGCGCGCCCCCATAGGCTGCGCCGGAACTGGTGTAGATCATCGCGCCGCCGCCGCGTTCCAACAGGGCGGGCAACGCAGCCTGTGTGCAGATGAAATAGCTGCGCAGATTGATGTCGATCGACCGGTCGAACACCTCGAGCGGGCAATTGAGAGCGTCGATATCGCCTTCGGTGCCGCCCGCGGCGTTGGCGTGGAAGAAGTCTAGGCCGCCATGCGCCTCGACCGCCGTTGCGACCAGTGCCTGCACCGACTGAGGATCGGTAATGTTCAGCGCAACGCCAATCGCCTTGCCGCCGTCCGATCGTATCCGTTGGGCCGTTGCTTCGGCCCATTCGGCATGAAGATCGCCGATGACGACACAGGCCCCCTCTTGGGCCAGGCGCCTGGCCGTAGCCGCACCGATGCCTCGGCCGCCGCCAGCCACGATGCCCGATTTGCCTACAAGTCCGTGCATATCGATCCTTTGACGAAAAAAGCCCGGCCGCAGGTGACGCGGCCGGGAATCAAGGAAGCTTATTTTCCGAAGGCGTAACGCAGCTGAAGGCCCCAGGTGCGCGGCTCGTTGTAGATAAGGCTGGTTGTGCCCAGAACCGAATAGATGGGCACGCCGCCGATCTTGTAGAGTTCCTTGTTCACATTGTTGACGAAGGCAGCGGCGGTGATCCCCGAATCCCCGATATTGCGCCACTCGGCGCGCAGGTCGAGCTGGTTATAGCCATTTTCCACCCCGATCGGATCGGCAAAGACCGAGATGGTATAGCTGCTGGAATAGGTCCAGTTAGCGCCGAACGACAGTTCGCCGGCATTGCCCGCGAGCGGAACGGTATATTGCGCGCCCAGGTTGAGGCGATGCTTGGCGAGGAAGGGGAACGGCCGGTTCGTTTCCTGAAGCCCCGTCGATACGTCGATGAACGAGCCATATCCCGCATCCGTATAGGCGTAGGAAGCCGAGAGGTTGAGCCCCTCGACCGGGATCAGCACCGCATCGACTTCGACCCCCTTGATCTTGGCGCTTGCGGCATTGACGATCAGGTTAATGAGCGACACCTGATTGTTCACCGGGTTGAGCGTCGAGAAGGACTGGGAAACCTGCGCGCCCTTCAAATTGGTGCGGAAGGCTGCAAGGTTGAGCCGCCCCTCCATGCCGCCAAGCGCCAATTCGGTCTTCAGGCCGATTTCATAGTCGGTCACCGTCTCGGGATCATAGCTGATGCCAAAGTCGAGCGCCTGCGGGTTCAGGCCGCCCGCGCGATAGCCCCGGCGGTGGGTCGCATAGACCAGCGTGTCACTCGTGATCTTCCAGTCGAGGCTGAAATTATAGGAAGAATCGTTGAACTTGGCGCTCGCGGTCGTCGGGCAGCCGGCGAGCAGACCGCAGGTGGAAATCGGGAACAGGCCCGCAGGATCGCGCCGGTTGTCCTGCCGGATCCAGCGATAATCCTCCGTATAGCGGTAGCCGGCCGTGATGCTCAAACCTTCGACCACAGCGTCCGAAAGATCATAGGTCAGCTGTCCGAAGACCGCCTTGCTGCGATCCTTGCGGTCGATCCGGGTGAGCGAGGGCGTGCCGACCGACACCTGAATCAGATTCTGCGTGCGGGGCGTGTTTTCCCACAGCAGGAATCCGCCGACCGTAAAGTCCAGCTTGCCGTCGAGCGTGCTGCCCTGGAGCTGAAGTTCCTCGGTGATCTGCCGCAGATTGGTGGACCAGCCGTTCGGCGTCGTCTGATCGAGCAGCGGCAGCGCCGTGCCGTCGAGATCATAGCGGCTGAGCTGCTTCACCCGGCGATAGCCGAAGATATTCTTGATCCGCACATCGTCGGTCAGGTCGATTTCGGTGATATTGGTAAAGCCCCAGCTGCGCGTGCGCGACAACCCGTCGACATTGCCCAATGTGATGCGCGGTCCGCCAGCCTGCTGGGCGGCCACCTGATTTTGCAGGATCGGATTGGGCGCGAAGGCAAAGCCACCCGCCGCAATCGCCTGACCGATCGCCGCAGCGGCGTTCGGGCCGCGCAGCAGCGCGATCGACGGCCTGTTGCCGCCCAGATAGAGCGGCAGCTCGGGCAGGAAGGCGTCCTGCGCCGTATTCTCAAACACGTCGGCGGTCAGCGCCTTGTCCGGGTTGATGCCGCCAATCTGCTGCGACGATCCGTTCGTGTCCGATTTCAGATAATCGAACATGAAAAAGCTTTGAATGCCGTCGGTCGGTGTGAACAGCGCGGACACGCGGCCCGACCAGTAATCGCGATCGTCCTGCATCTGGCCAGTCGTAATATTCTTGGTGAAGCCGTCCCGGCGCGAGCGCTTGCCCGCGAACCGCAGCGACAGCGCGTCGGACACCGGGGTGTTGATCGCCGCCTCGAACTGCCGTTCGTCGAAACGGCCGATCTGCGCGATCGCATAGCCTTCGAAATTCTGGGTCGGACGGGCCGGCTCATAGAGCACGGTACCGCCGGTCGAATTGCGGCCGAACAAAGTGCCCTGAACGCCCTTTAGAACCTGAATATTCTGAAGATCGTAGAAGCGCCCCGGCCCGGTATCGGCGGTCTGCAGCGGCACTTCGGCGAAATAGGCAGTGACGCGTGGATTCTGCCCCTGCGCCGACGCCCCCGAGCTGGAGAGGCCGCGCAGCGACAGCGTGATTTCGTCGCGCGCCTGCTGATAGGTGGTGAGCGAAGGCGCCAGCCGCTGAAGATCGGTCGGGTCCTGAATATTGCGCTGCTGGATCGTTTCGCCGCTGAACGCCTGGACGGCGATAGGAACATCCTGCAGCGCTTCTTCGCGCCGCCGCGCGGTGACGACGATATCCTGCAGTCCGCCCGTAGAGGCGCTGACCGGCCCGGCAGCATCACCCGTACCCGTATCCTGCGCATAGGCCGCATTGGCCATCCCGATAACGAGCATCGACGTACTCAGCAGTCCGAATCGACGTGCAACAGATTTAGCCACCCTCATGATCACTCTCCCCTGGATCATTATCGCATGAATATTATAGTCCGGACGTGACCGCCCGAATTTTATCTTTTAAAATCTACAGAGTTACGCCCATACGACGTGGTTTGTCGTGACCCCCTCCAGATGAACCTGCCCGTCGTTGAACGATCCAGGTGTTTATACTTGTCCTTTTGGCGGAGAGATCGCCCCCTGCCTTTTCGCAACTGACACCTTCGACACCCGATCTGTCAAGAAAAATTGACACGAGTATATGTACGGACTTAGGTCTGCGTTACGAATTTTCGCATGAGTGGCAGTTCGGCAGCAGATGGGTGGCGGAATTGTCGGCGTGGCGCGTGGTCCGACCACCGGAATTTGCGTGGCTATCACCCGTCCGGCCCGTTAGTGCCGCTGGAGCAAATGAATGTGACAATCGATGTTCCTCACGCCGGATCGGCGCCCGTTTCATGGTGAAGGTCGAGGATAAGTCCGTGCCCCGGCGCGAGCGGACGCGCATGCGCATTCACAATAATATCCTGACCGCCGCCAAGGCCGGCATCGGTCGCGCGGGCATCCATGGCATAACCATGAACGAGATCGCGATTGAGGCCGACGTATCGCGCGCCACGCTGTTCAAATATTTCCCGAGCAAGAATGACATCGTCGCGGCCGTAGCGGACGAGATGCAGCAGGGTTTTTTCGCGCTGATCGATCGCTGCATCCTGCGGTCCGACGATCCGGCCGAACGGGTCCGGCTCGTCTTCGTGACGACGGCGACGGCGCTGGAAAATTCCAGCACCTTGTCTAAGCAGTTCGTCGCCATTTCCTTTCTTTCGCTCAACCGCCCGGCGGTGCCGCCGGCGGTCGAGCATTTTGATGGCGCCTTCCGCAAGATGCTCTCGACGGGCCAGCTCGCGGGTTCTCCGACGCTCGATCTGGTGACCGACTTTGCCGCCGGTATCTTCGTCGGCTTGTTATATCGATGGCTGACCCTCGACCCCTTCCCGCTCCGCCAGCGCATGATCGCGGCAGCAGAAGAGGTGGCGGAACTCATTGCGCGACGCACGAAAGAAGGCGCCTGATCGGAAAGGCGCCCGGCGCCGGCCCTCCATGCTCATGCCGTCAGACGAAGCTGATCTTTCGTATCTGCAGAACCGTCCAGGGCAGACCCACCAGCTGACTGGGGTCCGTCTTGCCGGCCCGCGCGACGATTTCCGCCGCGTCCTGACCGCTCATCTGGATGCGCGACGATCCACCGCCGGCATGGCGCAACGTGATGACGAAGGCTGCTTCGCCATCATGCGTTGCGACGGCCCCGACGCCGGCTATCACCGCCTCGGTCATCAGGCCGTCATCGGCGGTTCGACGAATAATATGTCCTGCGGCGTAATCTCGGCCGGGACGGGCCGATAGACGAGGTAGAGGTTCCAGCTCTGCAGCTTCTCGACCGCCGCCTCGATCGGCAGCTCAGGCAGAACGCGCTGCGCCATCTTTTCCCAATTGTCCGAAACCTGCGGATATATCCAGCGGCGCGCAGGTTCAGGGGCAGCGGCGGGCGCAGGGGTGACGCTGCCGGCGCCCCCCGGAACGACGATGCCGCGCCGCTCGTCGCTATACCCGCTTTCCTCGTCATAGGTGAGCAGGCCGTTGACCCAGACTTTCCGTACCCCGCTCGCCCGGCGCAAATAGCGAAAGCCCTCACCACCCGGCAGGTCATGCTCGGCGACCTCGGGGCCGCGCGCGATGGTCTGCTCATCGAACAGGACGAGATCGGCCGCATAGCCGACCCTGATTTCACCGCGCTCCTTGAGCCCCCAGACGCGCGCGCCATGGCTGGTCAGCTTGCGCACCGCTTCCTCGATCGGGATCAGGCCGCCGCGCACATAGCGCGAAAAGAGCAAGCCCGTGTCGCCATAGGTGGCAAAGCGCGCGAGATGCGCGCCGCCGTCCGACGCGCCGATGGCGACGCTGCTGTCCGACAGGAAACGGCCGATCTTGTCGGCATTGTCATGCGCCAGATCCTCAAGGCCAAAGGAGGCCTGCAAATCTTCGGAAAGGGCGATGTCGATCATCAACGCGACGCTGGAAGTCCCGCGTTCGGCCGCGATATCCTTGAGCTTGCGGCCGATGAGCGACTGATTTTCGGGCATTGCGACGCGCTTGACGATCGCTTCGCCAAAATCGAGCTTGAGGCCAATCGGCGGACTCACATTCTGCGCGTCCTCGATGAGCTGACGGCGCATATCGGGATCGGCGAAACCCTTCTTGATCGCATCGGCTCCTTCGCTCAGCAGCGCCCACCAGCGCGGCAGCGTCGAGACGATCGAGCTCGGCGCGTCGAGTTCGAAGGCAATGTCGATCGAGCGCACCTGCATCTGCGGCACGACCCGCGCACCATTGGCCGACTGCAACCGTGCGCGGTCGATCGCAAGGCCCACCACCTCGGGCTGCGCATCGGAATCGAACAGCGGCGAAAAGGTCGTGGTGATGCCGTGCTTGCGCGACAGGTCGGCCAGAATGTCGATCCGGGCGAGCAGCATTTCGGCAAGGTAGAATTCGGGCACGACCTGCAACGTCCCGCCAAATTCGGCAATGACTGCGCATAGCGCGTCAAGTTCGGACGGATCGGCGAGCCGGCAGGGGACTGGGCGATTGTCGACGTCGATATCGACCCAGCTCGTGCTCATCGCCACCGCCCCGGCCCGGAAACACTCGCGAAGGCACTCCTGCATCGCCGCGACCTCCTGCTCGGTGGCGCGGCGCGAACGCGCGTCGAAGCCCATGACCCACAGCCTGACGAGGCTATGCCCGACGACGGGGGCGACATTGATGCCAAGGTCGCGCTTGATGAGTTGCAGATAGTCGTCAAACGACTGCCATTCCCATGACACGCCAGCCTCCATCGCCTGACGCGGCATCTCCTCGATCTTGCGGAATGTCTCGCCCAAATATTCGCGATGTTCCGGCTTGAGCGGCGCCAAGGAGAGTGAGCAATTGCCCGTCACAACGGTCGTCACGCCATGTTCGAGCGACGGGATGGCAAGCCGGTCCCACAGCAGTTGCGCGTCATAATGGGTATGCTGGTCGATGAAACCGGGCGACAGGATCTGGCCGCCGGCATCGACAATTTCGGTAGCCTCACCGGAAACTTCGCCCACGGCGACGATCTTGCCATCCCGCACCGCCACTGAGCCATCGAATATCGGGCCGCCCGACCCGTCGCAGA
>Ga0233380_1000522_pt1 | contig 19727 bp, 14 predicted proteins | sample ElkDunMinimDraft_9_FD_191541 | JGI IMG/M metagenome (GOLD analysis project Ga0233380, IMG submission 191541) | Fecal eukaryotic communites from dung pellets of Tule Elk in California, USA - Elk Dung F36 | ecosystem: Host-associated > Mammals > Digestive system > Large intestine > Fecal | place... | reverse complement strand
GATTTAAAACCCGAATTTTAGCTAAAATTACAACACTTACAACCATTCAATATCTCAATAAATTTGTATTCGACAGAAATATTAACAACCTAAAAATTAATCTCGTTTAATAATGCACTATGGGTTTCATTAATATATTCTTGAAAACCATCACTTATATTATTCGTTTCAACTATATGGAAATATTTATCATAAACAACATTCAGTTTACTCTCATTCTTTAATTTTCTATAATCTAAATGTTTTCTCAATCCCAAAAGAGCAATTTTCAATCTTTCTACCTTATAATCATTCAGTATATTATTCAATAAATCATCTAATAATGGAGCTCCTAATGTGCGTTTAAATTCTTCACCTTTATAAAGTTTATTAAATATTCCTATTAAAATTTCCGCATAACCTTCACTCATTCCTCCTTCAGAAATCAACTTATCAATTCCTTCACGTCTTGAAATCTCTTTAGTTAGAACTGTTTTTAAAATTTCATATATCTTTTTATTTTTTCTGAATCATCCATTTTGTAGTTTTTAATTAAATCAAATATATTTAACTTTACTTAAAACAAAAAAAGGAAAAACCATCACAGTCTTTCCTCTTTTATCTATTTTCTATTATCTAAAAAGGTTACTCTTTTAAAAGGTTTCTTGAAATTACTAATTTTTGAATTTCGGTTGTTCCTTCACCAATAGTACATAATTTAGAATCACGGAAGAATTTCTCTACCGGGAAATCTTTTGTATAACCGTAACCACCGTGAATTTGAATTGCTTCTGTTGAAACTTTTACACAAACTTCAGACGCATACATTTTTGCCATTGCACCTGCTGTTGTCATTGGCTTGTGGTTGTTTTTTAAATATGCAGCTTTGTGTAATAACAATTCTGAACATTCAATTTCTGTAGCCATATCAGCCAATTTAAAACCAATTGCTTGAAATTCTGAAATTGGCTTACCAAACTGCACACGTTCTTTTGAATATTTTAAAGATGCTTCGTAAGCGCCTTTTGCAATTCCTAAAGATAAAGCTCCGATAGAGATACGACCACCATCTAAAATTTTCATAGCTTGGATAAATCCTTCACCTACTTCACCTAAACGGTTTGCATCAGAAACACGACAATTGTCAAAAATCAGCTCAGCTGTTTCAGAAGCGCGCATTCCCAATTTATTTTCTTTTTTACCTGATGTAAAACCCGGAGTTCCTTTTTCAATTACGAAAGCGGTCATTCCGCGAGAATCACCTTTTTCACCTGTACGAACAATTACAACAGCAACATCGCCAGAAATTGCGTGCGTAATAAAGTTTTTAGCTCCGTTAATAACCCAGTCATTTCCATCTTTAACAGCAGTTGTTGCCATACCGCCAGCATCAGATCCTGTGTTGTGTTCGGTTAATCCCCAAGCACCGATCCACTCACCTGTTGCTAATTTAGGAATCCATTTTTTCTTTTGCTCGTCGTTTGCAAACGTTAAAATATGATTTGTACATAAAGAATTGTGAGCCGCAACCGACAAACCAATCGAAGAATCTACTTTAGAAATCTCTTCAATTATGGTAATGTATTCGTGGTAACCTAAGCCAGATCCACCTAATTCTTCAGGAACCAAAACACCCATATACCCCATTTCTCCTAATTTCTTAAATAATTCTACAGGAAAAGTCTGTGCTTCGTCCCATATCATTATATTCGGTCGGATTTCTTTTTCTGCAAAATCTCTAATAGATTGTGCAATCATTGCTTGTGTTTCGTTGTATTCAAAATTCATCGTACTGTATTTTATCGTTGTTTTTTGCTTATTTTTCTAAAAAGCCAAATATAACTTAATTATCTTTAATTTGTCAAGAGGAAAATTATTAATTTTTTCTAAATCTTCAATTTTCAACGGATTTTCTTGTTTGCTGCGATAAACTACAATTTCTCTTGCTAAATAAGAAGTTATATACGGAATTTTCGCCAAATCTTCTTTACTGGCAGTATTAACATTTACTTTTATAATTGTTGCAGCAACTTTAATAGAAGTATTCTGTTTTAATATTTTAACAGCTTCGGGACGCAATCCTTTTATAAAATCGATTTGATGGATCGATACAAAACCTCCTAATTTTTCGCGTTCATTGATAATTGCATTCGCATAATAATCGCCAATTCCTTTTATGGCAACCAAGTCTTCAACAGTCGCTTTGTTTAAATCGATATTTTTAAGAACAACCGGCGCGCTATTTTCGATATAAGTATTCGATTTTTTATTCTGTGTCCATTCTGGAAATTTAAAATAAGGCGAAATTTTATCAAGCAGTTCCGTTGAAACTCCTGTTACTTGTTGAAACTCGGCAGCAGAATTGACATATTTCCCTGTTGATCTAAATTTCAGTAATTTATCAATTTGTGCAGTGGTCATTCCTAATTTGAATCCTTTGTAATCATTGATGAAATTTGGATTAAACGGTTGCAGATCGTACTTTTTCAATGCCAGCTGTTTTAAACTATCAATTTGTAACTGTGTTGCAACATCAACTTTATAATCGGCAGTTTCGTTACTAAATGATTTACTTTTAGCAATTAATATCACAAACTGCAAAAGCACGATGATTACTACAAAAACCACAAGAGCTCTGCGTTGTTTATTACTGAAATACGGAAGCTGCATTTTCATCTGTTCATTAATTTTATACCTATTTCACAGTTTAAGCATCTTTTTAAATCGCAATAATTCTTTTTTAGAAATAAAACAGACTGACTATCTAAGGACGATGTTAAAGGAATATTCATTTTCTTAAACATATCTGTGGTGCTGTTTTTTTCTAGATCGATTGATTGATAGTGCTGTAAAACTTCGTCTATCATATCTTTACCCAATTGCTGATGATACACATACTGAAAAGGCAGCACCGTATTTATAAGCAACAAATTGTAAAATGACTGCGAAACCATTTTTTTTCGATTTTTATGTTCTTTGCCAAACACGTAGTGCGTTTGCCAATAACATGAAATTTGTATATCTAATAATTTATTGTTAACCGATATACTTTCAGGATTACGAATAAGATCAAACAAAAAAGGCTGATTGTAAATAAACGTAGCAAACTGAACCAACCGTATAACCGGAAAATTATCTGGACGCAATTTGTAATAAGACGGCGTAATGTTATTTTGCTTTAACTGATATTTTTGCTTTAAATACGCATACGTTTTTTGTAGCGTTTTAAGGTAATAATCTTCACTTTCTGATTGCAACAGATTGGCGGTTCCCAAAAACAAAGCTTCTAGATGCACCAAATGTGCCTGTTCTTTCCGAATGATTTTTAATGGTAAATTTGCAGCCAATTCATAAAAAGCATCTCCGTTTATGTTTAGCCCAAAATTGCGCAACAGCAATCGGTAAAAAGCTTCTTCCCAATTATTATTTGTTTGTTTTAATTCATTAATAATTCGATTGGTAAATTGTTCCATTCGTTCAACCATTAACTTTTCTTTCCATAAAAGCCAATCAAAACTATTGAACTGCTTAATATAGTCTTCGCAAAAAATGTACTGTGGATTTAATTTGAACTGATGGTAGGCATTAAAAACATTTTCGGAAATATAATCTGTTAAAACAAGTGTTGGGATTTCGGTTCCATTACTGCGCAGAACAGATAAATCGTTGTTCCAAACCACATGTAGTATTACGTTTTGATAAGCAGGATCTATTTCATGATGATGCGCATACCAATCGGAAGCATTTATGTGCATTTCTACGTTTCCTGCCCATAATTGCCCGTCGATATAAACTTGTGCGTTAAAAAAATCCGGCCCTTCTGTTCCTAAATACAAACCGAAATCTTTTATAACAACTTCATTGTTCTGAACTGTTTTGAGTGAAGTATTGTTAAGCTTTTTGAATCTCCACACATAATGTAAAAAATCTTCCCGCATAATAAAAAGCTTTTTATAAATATAATTTAAAAATTTTAAAAGTCCTAATTATCAGTTGGTTCAATTTAAATTTTAAATCTAATAGGTCTCCCTTTACGTTCTTGAAGCGGAATCGCATTAGGTAATTATTTTGTGAGATGCTGCACTTCGACTGGCTCAGTGACCAGCATTACTGAAAGAGTATAAAAGAAAAAAGGAGCAACTTAACGTTACTCCTTTGGATTATTTGATATTATTAATGATATCGTATTTTGTAATGATATGGTGTTTGCCGTTGCCTAAATCGACTAAAACAGCGTTGTTATCTTTTGTGATAAGCTTTGCAACTTCGTCTACCGGAGTTTGTAACGAAACAATTGGGTAAGGTTTGCGCATTAAATCTTTAATCGGTGTATCGGCAACATTGCTGTTGTTCACAAATGCGTTAAAAAGATCCACATCTTCTAAAGATCCAACAAAACCATTGGTATCAATTACCGGAATTTGCGAAATTTTATATTTACGGATTCTATCAATTGCATGGCTAGCCAATTCTTCGGTACGAACAACCACCAGGGGTTTATCGATATGATTTTTGATTAAATCGTGCGCCGTAACAATTTCTTCTTCCAAATAACCGCGTTCACGCATCCAATCATCGTTAAAAATTTTACCAATGTAACGCGAACCTGAATCATGGAACAAAACAACCACTACATCAGTCGGCTTTAGTTGATCTTTCATTTGCAACAATCCTTTAATTGCCGAACCAGATGACATTCCTACAAAAATCCCTTCTTCTAAAGCTAATTTTCTACAGAAAACCGCTGCGTCTTTATCGGTAACTTTTGTAAAATGATCGATCACAGAAAAATCAACATTCTTTGGAAGAATGTCTTCACCGATACCTTCTGTTACGTATGAATACACTTCGTTCTCATCGAAAATACCCGTTTCATGATATTTTTTAAAGACTGATCCGTAAGTATCAACTCCCCAAATTTTTACATCAGGTTTTTGTTCTTTCAGATATTTTCCAACGCCCGAAATTGTTCCACCTGTACCAACACCCACGATAAAGTGCGTAATTTCACCATTTGTCTGATTCCAGATTTCAGGACCTGTTTGTTCGTAATTTGCTTTTGCGTTTGATGGATTATCGTACTGATTAACGTACCAAGAATTCGGCGTTTCTTCTGCCAAACGTTTAGAAACCGAGTAATATGAACGTGGATCGGTTGGTTCCACATCGGTAGGGCAAACAACAACCTTAGCACCAACGGCACGCAAAATATCCATTTTTTCTTTAGACTGCTTATCGGTAATTACACAGATCAACTTGTATCCTTTCACAATAGCTGCCAATGCCAAACCCATTCCGGTGTTTCCTGATGTTCCTTCTATGATTGTTCCGCCTGGTTGCAAGCGTCCGTCTGTTTCGGCATCTTCCACCATTTGCAAAGCCATACGGTCTTTACAAGAATGTCCCGGATTAAAATATTCTACCTTTGCAAAAACCTTACAAGGCAAATCTTTTACAATTTTATTTAACTGAACCAAAGGCGTGTTTCCAATGGTTTCTAATATATTTTTTGCGTAGTTCATTACTTATAAATTTATGCAAAGATACAATATGCTTTTTAGAAAAGAAAAAAGTTGTATTACTACAACTTTAATTAAAGAAATTCCATTTCATACCCAATCTAAAAGTTAAATCGCGGTAGGGATATGTTGGTGAATTGTAGTAATTATAACCCGTTAATTTTGAATTAAAATGATCTACGTTAATATATATTTGAGCCGTTTTAATTTTTAAATTCAAAAAGAAATCAAACATTGGAAAATTTCCTATTTTAATTTGATCCTGAACAATAAAATCACCTAAAACAGGGTGATATTCGTTTGCATAATACTTTGTAAAGTAGTTAAAGGTAATTCCCGTTTGAAAAAACAGCGCTTTACGAAAGGCATAATCTTGATAATAAATGGTGTTTCGTGTAACAAATTGCGGAACATTTAAAATATCATTATCTTGAATTACTTGCTGAAACATAACAGTATTATCTATTCCCCAATTATTAAAAGTAAACTCTTTTTGCGCCTTCACCATAAAATAGTTAATTACCTTGCCGTACTGTTTAGGCGTAACCAATAATTGTGTATATCGTCCGTTAGCATCAGTTACCAAAGCATCGTTACTAAAATATAATTTATCTGTAATTAATTGATATGTTCCTTCCAAATTAATAAAAGGCGAAATAACCTTTGCATTTAACGTACTGTATTTTTCGTTAGAGAAATCATTTAGCCAATTTAAACCAATGTATCCACTTTGAAAAAACTGATAAGTGTAATCGGGAATTCTGCTTTCTAATTGATAAGTAGCTTCAATTCCGTATGATTCATTCAAATTAAAGGCTGCATTTATTTTTAAATCTGTTAGCGATCTACCAATAACAGACTGTTTAAAATAAGCATCGGCAACAAGATGTTCTTTATTCAACATATAAGATCCACCAAGTGTAATAATATCATCTTTTAGCTGATTTGGAATTTTATTGCTTGCTGCATCTATTACAATAGACTGATAACGATGGGTAAAATTATACATCCCCGCGCTTACTGCAAATAAACCAAATGTTTTAGAATCAAAGGCTAAATCCACCGAATTCTCAAACCGCATGTGTCGCACCTTATCATAAATTCCTGATGCAAATGATTCACCAAAATACGGTTGTCTATCATTAAAAGGCTTAACATTTGCTTGCTGAAAAACATTAGAAAAATATTCGTAAGTAAATTGGTGACGAATAAGTGTTTTGTTATTTTCTGATTTATAAAACTGAAAACTGTGGTCGAAATAGCTACGCAAGCCTTTAAACAATGATTTACCTTCTTCAATTTGAACTCTTAATTGCTCCCGATTATTAAAAGGTTCATTAGAAGATTCAAAATTATTTGTAAATACCAAACCACCATTTTCTTCGTTTAAAATATCTTGAAAAGTTATATGGTTTTTAAATTGATAGCGTTTGTTTTTAGTAAAATAACTAGATCCAATTCTAAAATTTCCGTTAGAAGTTAACTGATTTACATATTTACCTTGCGAACGTAAACCTCGATAGCCAAGAAACACATTAAATTGTTCGGAAGTATTCATTGTTATTAATGCATCCAGATTTTGTCCTTTACCTGTAACACTACGATACATCAATTCTGATGCTGGTGTAGGAACACTATAATAACTGATATCTTCTTTATTTAAATAAGAAAATCTACGTGCATTAAACCCAACATTAATAACATTATTTACATTCAACACATTCGGATCTAATGATTGAAACGTTTGACCATCGTTACTAAACTGAAGTTTTCCAAAAATATCCTTACGTAAATAGTTAAAGCCATATTGCTTTTTAAGATTAAGGATTGTATCAAAAGTAGATGCTCCTTTAATCTCGTTAAAAATCTTGTATTCAGAAATAGGCGCAACCGTATCGCCTGCTTTGGTAATAATCTTTTTTACTTTTAAAGAATCGTTATCAGACAAATTTACCGACGAAAAACGATCTACCGAGTTAGCAGTCCCAACTCTGGTAGTATTCAACGTATTTCCTGATTTAATTTTTTGACCTGATTTTCTTACCTGTCCAAAACATGTAACAGAAAATAACAGTACAAAAGTCAAAATAAAACGCATAGATGCAAATTTTACACAAAAGTACATTTTTTTAGCAACTATACTATATAAATAAAAAAAGAGATGCTTTCGCATCTCTTTTTAAAAATATTTAAAACTTCTGGTTAGTAACCAGTATTTTGTACCATATTAGGGTTAGCAACCATTTCTGGTCTAGGAATAGGCATTGTTAATTTATACGAACTAGGCTCTAAACTACATACATTAAGACAATCTTTTTCGTGACGTACAAAACCAGGAGAACCCGCTTTAACACCTAAACGTTTCATGTCTAAGTAACGATGTCCTTCAAATGCAAATTCTACCCTACGTTCTTCCAAAATACGAGCATACGCTTGCTGTGGAGAAGAGAAATTTGTAGGCATATCCACAGGAGTTAAACTTTCGTCTGTATTTCTGTGAGATCTAAGATTAAAAATAATAGACTCTACATTTGAATAATCACCTAAAGCAACAGTACCTGTTAAATTTCCATTAGCAGCTCTTTTCTCAGCTAATGCTAATAACATATCAGAAAACCTAAAAACCCAAATACTATTCATTAAAGGTCTTTGAGTTGCGTTTAACCCTTGATATTTACCAATACGTAAAACATCTTGTTCTCTATACTCTTCAGGTGTTAAACCAAGATAATTCTGCGCTACTATTGTTGAACCTCTTTTCGTAGTACCAGCATCAAATACAGAAGCACCATATCTAGCATCTAATCTACTATAAGTCGCAGTAACAAGTGAATCTCTTTGCTGAGCAGAGTAGGTTTTATAATCATGTAATTGCTTACCCGTTAACGCTGGATCTAATTTATCTAATTCATTATACAAAGATCTACCAATTTCCATGTAAGCTTGACCAGTTATATTAGTAGGATACCAAGCATTCGCTACACCAGATTGGATACCTGTACCATCGGTTACTACTCTGATGTATTTAAAGATACCTTCTGTGCCATCACCTTCACCAAACATTGAAAGAAATTCATTAGCTCCACCTAAATTTTTAATCTCACTAAGTCTGTTAAAAGCATTTTCTAATTCCGTATAAGCAGCAGGTGTTTGAACCATAGAATACAATTTAATTAAAATTGCTTCTAACATTGCATTTGATGCATAACCACTTGCAAAATTCTCCATTCCTGTTTCCCCTGCTAAACTCTTAGCCTTAGCAATATCATCTTCTATAAATGCAACAATTTCAGAAACAGTAGCTCTTTTTTCAAATCTAGTATAATTATCAGTTTGTAAAAAGTCAAATTTAATTACAGATAACCCACTAGGATTTGTATAATCTGGTGTAAAATACGAAAATAATTTAAGATTTGAAAACGCTCTTAAAGCATAAATTTCTGCTAAACTTTGATTATACTTTAGAATCTCGTCCTGACTTGCGGTAGGAAGAAGTTCTTTTACGCGATTTTCAATTCTATTGGCTCTATTAATTATATTATAATAATTAGCCCAAATACTATTCGCATATTCATTATTAGATATTAAACTAAAATTATAACTCCCATCATTAGTACCTTGTCCTAAATTACCAAGACCAATCCCTAACTCATCCGTGTAAAAAGAAGCAAATTGTACTTCTTGTTCGGCAGGTATTACATTATAAAGTGCCTTTACACCTCTACTCACCTGTTCAGGGGTAGAAAAAACCGAAGCCTCATCTGATACAAATCCAGGCTGCTCAACTTCATAAGCATCTGAGCAAGAAGCCAAAAATGAAGCCGCTACAAATATTGTTAATATTATTTTTTTCATAATTTATTTATTATTTAGAATGAAACCTCTACACCAAAAGAAACTGTTTTTGGAGTTGGATATTGTCCATAATCAAATGTTCTGTTACTTTCTGCATCCCATCCTCTCCATTTTGTCCAAGTGTACAAGTTTTCACCTTGTGCATAAACTCTTAATCCAGATAATTTTAAGAAATCCAAATCTTTTTTCTTAAAGTTATATCCTACAGATAAAAATCTTAAACGAACATACGAAGCATCTTGAATATAAAAATCAGAATCGAAAGATCTATCATAATTAGAACCGTCTAACCTAGGAAATCTCGCATCTCTATTCGTTGGTGTCCAAAAATCTGCGTAATCATTAGATATATTACCATTACCTAACACTGAAGGGTTTGTATAGAACCAATAATCATTATCAAATCTCCAAACATCTTGAGCATATGTAAAGTTAGCTGTTAAAAACCAACCATTGTGCTCAAAATCTAAACCAAAACCACCTTGATATACTGGCACCGAAGATTTTCCTAACCAACGTCTGTCTGCATCAGTAGGTTGTTCAGTAACTCCACCGTCTTTAGTATAAAACTCCATCATACCTGTATTCGGATTTATTCCAGCAAATTCAAATAAATAGAACTCATTAACCACACCTCCAACTTGATATCCATAACTTAAGTCTGGATTCCAGTAATATCCCGTTTCAGAAGGAATTTCTAATACCTTATTTTTGTTATAAGCACCTGTAACATTTAATGTTAAACGAGTATTATCTTTTCTAATTACATCACCAGCAATACCTATCTCAACACCTTTATTTTCTAAAGATCCATAGTTAGCAGGAATAGATGTAGCTCCATTAATTGCAGATACGAATTGTGTTAAATATAAATCATCTGTTCTTTTGTTATAAACATCTAAACTACCTCTTAAACGATCATTCCATACACCAAAATCCAAACCTATGTTACCCTGTTTAACAATCTCCCATTGTAAATTAGGATTTGGTAAATTTGAAATATAAAGCCCCTGTTGTCCATTATATTGTGCTCCAGATCTATACAAAGTTTGGTATCTTTGTTCAGCACCAAAAAAACCAGTATTTAAAATATCTTGATTACCAGTTGTACCATAAGAGCCTCTTAATTTTAAATTGTTAAAAACAGAGTTCTCCATAAATTTCTCGTTATTGATATTCCAACGTCCAGAAACAGACCAAAAAGTTCCCCAACGGTTTTCATCAGTAAAACGGAAAGAAGCATCTCTACGAATTGTTACATCTACTCCATAACGTCTATCGTAATCATAGTTAGCATTTCCAAAGTAAGAAAACATACCTGCATTTTGCTTTAACATACTAGCTGTTGGAGCGTACAATAAAGCCGTTGATGCAGTTGGCTGAATCCAACCTGTAGAACCATCTTCAGACCAAAAAATAGGATCAAAACCTAATTTATTAATGCTACTACTAGTAAGATGTCCTTTAATATATTCTACATAAACACCAGCGCCTAATGTATGAACATCATTCCATGTATTGTCATATTTCAAACTAGTGTTTGAACTAAAAACCATACGAGATTCATTAATATTATTTACACTTCCTTGCCATTCACGTGATCCATAGAATAATATTTGATTAAAAGAATCATATTTACTTGTACCATTTTGATGAATTGTTTGGTAATCAACACCTGAATTATTACCCAATGTTAGATTATCTGTTAATTTATAACTTATATTTCCATTAACCAACAACTTAAACTCATTCTGTACTTGTTGATCGCTTCTCATCTTATCCATCAACATTAAAGGAGTTAACCAATCGCCAAAAGTACCATTAGCATAATTATTATACAATTCTCTTCCGTTTGTATATAAATTAGGATCTACCCATGGCGCTGCCTGAAAAGCTCCTAAGAAATAATTTTGGTTAATACCATTTGTACCTACGCTAGTTGCTTGATCATTTTTTGAAAAGTTAGCACTTACATTGGTACCAAACACTAAACGGTCATCAGAACTTTTTCCATTTAAATTAGAACGGAAATTAAATCTTTGTAATCCTGTATCTTTCAAAATACCCTCATAATCTGAATAACCTACAGAAGTATACGATGATAAATTTTTAGAACCTGCTGAAAAAGACAATGTATGTGTACTCATTAATGCATCTCTCATGAAAACATCTGTCCAATCTGTATCGACTTTTCTTTGAGCAGCAGTAAGACTTGGGATAGGAGGGTTTGCACTAGGATAAGCAGCCTTAGCCCTTTTTAAGAAACTATCATATTCATTGGTATTCATTAAATTATATTGATTTTCTTGTAAAGAAGAAACACCAACCGTACCAACATATTTCACCGATAAAGCAGAATCAAATGATGCGTTTTTAGTTGTCACCACAATTACACCATTAGCACCTCTGTTTCCATAGATTGCAGTTGCCCCCGCATCTTTCAACACCGAAATATTTTCAATATCGTTTGGGTTAATTGATCTAAAACGATCAGACGACATTGGCACCCCGTCAATGATATACAACGGTTGCACATTTCCGTTAATTGATCCCAAACCTCTTAAAAGCACCTGAGTATCACTACTTCCCGGTTGACCAGAACCAGTTGCAATATTCAAACCAGGAATTTGCCCTTGTAAGGTTTGAAGAAAAGATGCATTTGGACGCCCTTCAATTGTTTTTGAAGTAACTGTTGTAGCTGCTACTGCTGACTTTTCTTTACTCACAGTTCTATACATATCAATTACAACATCTCCTAAAAGAACAGATTCATCCTCTACTAATGTTGCATTTAACACACTAGAATCTCCAACTGTAAGAGTTACAGCTTTGAAGCCTTCGTAAACAACTCGGACTTTATCGCCTTTTTTTAAACTTAACGTATACTTTCCTTCGTCGTCAGTATCCGTACCAAAAGTGGTACCTACCACCATAACGGTTGCCCCAGGAATAGGGTCACCATCTTCTGTTTTTACAACTCCTGTTACTTGCTTGCCTGATTGTGCAAAACCTACTTGCATAATCAAAGCAAAGAACAGAGTTAAAATCCAAGTAAACCTTGATCTCATATTAATTTAATTTGAATTAGTTTAAGTACAAAACTAAACCTTTTTTATATAATAACAAATTTTTAACATACCTATTTAATAATAAATAGAACTCTTTTTAGAGAAAACGTTCTCAATTTTAAACAAATGACACACTTACTCACACATTCGCTTAACTACAAACACCACCTTATTTATGTAAATAAATCTAAAAAAACCCGCTTAAAATTAGAACACAACCTCCTTAAAAAACAAAAATCTGCCTCATAACTGAGACAGATTTTTTGTTAATATTTTTTTTAGTTATTTCTTAATAAACTTATAACTTTTATTAGCTCCGTTTTTAGAGATCACTAAAATATACGCTCCTTCTTTAAGAGAAGTAACATCGATAGTTGAATTATTAGAGTTAAAAATTAAATCTTTACTTAATATTTCTTTACCCGACACATCAAAAATTTTATAATTGGCATCAGATAAAATTTGTAAATCACCAGCAATGTTTAAAACAGAATTTGTAGGATTTGGATAAATATTTAATCCATTCAAAACCACATCCTCAACAGAAACATCACCTTTAGATGCACCAGTAAGTATCAAAGAATAATCTTGAGATCCACCTTGTAAAGCTCCAGTATGATTTATTGTTATTTTATAATTACCTGCAATCTTATCTGCTAGAGTAGGAAACTCTATTTTTTCAATATTATCTCTATCATTTCTAGCATTTCTTACAGCAATATTATTAGCTGTTGGTAAAACACCCCAACTTTTAGTTAGAGACCACGGATAAAACACTTTTCCTGTATCTAAATTGGTTAGTGTTATATCTAAATCATTTACCAATTTTTTCAAATTGACATCACCACTACTATCGGCTGTTCCTGCTGGATCATTCCATGCCATAGTTACAACTAAATCTTCAACACCATCGTAAACAAAACTATGTTCAAATACAGCATTTTCAACCAAAGTATTTTCTTGCATTAGTACCAAAGAATCATTAGCATTAGCAGCATCCATTACTAACTTTCCTTTACCAGCATCAATTAACCCCCAACCAAACATAAAATCTGGACCTGCTGCCGGACCCGTTTCTCTAGCTGTATGAGCCATTAAGGCTCTCACTGTTGCAGATTTCATATAACGACCAAATACATCATTATGATATCCTTGCCACATAGTAAACACACCTGTAACTGCAGGTGCTGCCATAGAAGTACCACTCATTACATCAGTTGACTGATTTCCAGTGATACCCACAGAAGTAACACCAACTCCTTTTGCTGCAATATCAGGCTTAATTCTGAAATCGTTTGTAGGCCCATAATTACTAAAAATAGCTATAAAAGGGTTAGCTCCACTAACTGAAGACGCTCCTGTAATTCCAGTATGATTTTCTGTTCCATTAGTAGCCGCTACAGTTACAACATTTTTAGAAACACCTGCCTGAGACAACAAATCTTTTTTATTTTTAGCAGGATTGTAATTATCATTTCTATCATTACCTGCAGCAAAAACAATTGTATAATATGGTGCATTATTTGCTAATAAATCATAATCTCTAGAATTTGTATTATACAGCCCAAAAATATTTACCGATCCTCCACTAGCAAAATAACCAGCTGTATTAAGACCATATGAATGATTTGACGTGTAAATTGGAGCAGAAGTACTAGCTGCCGCTGTAGCCATTTCGCTAACATCTTGTATCCAGTTATAAGCAAATACTTTTGCTCCAAAAGCAAAACCTTTCCCAACACCTGTTCCAAAATTCCCTGCCGCTACAGTACCTGCCACATGAGGACCATGTTTTCTTCCATCCAGGTTATTATCAGGAAAATTATTTCCTGTATCTTTTATGCTATAACGATTTACACCTGCAGTCATAAAACCTAAGTGATTAATAGTTAAAACTCCTCCATCCCATATACCAACATTCATACCTGTTCCAATAATACCATCAGTATGAAGACCTTTAGCATTAGCTGTTTTCAAAGAACTTGCTGTTGTAGAATTATTGAATGTAGTATTATAAATTAAAGCTCCTGTCTCATCTTCAAAATCAACCAACGAAAACGCGTTACCATCAGCACTTCCACCAATAGGCATGCCTTTTTGCTCAGCAATTTCAACAGCTTTCTGGTATCTTCTTTCAAACTCTTGAGATTTTTCTTTTGAAAAATTTTGTAAAAACTCAATATTTGTAGCCTTACGAACATAGTCAGGCATTGGTTTTTCTTGTTCTTGTCCACTTACATAATTAGTTGATGCAACTGCAAATAAAGCTAAGAACAACTTCGTAATTTTATTTTTCATTATATTTAAATATTAATCATAATACATTTAAGATATCAAATTTATGTAAATTTGTTGTGATTTTTATTTTTTTATTAAATTATTATATTATTTAACATTTTGTTATGTTATTAAAAGCGTATAGTAACCTAGAGATTGAGGTTGGTACTGATGAAGCTGGCAGAGGTTGTCTTGCAGGTCCGGTTACAGCGGCTGCCATTCTTATTAACGATAAATTGGAAAACGAACTGATTAACGATTCTAAAAAATTATCAATTATTTCAAGGAAAAATTTACGATCGTTTATTGAAGAACATAATAACTTTTTTAGTATTGCACATATTTTTGAAAGCAGAATTGATGAAATAAATATTCTGAATGCATCTATTGAAGCGATGCACAAAGCCATATCTACTTTAAGCTTTGAACCTGAATTTATTATTGTTGACGGAAACCGATTTAAGCCTTACAAACAAGTTCCGCACGAAACCATTATTAAAGGTGACAGCAAGTATTTAAGTATTGCAGCCGCATCTATTCTGGCAAAAACGTATCGCGATGAATATATGTTGCAACTGCATGAAGAATTCCCAATGTATGGTTGGGATACCAATATGGGTTATCCGACCAAAAAGCACAGAGCCGCTATTTTAGAATATGGCCCCTGTAAATACCATCGTAAAACATTTAGGCTTTTACCAGAACAACTGGTATTGGATTTAAATAAGGAGTGAAAATTCACTCCTTATTATATTATAAAAATTCGGCTTCAAAAAGTTCTTTAAAATAATGTAGTATTTTTTGCTTTACTTCTTCTTCATTCACAGTCTCTACACCCAATTCTACATTTAAAGAGGCGACTGCTTTTCCACGAATACCACACGGAATAATATTATCGAAATACCCCAAATTGGTGTTTACATTCAATGCAAAACCATGCATGGTAACCCATCGAGATGCACGTACACCCAATGCACAAATTTTTCGAGCAAACGGAGTTCCAACATCTAGCCAAACTCCGGTTTCGCCTTCGCTTCGTACACCTTTCAAACCATAATCTGCCAATGTTCTAATAAAAACATCTTCTAAAAACCGAAGGTATTTGTGAATATCGGTAAAAAAATTATCTAAATCTAAAATCGGATATCCTACAATTTGCCCGGGTCCGTGATACGTTATATCTCCACCACGATTTATCTTATAAAAAGTAGCATCTTTTGCAGCCAACTGTTCATCATTCAAAAGTAAATTTTCTAAATCGCCACTTTTACCCAATGTATAGACATGTGGATGTTCTACAAACAACAAATAATTAGGTGTTTCTTTGGCATTCGCTTCGTCTTTACGGTTTTGCGATTTAATATCTAAAATTCCCTGAAACAATTCTTCCTGATAATCCCAAGTATCTTTATAGTCTTTTAATCCTAAATCTTTTATTTGAACTTTTTTATTCATTTTATTATTTGAACTTTTTTATTCATTTTATTGTGTTTACCTATTGTATTTAGGATTGTTTAATATTACCAAAGCACCAATAATTCCTGGAACCCATCCTGCCAATGTAAGCAGCAATACAATCAATATCGATCCACAACCTTTATCGAATACAGCAAAAGGCGGTAAAAATATGGCTAATAAAACCCTCCAAAAACTCATAGTTTTTCAATTAATTAATATTCTTACAAATTTAGTCAATTAAAAACAATGTTGTATTTAAAAATATTCAAACAAAATAGATCAACGAACTAAAAAATAGTTAATTTTGCAGGTTAAATAAAGAAAATATAAATTTTATGCAACTTTCAGAACAAGAAATCATCAGAAGAGAAAAATTGGGCAAGTTACGTGAACTTGGCATCAATCCTTATCCCGCTAATTTGTTTCCGGTAGATCATTCATCGAAGCAGATTAAGGAAACTTTTGAAGAAGGAAAGAAGGTTGTAACTGCGGGCAGATTAATGAGTGTACGTGATCAGGGTAAAGCCAGTTTTGCCGAAATTCAAGATCAGGAAGGTAGAATTCAGTTATATTTAAACCGTGATGTTATTTGTACAGGCGATGACAAAACATTGTACAACACCGTTTTTAAAAAATTAACTGATTTAGGCGATTTTATTGGAATTGAAGGTGAATTATTTACTACACAAGTGGGTGCAAAATGTATTCGTGTAGAAAAATTTTCGATTCTTTCTAAAACTTTACGTCCTTTGCCATTACCAAAAACCGATGACGAAGGAAATGTGTTTGACGCTTTTACCGATCCGGAATTGCGCTACCGTATGCGTTATGTAGATTTAATCGTTAATCCGTTAAACAAAGAAATTTTTATAAAACGCACCAAATTATACAATGCCATGCGATCGTTTTTTAACGACCGTGGGTATTTAGAAGTCGACACTCCTGTTTTACAGTCTATTCCAGGTGGTGCAGCGGCGCGTCCGTTTATTACACACCACAACGCATTAGACATTCCGTTGTACATGCGTATTGCAAACGAATTGTACTTAAAACGTTTGATTGTTGGCGGCTTTGAAGGCGTTTACGAGTTTTCTAAAAATTTCCGTAACGAAGGAATGGACAGAACGCATAACCCGGAATTTACAGCAATGGAAATTTACGTTGCCTATAAAGATTACAACTGGATGATGGAGTTTACCGAGCAATTGTTAGAGCATTGTGCCATTGCGGTTAACGGAACAAGTGAAGCCACTTTTGGTGAGCATAATATTAGTTTTAAAGCACCATACCAACGTGTGACCATGCGCCAAGCAATTATTGATTTTACCGGTTTTGATATTGATGGAAAAACGGAAAATGAAATTCGCGAAGCTGCAAAAAATATGGGGATTGCGGTTGATGATACTATGGGCAAAGGAAAATTGATTGATGAAATTTTTGGCGAAAAATGCGAAGGAAATTACATTCAGCCTACATTTATCACTGATTATCCTAAAGAAATGTCGCCTTTAACAAAAGAGCACAGAGATAACCCTGAATTAACAGAGCGTTTTGAATTGATGGTGTGTGGTAAAGAGATCGCAAATTCGTATTCTGAATTAAACGACCCTATTGATCAGCGTGATCGTTTTGAAGATCAGTTAAAATTATCTGAAAAAGGAGATGATGAAGCCGGACAATTTATTGATGAAGATTTCTTGCGTGCATTAGAATTTGGCATGCCACCAACAGGTGGTTTAGGAATTGGAATGGACCGATTGATTATGTTTTTAACTAACAATCCGTCTATTCAAGAAGTATTGTTCTTTCCCCAAATGCGCCCCGAAAAAGCAGCTCCAACTTATGAGTTAACTGATGACGAAAAAATCATTGTTTCTATTTTAGAGCAAAATGAAAACAAAATGGCATTAACTACCTTAAAAGAACAAGCAGCTTTAAGCGGTAAAAAATGGGATAAAGCCATGAAAGCTTTAGCTTCTTACAACCTAACAAAAGTGGTTACAGAAAACGAAGAAAAAATAGTACAGTTTAATTAATAAACAGTAATTATAAACACAAATCCTCTGCTTTAATTAGTAGAGGTTTTTTTTGCTATATACTTTTTAATTAATCCGATTGCGAACAAAAAACATAGAACTTTATTCATGGTTTTACAAAAAAAACGCTGCCTGTTACAGCAGCGTTTTAAATATTAAATTTTAAAGGTTGTTATTTTGCAATTTTTAAGTTTTTGATTTGAGTTTTGCTCATGCTTTTATGATTCATTATTTGATTAATATCTAATTTTAAATCATTGAAGCTATTACCTTTAGCAGATTTACTTGATATTTTAGCAGCACCAGCTTCATAAGATCCATCCCAAAATAATTTTGCTGAATTACCACTATTCGCTCCAGTTGCTACTATTGTATAATTTGCTGTTCCTAACCATGGTTGAGGTGTTGTAATACTTACCGAAGCTGAATTACCTGTTGTAGCTATAGTATATGTTGCTCCATTAGTATCAAAAACTTTATTACTATTAATTGTTACGCTTCCACCATTTACATATTCAAGAGAAGAAGCAGGCACTTCGTTAGGAAAATATACAGTTGTAGGATTTTTCATAGGAACATATGCAGCAGTAACCATTCTATTAACAGGCACGGGAGGATTCTGAGAATTATCAATTTCCATTGAATATAACGCCCATAATGTACATTCTACTCCATTTCTTGTATACGAAAGAATTTGATTTGAACCATTAATATTAATAAGCCACATAGTTTCTGAAACTGGATAATCATTCCCACCATACTCAATTCTATTACCTTTTGGTTCTGGTTCTTCCTCTTCTTCTAAAACTTTAAATTTAAAGTTAGCGGTTAAATTATCCATAGTGGCAATTACAGAGTGATCGCCAAGTTTAGCTGGTGTATACGTCTTACCTGAAATATTTGTACCATTTACTCTAAACTTTGTAGAAGCAGTTACATCTACACCGTTTAACATTGCTTTAAATTCAAACACATCGCCTATGTATTTAGCATCTTCCGGATTAGCTTGTTCTGCAGTGTATTTTTGTTCTTCTGGTTTTTCAGGACCATCAGGCATTGTGCCGTTGTTTACATATTCTACACAAGAATTTAAACTAATCACTGCCAGTAGAAAAAATAGTAATTTATTAATTTTCATATTAAATTGTTTTAGTTTTTGTAATTAAACCCCTAAAGTATAAAAAAAAAACATCGCTGTTAAAAAATTAACATATTTATTTTAATATATCACTAAAATATTCCAGTTGTTATATTAAAGGTACTAAATAGAAAATACTAAAAAGCAATATTACAATTGTAACAAGTTATTAAAATCGTTGCTTTGTACAACTACTGCGTCTTGGTATTGCAGCGTCCAGCCTAAAGACTGGGTTACAACCAAAAACTTACTTAGCTCACTTACCAAACGGTTTTGCGCATTTGCTTGTAGGTTTGATTTTTCGACTTTATCATAAAACTGTTTTTTTACATTTTCTTGAATAGTGTTGTAATCGTTACCTTTAAAGGCGTTGAACCGAGATTCCTCCACATCGTAA
>Ga0233380_1000521_pt1 | contig 19733 bp, 19 predicted proteins | sample ElkDunMinimDraft_9_FD_191541 | JGI IMG/M metagenome (GOLD analysis project Ga0233380, IMG submission 191541) | Fecal eukaryotic communites from dung pellets of Tule Elk in California, USA - Elk Dung F36 | ecosystem: Host-associated > Mammals > Digestive system > Large intestine > Fecal | place... | reverse complement strand
CCTCGCCCCGGACCTGGCCGACGTCCGCACGGCAGTGAGCGACGACGCGGCGAACGACGCGAGCGTGGTCCTGCTCGCCGAGACCCGAGGGGCTCGGATCCTGCTCACCGGCGACGTGGAGCCGCCAGCGCAGGCGACGCTGCGCCGGACCTATCCCGACCTCCGGGTCGACGTGGTGAAGGTCCCCCATCACGGCAGCGCGCACCAGGACGCGGCATGGCTGGCCGGGCTCGGAGCGCGATGGGCCACGGTGAGCGCCGGGAAGGACAACACGTACGGCCACCCCGCTCCCGTGACGCTGGAGACGCTGAGCAGGGCCGGGGTGACCGTGCTGCGGACCGACTCGGGAGGAGACGTCGCACTCGTCGTGCGGAGCGGACGGATCATCGGCGTACGCCGGTGAGGCACCCGCGCCTCGTGTCGCTGCCGCATGGCATGCTGACCTGCGATGGCGTCCTTGTTCAGCACCCTCGTCCTGGTCACCGGCGGATTCGAGTTCCTCACCGACCGTGCCATGCGGCGTGCGCTCGCGCAGATCCGCGACGAGGACCCGGAGACCTCCGTCTCCGAGGTCGAGGGCTCGTCGCTCGGGCCCGGTGAGCTGACCGGCCTGACGAGCCCGTCGCTGTTCTCGTCGCACAGCGCCGTGGTGGTCCGCGGTGTCGAGTCGCTCGACCCGGCGGTCGCCGACGAGCTCCTCGCCTATGCCGCGGCACCGGCCCCAGACGTCGTCGTGGTGCTCACCCACGGTGGCGGCCAGAAGGGCAAGGGTGTCCTCGACAAGCTGCGCAAGCTCCCCGCGGTCAAGGAGGTCGTGACCTCCGCACCGAAGCCGTGGGAGGTGACGCGCTGGGTCTCCACGGAGGTCCGCCAGCTCGGAGCATCGGTGTCGGAGGAGGCCGCCGACTACCTCGTCGCCGCGGTCGGCCACGACCTGCGGTCGCTCGCCGCGGCCGCCGACCAGCTCGTCGACGCCGCGACCGGAGCCGACGGTCGGCGCGACAAGATCTCGCTGGAGCTCGTCCGCCAGTACTTCGGCGGCCGCGCCGAGGTGAAGGGCTTCGACATCGCTGATGCGGCCATCGACGGCGACGCCGCGCTCGCGCTCGAGCAGCTGCGGTGGGCTCTCCACAACAACGTGGCACCGGTGCTCGTCACCTCGGCGTTCGCGACCGGGCTCCGCTCGCTGGCCCGTTACGGCGTGGCGTCGAGCAAAGGGCTCCGCGAGGCCGAGCTGGCCCGCGAGGTGGGGGCGCCGCCGTTCCGGCTCAAGCGGTTGCGGGCCCAGCTGAAGGGCTGGGACGGCGCCGGCATCACGACGGCGATCCGCGCGGTGGCGCGGGCCGATCTCGACGTGAAGGGTGCGGCCGACCCGGAGTACGCACTCGAGCGGATGGTGCTCGGCGTCGTCGGGGCCAGGGTGCGCTGAGCGCGGCCCGCTCTCGCTCTGTCCAGGACGCACGAACCGCCCAGGACGCACGAACCGCCCAGAACGCACGAACGGCACCTCCCGTGAGGAAGGCGCCGCTCAGATGCAGGAGGTCAGGCGCTCAGAGAGCGGCGGCCTTCTTGGAGATCGACGACTTGCGGTTCGCCGCCTGGTTCTTGTGGATGACGCCCTTGGAGGCAGCCTTGTCCAGCTTGCGGTTCGCTGCCTTCGCGAACTCCTTGGCGTCGTCGGTGTTGCCGGCGTCGACGGCCTCGGTGAACCGACGGACGACGGTCTTCAGCTCGGAGCGCACAGCCTTGTTGCGCTCGCGCTGAACCTCGTTCTGCCGGTTGCGCTTGATCTGCGACTTGATGTTTGCCACGGGGCAAGCCTCGTTGTTCTGTCGAAGTGGATGGGTGCGCGCGCGGACACGGACACGCGACCACCCACTGTATCAGCGGGTGCGTCGCCGTCCAAAATGGCCTCGATCCTCGTCCCCCGAGCGTGAACGGGCCGGCAACGCAAGCGGCCCCCGGCTCCTGCAGGTGCGCAGGACCGAGGGCCGCTGGGTGTTGCCTCCGTACTACCGCGGCGGCGGGTAACCCCCGTCGCGGCGCTCCTGGACCACGTGCGTCGAGCGGGTGCGCTGGTGGTTGACGATCAGCGAGATCACGACGGCCGCGATGCCTGCGGCGAGCAGGATCCAGCCGAGTGTTCCGGTGTCCAGCGCAGTCGTGTCGATGTTGATGACGTCCAGGGCGAAGATCAGGCCGAGGACGATGAGAACGATGCCGAGTCCGATGACCACGACAGGTCCTTCCTGTGGAGGATGCGAGCGTTCTCTTCGTACCCGCGCCCGCGGGCGGCCAAACCACCGTTGCGGCTCGCGGTCGACGAAGACCCGCCGGCGTCAGCGCACCGGGACGATCCGGTAGCCCAACGGCATGAGCGAGATCGGCACCATCTTGAAGTTCGCCAGGCCGAGCGGGATGCCGATGATCGTCAGGCAGAGGGCGACGCCGCTCACCACGTGCGCGATCGCCAGCCAGATCCCGGCCAGCACCAGCCAGATCACGTTGCCGACCATCGAGGGCACCCCGGCGGAGGGGTTGGGCTCGGTCGTGCGGCCGAACGGCCACAGCGCGTACGACGCGATCCGGAACGACGCGATGCCCCAGGGGATGCCGATGACGGTGATGCAGAGCAGCACGCCGGCGACGGCGTACCCGATCGCCAGCCAGATGCCGCTCAGCACGAGCCAGATGATGTTGAGGATCACGTTCACGTCGTCAGGGTAGGCGCGCGGCGGACGGCCCACCGTCCAGGCTCTGCCGCGGCCCGCTCGTGCACCGGCGCGTACGCGTTCGGGAACCTGGGGCCGACATGGGAGGATGGGAGGCACCATGGCCAAGTCCGCAGCTTCCTCGTCGGCACCCGCTCCGGGCGCGACCGACCCCGCGATCATCCGCAACTTCAGCATCATCGCGCACATCGACCACGGCAAGTCCACGCTGGCCGACCGCATGCTGCAGCACACCGGGGTCGTCGACGGCCGCTCGATGCGTGCCCAGTACCTCGACCGCATGGACATCGAGCGCGAGCGCGGCATCACGATCAAGAGCCAGGCGGTCCGGCTGCCGTTCACGAAGTCGACGGGTGACGACGCCGGCACGACGTACGTGCTCAACCTCATCGACACTCCCGGGCACGTCGACTTCACGTACGAGGTGAGCCGCAGCCTCGCCGCGTGCGAGGGCGCGATCCTGCTCGTCGACGCGGCCCAGGGCATCGAGGCGCAGACCCTGGCGAACCTCTACCTCGCGATGGACAACAACCTCCACGTGATCCCTGTGCTCAACAAGATCGACCTGCCGAGCGCCCAGCCGGAGAAGTTCGCCGAGGAGCTGGCGCACCTGGTCGGCTGCGAGCCCCACGAGGTCCTGCGGGTCTCGGCGAAGACCGGCGTGGGTGTCGAGGACGTGCTCAACGCGGTGGTCGACCAGATCCCGCCGCCCGTCGGCGACCCCGACGCGTCGCCCCGGGCGATGATCTTCGACTCCGTGTACGACACCTACCGCGGCGTCGTGACGTACGTGCGGGTCATCGACGGCCACCTGTCCCACCGCGACAAGATCAAGATGATGTCGACGAGCGCGGTGCACGAGATGCTCGAGGTCGGGGTCATCTCTCCCGAGCCGCTGAAGGCCGACCGCATCGGCGTGGGCGAGGTGGGCTACCTCATCACGGGCGTCAAGGAGGTCCGTCAGTCGCGCGTCGGTGACACCGTGACCTCGGCGAGCAAGCCCGCGACGCAGGCGCTCGGCGGCTACCGCCACCCGAACCCGATGGTGTTCGCCGGTCTGTACCCGATGGACGGCGACGACTACCCGACGCTGCGCGACGCGCTCGACAAGCTGCAGCTCAACGATGCTGCCCTCCAGTACGAGCCGGAGACCTCCGGGGCGCTCGGGTTCGGCTTCCGCATCGGCTTCCTCGGGCTCCTCCACATGGAGATCGTGCGCGAGCGGCTCGAGCGCGAGTTCAACCTGGACCTGATCTCGACCACCCCGAACGTCGTCTACCGCGTCGTCATGGAGGACGGGTCGGAGCACCGGGTCACCAACCCCAGCGAGTACCCGACCGGCAAGATCTCCGAGGTGTACGAACCGGTCGTGCGGGCCACCGTCCTCACTCCCACCGACTTCATCGGGCCGGTCATGGAGCTGTGCCAGACGCGGCGCGGAACCCTCCTCGGCATGGACTACCTGTCGTCCGACCGGGTCGAGATCCGGTACACGATCCCGCTCGCGGAGATCGTGTTCGACTTCTTCGACCACCTCAAGAGCCGCACCAAGGGCTACGCGTCGCTCGACTACGAGGCCACCGGCGAGCAGGCGTCCGACCTCGTCAAGGTCGACATCCTGCTCCAGGGTGACCCGGTCGACGCGTTCAGCGCGATCGTCCACCGTGACAACGCCTACTCGTACGGTGTCTCGCTGGCCCAGAAGCTCAAGGAGCTCATCCCGCGCCAGCAGTTCGAGGTGCCGATCCAGGCCGCGATCGGCGCCCGGGTCATCGCGCGCGAGACGATCCGCGCCATCCGCAAGGACGTGCTCGCCAAGTGCTACGGCGGCGACATCAGCCGCAAGCGCAAGCTGCTCGAGAAGCAGAAGGAAGGCAAGAAGCGGATGAAGATGGTCGGTCGCGTCGAGGTCCCGCAGGAGGCGTTCGTCGCCGCACTGTCGACCGGCGACTCCGGGGACAAGAACAAGAAGTAGCGGTGCGGTGAGGCGGGCCACGCGAGCCGACGTCGACGCGCACGACAGCTCGACTGTGTGACGACGGTTCGGACCACCGAGCGACGGTTCGTCCCGTCGCTCAGTGGTCCGAACCGACGCTCGGCCGGGGCTGTCACCCTGCGCACGCGCGGCTCCGAGGGGTACTGATCGGTAACGATTCTCGGCGCAGTGTGCCCGCGGTCACAGAGATCCCGTACGATTCTGGCCATCCCGTGATCCCCATCACTCCCACTACTTCCAGCGATGAGGTGCACTCCTGATGGCCAACGCCCCGACACCCGAGCAGATGAAAGTTGTCGACTCGCGTGCAAAGAATGTCGGCGAGCTGTTCTACGCCCGTGTCCGTGAGACCCCGAACCGTGAGGCTTACCGCCACCCTGTCGGCGAGAACTGGAGGTCGCTGACCTGGGGTGAGACCGGGGAGATCGTGTCGCGCATCGCGGCCGGCCTCATCTCGCTGGGCATCGAGCCGGAGCAGCGCGTGGCGATCGCGTCCGGCACGCGCTACGAGTGGATCCTGAGCGATCTTGCGATCATGGCCGCAGGTGCTGCCACCACCACGGTCTACCCGACCACCGCTGCCGCCGACGTCGCCTACATCCTTGCCGACTCGGGCAGCCGCATCGTGTTCGCCGAGGACGCGACGCAGCTGGCGAAGCTCCAGGAGAAGCGCAGCGAGCTGCCCGACGTCATCAAGGTCGTGCTGTTCGACGGCGACGGTGACGGTGACTGGGTGCTGTCGCTCGGCGAGCTCGAGGAGCTGGGCGCCAAGCTCCTCGCCGAGCAGCCGGCCGTCGTCGCAGACCGCGTCGCTGCCATCGAGTCCGAGCACCTCGCCACCTTGATCTACACCTCCGGCACGACGGGTCGTCCGAAGGGTGTCCGGCTGACGCACGACTCGTGGACGTACGAGGGTGCCGCTGTCGCCGCGGGCGGATACCTCACGATCGACGACCTCCAGTACCTCTGGCTGCCGATGGCGCACTCGTTCGGCAAGGTGCTGCTCTCGACCCAGCTGCGCGTCGGCTTCCCGACCGCGATCGACGGTCGCATCCCCAAGATCGTCGAGAACCTTGCCGTCGTGAAGCCGACCTTCATGGGTGCCGCGCCGCGCATCTTCGAGAAGGCGTACGGCCGCATCGTCGGGATGATGGAGGAGGAGGGCGGGGCCAAGCTCAAGCTCTTCACCTGGGCCACCAAGGTCGCCCGGCAGGTCAAGGCGCTCGAGCGCGAGGGCAAGCCGGTGCCGGCGGGCCTCAGGCTTCAGCACAAGATCGGCGACAAGCTGGTCCTCTCGAAGGTGCGTGACCGCTTCGGTGGTCGCATCCGCTTCTTCATCTCCGGGGCGTCCGCGCTGTCGCAGGACGTCGCCGAGTGGTTCGAGGCTGCCGGGATCCTCATCCTCGAGGGCTACGGTCTCACCGAGAGTGCCGCCGGCTCGTTCGTCAACCACCCCGACCAGTACAAGCTGGGCACGGTCGGTCTGCCGATGCCGGGCACCGAGGTCAAGATCGCCGACGACGGCGAGATCCTCATCAAAGGCCCGGGGGTCATGCAGGGCTACCACAACCTCGAGAGCGAGTCCGCCTCCGCGATCACCGAGGGCGGCTGGCTGGCCACCGGTGACATCGGCGAGATCGACTCCGACGGCTTCCTCAAGATCACCGACCGCAAGAAGGACCTCTTCAAGACGTCGGGCGGCAAGTACGTCGCCCCCTCTTACATCGAGGGCGTCTTCAAGGGCGTGTGCCCGCTGGCCAGCCAGATGGTGGTCTACGGCAACAACCGCAACTTCGTCTCCGCGCTGATCACCATCGACCCGGATGCCGCGACGCTGTTCGCCGAGAACCACGACCTCGCCGGCAAGTCGTACGCCGAGATCGTCTCGTCGCCGCAGATGCAGAAGGCGATCGCCGGTTACGTCGACGAGCTCAACTCCAAGCTGAACCGTTGGGAGACGGTGAAGAAGTGGGTCGTGCTCGACCACGACCTCACGGTCGAGGAGGGCGAGCTGACGCCGAGCCTCAAGCTCAAGCGCAAGTACGTCGAGGACAAGTTCCGCTCGACGCTCGACGGGTTCTACGCCGAGAGCTGATCCCGCGCAGGGAGTAGAGAGGGCCGTACCGCACGCGCGGTACGGCCCTTTCGACGTTCTCCGGGCGCGGAACGGTCTACGGCAGGAGCCGGCGTACGACCGCGTCGGCGAGGAGGCGACCTCGCAGCGTGAGGGCGAGCCGGTCGTGCTCGAGCGGCAGGGGGTCGACGAGCCCTTCGGCGACGAGGGCGGGCACGGCGGTGCGGCCCGCCTCGTCCAACCGCGCGAGAGGCATCCCGTCGCGCAGGCGTGACTCCAGCAGGACCTGCTCGACCCGCCGTGTCTCGTCGTCGAGCACCTCGCGCCCGTGGCCGGGGGATGTGCCCGAGGCGAGACGCTTCGCGTACGCGGCGGGGTGCTTGACGTTCCACCAGCGGGTCCCGGCGACGTGGCTGTGGGCTCCCGGGCCGAAGCCCCACCAGTCCGCCCCGGTCCAGTAGAGCTCGTTGTGGCGGCACCGGGCCGCGTCGTCACGAGCCCAGTTGGACAGCTCGTACCAGCCGAGCCCGGCTGCGCCCAGCGTGGTGTCGGCCGCGGCGTACATGTCGGCCATCAGGTCGTCGTCGGGCGCGGTGACCTCGCCGCGCGCCACCCGCCGCGCCATCGCTGTCCCGTCCTCGACGATCAGTGCGTACGCGCTCACATGATCGGGGCCGAGCGCGAGCGCCGCGTCCAGGGAGCGCTGCCAGTCGGCCAGCGACTCACCCGGGGTGCCGTAGATGAGGTCGACGCTCACCTGCTCGAACCCCGCCTCGCGCGCCCACCGGACGACGTCGGGCAGTCGGGCCGGGTCGTGCGTGCGGTCGAGCGTGGCGAGGACGTGGGGCACCGCCGACTGCATGCCGTACGAGATCCGGGTGAAGCCTCGGGCCCGCAAGGTGGCGAGCGACTCGGGCATCACGCTGTCGGGGTTCGCCTCGGTGGTGGCCTCGTACCCGTCGGCGAGGCCGAAGGTCTTGTCGAGCGCCTCGAGGATCCGGCCGAGGTCGTCGGAAGCGAGCAGGGTTGGTGTGCCCCCGCCCACGAAGACCGTCTCGATGCGCGGGAGGGAGCGCCCGGACCGCTCGAGGACCCGTGCGGCGAGCGCGATCTCGGCCAGCACGGTGTCGGCGTACGAGTCGTGCGAGGCGCCGGGCCCCAGCTCGGAGGAGGTGTAGGTGTTGAAGTCGCAGTAGCCGCAGCGGGTCACGCAGAACGGGACGTGCACGTAGGCACCGAACGGCGCCTCTCCGAGCGCCTCGAGCGAGGAGGTGGGGAGGGAGCCGTCGGTGGGGACTGCTTCACCCTCGGGCAACGTCGACGGCATGCCTCCATTGTCTCAGGGCGGTGGCAAGGACTCTTGCGGTCGGACCTCCTGCTATCTATAGTGCTACTCAGATAGCACATTAGGAGTATCGAATGATCGAGTTCCACCTGGACTCCCGGTCGGGCGTCTCCGCGTACCTGCAGCTCGTTCAGCAGGTACGCCGCGCCCTCCGCCTCGGGCTCCTCGACGAGGGTGACCAGCTCCCGACCGTCAAGGACGTCGCGCGTCAGCTGGCGATCAACCCCAACACCGTCCTGAAGGCCTACCGCGACCTCGAGCGCGACGGCCTCGTTGCTCCGCGTCCGGGTGTCGGCACGTTCGTCACGCGGACCCTCACCGACAACACGCTGGCGGCGCACGGCCCGCTGCGTACCGACCTCCAGCGGTGGCTGTCCAAGGCCCGCCGCGCCGGCCTCGACGACGAGAGCATCGAGGCGTTGTTCATGACCACCTTTCGGGCCGCCTCCGAGGAGGACATCGCATGACCACAGCACTGAGAACGCATGAGCTCGGCAAGAGATACGGCAGAAGCCGTCACTGGGCCCTGAAGGACTGCACGCTTGAGCTCCCGGCCGGCCGCGTGGTGGGTCTCGTCGGTCCCAACGGCGCCGGCAAGAGCACGCTGCTCGGGCTCGCGGCCGGGATGCTCGTGCCCACCGCCGGTCGCATCGAGGTGCTGGACGAGGGGCCGTCGTCCGGCGCCGAGCACCAGGCGCGCGTCGGCTACGTGAGTCAGGATGCGCCGACCTATCGGGGGATGAGTGTCGCCGACCACCTCCGGATCGGCTCGCACCTCAACCCGCGATGGGACGACGCGCTCGTCCGGGACCGGATCGACCGGCTCGGCATCGACCTGCGGCGCCGCACCGGCAGCCTCTCGGGAGGCCAACGCGCCCAGATCGCGCTCACGATGGCGATCGGCAAACGGCCGGAGCTGCTGATCCTCGACGAGCCTGTCGCGGCCCTCGACCCGCTCGCCCGACGCGAGTTCATGCAGGACCTGATGGAGGCGGTCGCTGAGCAGGACCTCACGGTCGTCCTGTCCTCGCACCTCGTCTCGGACCTCGAACGCGCCTGTGACTACGTCGTCGTGCTGGTGGACTCCGAGGTCCGGGTCGCGGGCGACCTCGACGATCTGCTGGCATCGCACCGCCGCATGACCGGCGCGCGGCGTCCCTCCGACGCAGGCCCGGCCGGCCACCACGTCGTGACGGCGAGCCATACCGACCGCCAGAGCACGTTAATCGTCCGCACCGGCGGACCCGCGGTCGATCCCTCCTGGGACGTGACTCCTCTCGGGCTCGAGGATCTGGTGCTCGCCTACCTGCGCGGCGACGCCTCGTACGAGCGCCCGCGCCCGACCGTCGAGGTGATCCGATGATCTGGCTGACATGGCGCCAGCTGCGTGTCCAGGCGATTCCGGTCGCGGCTGCCGTCGCTCTGCTGCTCGTGGCACTGGCCATCACCGGGCCCGGGATCGTCGACGCGGCAGAGGACGGCGCACGCTCGTTCCTGACAGGACTGAGCGCCGACGCGTTCAAGGTCACGCTCTACTACGTCGGCATCGCAGCGGCGTACGTCTTCCCGCTCGTCGTCGGGGCGTTCTGGGGAGCGCCGATGGTCGCGCGCGAGCTGGAGGCTCGGACGCACCGTCTCGCGTGGAGCCAGTCGGTCACGCGCACACGGTGGCTCGCCGTCAAGCTCCTCGGCGCCGCCCTCGTCACGGTGTCGGTCGCTGGGCTGCTGTCGTGGGGTGTGACCTGGTGGGCCGGACCGATCGAGCGCGCGATCGCGACCGGCGAGGGGACGGGGCCGTTCATGGTCTCGCGCATCGAGCCCGCAGTCTTCGGAGCCCGGGGGCTCGTCCCGATCGGGTACGCCGTACTGGCGCTCGCAATCGGCGTGCTGGCTGGGCTCATGGTGCGACGGACCGTCGCGGCGATGGCAGTGACGCTCGTCCTCGTCCTCGGCGTCCAGCTGTTCGTCGGGATCGTCGTGCGGGCCCAGCTCGTCGAACCCGAGAAGGCCACGAGCTCGATTACGGAGGAGAACCTCGTCGGTCTGATGGTCGAGGGAGCCTCAGGTCCAGGAGACGCGATCGAGAACGTCTCCGAGATCCGTGTCGAGACGGGCCGCACCGGCACGTGGGAGCTGTCGAACGTCACGCTCGACGCCGACGGCGAGCGCATGCGGTCGTTGCCGGTGTGGGTCGCCGACTGCGGCGGGCCGCCGCCGGGGGAGAGCGCGCAGGCGGGTGCGCGGGCGGCGTGCTTCGACCGGTTGGCGGACGAGGGCTATCGGCAGCAGGTCACGTGGCACCCGTCCAGCGCCTTCTGGACGCTGCAGTGGCGCGAGACGGCGCTGCTCCTCGTAGTGGCGCTCGGACTCGGCGGACTCTGCTTCTGGCGGATTCGCGGCGACGCCCCGTAGGGGTGGGCGGCCTGCCGCAGCCGTCAGGTCGTGACGAAGTCGATGAGCTCCTCGACCCGTCCGAGCAGCGCCGGCTCGAGGTCGGCGTACGAGCGGACCGACCCGAGGATGCGCTTCCAGGCGTGCGCGATGTCGGCCTGGTTGCGGTGGGGCCATCCGAGCGACTGGCAGATGCCGTGCTTCCACGACATCGAGCGTGGGATCACCGGCCACTTCTCGAGCCCGAGGCGCTCGGGCTTCACGCCCTGCCAGACGTCCACGTACGGGTGGCCGACGACGAGCACGTGCTCCTTGTACGGTCCGCGCAGCACCGAGGCGGCGATCCGCGACTCCTTCGACCCCGGGACCAGGTGGTCCACGAGCACGCCGAGGCGTCGTCCCGGACCGGGCTTGAATTGGTCCACGACCGATGGGAGGTCATCGACCCCTTCGAGGTACTCGACCGCCACCCCTTCGATCCGCAGGTCGTCACCCCACACCTTCTCGACGAGCTCGGCGTCGTGCCGCCCCTCGACGTAGATGCGGCTCGCGCGGGCGACCCGCGCCTTCGCGTCGTGGACAGCCACCGACCCCGACGCGGTGTGCGTCGGCCTGGCCGGTGCTGCCTGACGAACGGGTGCGTGGAGAATCACTGGTTTGCCCTCGAGCAGGAAGCCGGGGCCCAGCGGAAACGTCCGTCGCTTGCCGCGGCGATCCTCCAGCTCGACGGTGCCGAGGTCGCGGTCCGTACGGGTGATCGCGCCGCAGAAGTCGGTGGTGACCTCCTCGAGCACCATTCCGACCTCCGCCTCGACCTCGGTGGAGCGACCCCGCTTGGGGACGCGCCAGTCGCCTGCGAGAACGTCGGAGCCGTATCGGTCGTGAGCCACGAGGAGCAACCTAGTCGAGGTGCTCGGCTGGACAGGGCGCCACACGCCGCCGGAGCCGCATCCCTCTGGACAGCCTGGCTAGACTGGCACTCACGGCACAAGAGTGCCAACAGATGCGAGAAGGGACGAGGCGGTGGAGGTCGTGCTCGACGAACGCAAGCTCGCGGTGCTGCGCGCCATCGTCGAGGACTACGTGGCGACGCGCGAACCCGTCGGCTCCAAGACGCTGGTGGACCGCCACCAGCTCGGGGTGTCGCCGGCGACCGTGCGCAACGACATGGCGGTGCTCGAGGAGCAGGGTTTTATCGCCCAGCCCCACACGAGCGCGGGCCGCGTGCCGACCGACAAGGGCTACCGGCTCTTCGTCGACCGGCTCGCCTCCGTACGCCGCCTGTCCGTCCCGGAGCGCCGGGCGATCGAGTCGTTCCTCGATGGTGCGGTCGACGTCGAGGACGTGGTGCAGCGCAGCGTGCGGCTGCTGTCGCAGCTGACCCACCAGGTCGCCCTCGTCCAGTACCCGACGCTCACTCGCTCGACGGTGCGCCACGTCGAGCTGGTGCCGATGGACCGCAGCCGGGTCCTCGTCGTGCTGATCACCAGCTCCGGGCGGGTCGACCAGCGCATCGTCGAGCTGCCCGGCGACCCGGGCGACCACTTGGTCGGTGAGCTGCGAGGCAAGCTCATCGCCGCGGCCGTGGGGCAGCGCCTTCCCGACGCCTCGGCGACGGTCGCCGACCTCATCACGACGTTCCGGCCGGAGGAGCAGCCGCTCGTGACGGCCGTCGTCGCGACGATGACACGGGCGTTCTCCGACGAGCGTTCCGACGAGCGGGTCGCCGTCGGGGGCGCCGCGAACCTCGCGCGCTTCGGCACCGACTTCGACACGTCGATCAAACCGGTCCTCGAGGCGCTCGAGGAGCACGTGGTGCTGCTGAAGCTGCTCGGTGAGGCCACCTCCCCGAGCATGCTGACCGTACGCATCGGCGCCGAGGTGCCGTACGAGGAGCTCTCGGCCACCTCGGTCGTCGCCACCGCGTACGGCAGCACGGACGAGCCGCTGGCGACGCTCGGCGTCGTCGGCCCCACCCGCATGGACTACCCGGGCACGATGGCGGCCGTGCGTGCCGTCGCCCGGTACGTCGGCCAGACCCTCAGCGATTGAGAACAGACAAGGACGCATGAGCCAGGACTACTACGGGACCCTCGGTGTGAGTCGCGACGCGACGGCCGAGGAGATCAAGAAGGCGTACCGCAAGCTCGCCCGCAGCCTGCACCCCGACGTCAACCCCGACCCGGAGGCGCAGGAGCGGTTCAAGAGCGTCACGGTCGCGTACGAGGTGCTGTCCGACCCCGAGAAGCGTGCGTTCTACGACCGGGGCGGAGACCCGCTGAGCAACAACGCCGGCGGCGGGTTCGGCGCAGGGTTCTCGTTCAGCGACATCATGGACGCGTTCTTCGGGCAGCAGGGCGGCCAGCGCGGACCACGCGGTCGTACGCGCCGCGGAAGCGACGCCCTCATCCGCATCGCCGTGCCGCTGGCCGAGGCCGCGTTCGGGACGACGCGGGAGCTGAAGGTCGACACCGCCGTCGTGTGCGAGACGTGCCACGGCAACGGCTCGGCCGACGGGGCCGACCCGGTCACGTGCCAGACCTGTCGCGGGTACGGAGAGGTGCAGCACGTGCAGCGCTCCTTCCTCGGCGACATCCGTACGGCCCGCCCCTGCCCGACCTGCCACGGCTACGGCTCGGTCATCGTCAACCCGTGCGAGGAGTGCTCCGGCGACGGCCGCGTCCGCGCGCGCCGCACGCTCACCATCAAGGTGCCCGCCGGTGTCGACACCGGGACGCGGATCCAGCTCGCCGGCGAGGGGGAGGTCGGGCCCGGCGGTGGTCCCGCCGCCGACCTGTACGTGGAGATCGAGGTGGAGCCGCACCAGCTCTTCACCCGCTCCGACGACGACCTCTACTGCGACGTCCGTGTGCCGATGACGGCGGCGGCTCTCGGCACCCAGATCGACCTCCCGACGCTCGAGGCCGACGCGGACATCGAAGGCGCCGAGCCGACGATCGGGTTCGACATCGCGGCCGGCACGCAGTCGGGCGAGACCGTCACCCTCCGGGGTCGCGGCGTCCCTCACCTGCGCGGAGCGGGCCGTGGGGACCTCAAGGTCCGTGTGGTCGTCGAGACGCCCACCAAGCTCGACGACGCTCAGCGCGAGCTGCTCACCCAGCTGGCCGTCGAGCGCGGCGAGGAGCGCGTGGAGGGCGAGTTCGCGGCCTCCCACCGCGGGGTCTTCGGTCGCATCCGCGACGCCTTCCGCTGAGGGCGGGCGGATTGGCGGTCGCACGGGACCCCGAGGGCCGCATACCATGGACGAGTCCCGACCGAGCGAAGGAGAGATGCCCCCACCGGGGGTGCCGATGAGTACACCTGAACCCTTGCAGCACACCGTCACGATTCCGGCGAGCATCCCGATGGTGGCGCTGCTCGGCCCCGCCGACGAGTTCCTCCGACTGATCGAGTCGAGCTTCGACGCCGACGTCCACGTCCGTGGCAACCAGGTGTCCATCCGTGCCACGGCGGCCGAGTCGGCGCTGGTCGAGCGACTGCTCGAGGAGCTCGTGACGATGATCCGGACGGGGCAGGGTCTGACCCCCGAGACGGTCGAGCGCAGCATCGCCATCCTGAGGACCGAGACCGAGGAGCGTCCCGCGGACGTCCTCAGCCTCAACATCCTGTCCAACCGTGGTCGGACGATCCGCCCGAAGACGCTCAACCAGAAGCGCTACGTCGACGCGATCGACAAGCACACGATCGTCTTCGGTATCGGCCCGGCCGGCACCGGCAAGACGTACCTCGCGATGGCCAAGGCCGTACAGGCGCTGCAGTCCAAGGACGTCACCCGGATCATCCTCACTCGCCCTGCGGTGGAGGCGGGCGAGAACCTCGGCTTCCTCCCCGGCACGCTCAGCGAGAAGATCGACCCGTACCTGCGTCCGTTGTACGACGCGCTGCACGACATGCTCGACCCGGAGACCATCCCCAAGCTGCTCGCCGCGGGGACCATCGAGGTCGCCCCGCTGGCGTACATGCGCGGTCGTACGCTCAACGACGCCTTCATCATCCTCGACGAGGCCCAGAACACCTCTCCCGAGCAGATGAAGATGTTCCTCACCCGGCTGGGCTTCGGCTCCAAGATGGTCGTCACCGGTGACATCACCCAGATCGACCTGCCAGGTGGCACCCGCAGCGGCCTCCGCGTGGTGCGCGAGATCCTCGACGGGGTCCGTGACATCACGTTCCCGACGCTGACCTCGGCGGACGTGGTCCGGCACAAGCTGGTCGGCCGGATCGTGGCCGCCTACGACGAGTACGAGGACGAGGGTCATGAACGTCGACGTACTCGATGAGTCGAGCTGGCGCGACGAGTCCGGTCAGCCGGTCGACGTCGAGCGCCTGACCCGCCTGGCGCGGTTCGTGATGACGGAGATGCGGCTGGCTCCGGCGACCGAGATGACGATGATCATCGTCGACCCGGGGACGATGGCCGAGTACAACGAGAAGTGGATGGATAAGAAGGGGCCGACCGACGTCCTGTCCTTCCCGATGGACGAGCTGCGGCCGGGGTCCGACGAGGTGGAGGCCGAGGAGGGCTATCTCGGCGACATGCTCCTGTGCCCCGAGGTCGCCGCGAAGGACGCGCTCTCCGAGGGTCTCGTGCTCCGTGACCACCTCGAGCTGCTGACCGTCCACGGCATCCTTCACCTGCTGGGCTACGACCACGCCGAGCCCGAGGAGCACCGCGAGATGTTCGCCCTCCAGGACGTCGTCCTGGGGCGCTGGCGCTCGGAGGAGCCGCAACGATGACCATCGATGTCTGGTTGGTGGTGATCGCCGTCGCGCTGGTCGGGATGGCGGCTCTGCTCGCCAGTGTCGACGCTGCGCTCTCGACGTTCTCCAAGGCCCGTGCCGACGAGCTGGTCGCCGAGGGGCGGTCCGGGGCCACGCGGGTTGCCCGCATCGTCCGCGATCCGGCGCCGTACATCAACACGGCGCTGCTCCTGCGCATCGTGGCGGAGACGGGCGCCGTCGTCCTCGTGGCCGTGGTGTTCGCCCGCGGCATCGACGGGCTCTGGCAGCAGCTGCTGCTGGCGACGCTGGTCATGTCCGTCGTCTCGTACGTCGCGATCGGTGTCGGCCCGCGCACGCTCGGTCGCCAGAACTCCGAGCGGGTCGCGATGCTGTCCGCGGGCCCGCTCGTCGCGATCACCCGCATCCTCGGGCCGGTGCCCCGCATGCTGATCGCCCTCGGCAACGCCCTCACCCCGGGCAAGGGATTCCGTGAGGGGCCCTTCTCGTCCGAGGCCGAGCTGCGCGAGCTCGTCGACCTGGCCGAGCAGAGCGCCCTGATCGAGTCCGGTGAGCGGCAGATGATCCACTCGGTCTTCGAGCTCGGCGACACCGTCGTGCGCGAGGTCATGGTGCCTCGTACGGACGTCGTCTTCATCGAGCGCACCAAGAAGCTCCGCCAGGCGATGTCGCTGGCGCTGCGCAGCGGCTACTCCCGGATCCCGGTGACCGGGGACAGCCTCGACGACGTCGTCGGCATGGCGTACCTCAAGGACATCACCAAGCGCGTCTTCGACAACCACGAGGCTGAGACGACCGAGCGCGTCGAGTCGGTGATGCGGACCTGCCTGTACGTCCCCGACTCCAAGCCGGCGGCCGAGCTGCTGCGCGAGATGCAGGCGCAGCGCACGCACGTGGCGATCGTCGTCGACGAGTACGGCGGGACGGCCGGCATGGTCACGATCGAGGACATCCTCGAGGAGATCGTGGGCGAGATCACCGACGAGTACGACGCGCCGCCGGAGGATGTGGAGCACCTGTCCAACGGGTGTGTCCGGATCAGCGCGCGCTTCGACGTCGACGACCTCCAGGAGCTGTTCGGTGTCCCGGTCGAGGACGACGACGTCGACTCGGTCGGCGGCCTCATGGCCAAGCATCTCGGCAAGGTCCCGATCGCCGGCAGCGAAGTGGTCCTGGACGGCCTGCGCTTCGTCGCGGAGGCGCCGCGTGGCCGTCGCAACCGGATCGGCACGGTGCTCGTGAGCCGCGACGTACCCGAAGGCGACTCCGAGGAGTCCGTCGGCGCCAGCGCGTCGGGTTGAGGGCCCGCCGATACCCTGGCGGCATGTCTTCCGAACCCCTGACCGTCGAGGATCCCGAGGATCGCAAGATCCTCACGCTCGCCCGTACGACCCGGGCGCGCACTCGTGCCGCCGAGGGAGCGTCCGTGCGCGACCGCGACGGCCGTACCTACGCGGCCTCGACGGTCGACCTTCCGTCCCTGAAGCTGACTGCGCTGCGGCTGGCGGTGGCGATGGCCGTGTCGTCGGGGGCCACGGGCCTGGAGGCGGCCGCGGTGAGCACGGACGACGACGGCGTGAGCGAGGACGACATCGCGGCCGTCCGCGACCTGGCCGGTGCCGGCGTCCCGATCCTCGTCGCCGACGCCCAGGGCACGCCGCGCCACCGGGTGGCCTCGTGAGCACCTTCAGGTCCGGCTTCGCCTGCTTCGTCGGCCGCCCGAACGCGGGCAAGTCGACACTCACCAACGCGCTCGTCGGCGAGAAGGTCGCGATCACGTCCTCGCGCCCGCAGACGACGCGTCACGTGATCCGTGGTCTGGTGCACCGCCCCGACGCGCAGCTGATCCTGGTGGACACGCCGGGGCTGCACCGTCCCCGGACCCTGCTCGGCGAACGTCTCAACGACCTCGTCCGCAGCACCTGGGCAGAGGTCGACGTCATCGGGGTGTGCCTCCCCGCCGACCAGCGGATCGGCCCCGGTGACCGCTACCTCATCGGAGAGCTCGCCAAGATCCGTCGTCGGCCGATGCTGGCGCTGGCCACCAAGTCCGACAAGGTGGCGCCCGAGCGTCTCCTCGAGCACCTCGCGTCGATCGCCGCGGCAGGTGACGAGCTCGGCGTCGAGTGGAAGCACGTCGTCCCTGTTTCGGCGGTGTCGGGCTACCAGGTCGAGCACCTCCGGGACCTCCTGATCGCCGAGCTCCCCGAGGGAGTGGCGCTCTACCCCGACGGCCACCTGACCGACGAGCCGGAGGAGATGCTGGTCGCCGAGGTGATCCGGGAGGCGTCGCTCGAGGGCGTGCGCGACGAGCTCCCGCACTCGATCGCGGTCGTCATCGAGGAGATGGTGCCGCGCGAGGACCGGCCGGAGGACAAGCCCCTCGTCGACGTCCGCGCCACGATCTTCGTCGAGCGCGACAGCCAGAAGGGCATCGTCATCGGCAAGGGCGGCTCACGTCTGCGCCAGATCGGCACGGACTCGCGCGGACAGATCGAGCGGATCCTCGGGACCCCCGTGTTCCTGGACCTGCGGGTCAAGGTCGCCAAGGACTGGCAGCGCGACCCCAAGCAGCTGCGCAGGCTCGGGTTCTGAGCCGAGGCCGCGCCACGGTGCGGCGGGGCGGCTACTTCTTCGTCTTGGCGAAGCAGACGCCCCACCGCTCGCCGCGCTGCCACGAGGCGCGGCTGGGCGAGATGTAGCCGTAGTCGAAGGACCCGCGCGTGTCCAGGTAGCGGCGCACGCCGGCCGGGCAGCGGTTGCGCATCGTCGCCTGGACCTTCTTGGTCCCGGGGTACCTCGCCTTCGCGGAAGCGAGCTTGACGGTGTCGACCCCGCGCCACTGGTGGCGCGTCGAGCACACCACCGTGCCGGTCGCGCGCCGGATGTCGCCGCGGACGCACTGCATGTAGTTGCCGGCACGCTTGCCCTTGAGGGCGTTCTTGGTGCGGGCCGGGAGGGCAGCGAGGCGCGCGGGCGTCGCCGAGAGCACGAGGTCGCAGCGCATCCAGTCGGCGCCCGCGGCGGTCTGGGCGGCGCTGGGCACACCGACGACGAAGCCGAACTGGGACCGCTTCAGCGTCGAGGTCTGCGCGCCGAGCCAGCGTGCGGCCGCCTTCTCGCAGTAGGGCCGGGCCGAACGGAGGATGCGGGTGGTGTCGTACGCGGTGACCGCTGACTTCACGGCGGCGCTCATGGGGCGTACGAGGTAGGTGACCGACGTCGCACCGGCGCACGCGACGGGAGCGGTGTCGTCGTCGCTGACACGGAGTGCGGCGTCGACGGTGCTCGGCTTGCGGCACTCCCCAGTCTTGGGAGGAGGAGCAGCAGCCGGGGTGGCGCTGGGCGACGGCGTCGGAGTGGCACCGGTCGCCGGGGGGAGCGTGCGCACCGGAGGGGCCGGCGAGTCGGCGTCGCCGTCGGGGCCGGCGAGATCACCGGCCGAGCCGCAGGCGGTGACGAGCACCAGCGCCGCGGCGCCGACCACACCCAGCAGCGTGTTGCGGGCGCGGGTGCGGGGGCGGCGAAGAGCCGACACGGTAGGTCCTCCCGGGGGTTTCGTCGGTACGACGGCGGCCAGTCTACGGGCAGGGCGGGCGTGGGCGCCGCAGCATCGCACGAGGTGAGCGGAGAGCGCTCGGGTCAGTCGCGGGTACGGGTCCAGCAGAGTCCGAAGCGTTCTCCCGCTGCCCACTGTGCCCGGGTCGGCGGACGCCACGCCACGGAGATGTCGCCCGTGGTGTTGCCCGTGTAGTCCCGCGAGACCTGCTCGCACCGGCCGAGGACGTCGCCTCGGACGGACCGTCCCGGGTACGGCGCCGCGGCCGCGCCGAGCCGACGGGCCGCGATCGCACGCCACGTGTGGGGCAGAGCGCACACCCGGCCGCCGGCACCGGTGGAGATCCCGGCCGCGTTCGTCCGCGCGCACCGCCCGTAGCGGTTCAGGGCACGGTCGCGTCGCAGCAGGCCACGCGCGTCGGCGGGCAGGTTCACCAGGGTCGTGTCCGTGCGCAGCGCCGCCACGTCGCACCGCAGCCAGCGCGAGCCGGCGTCGAGATCGTCCTGGGTCGGGACGAACCACGCGTACGAGACGCGGGAGAGCGCCAGGCGGGCGGGCGTGGCCGCGACGAACCTCCGCAGGCCGGCGCGGCACTGGCGGTCGGCCGTCGCCGCCACGGCGGTGGAGTCCACTGGCGCGGTGATCCCGGCGAGCGTGGTGACCGCGTACGTCTGAGTGGTGTGCGGCTGGGCGCACGGGACAGGCGGTGCCTCCGGGTGAGCCTCGCTCAGCTGCGGCTGGCTGAGCCGGTAGCAGGCACCGACCGGCGGTGCCGGCGCGAACGCCGGGGACGGGCTCGCCGACGTGGTGTCGCCGTCCTTCGGGGCATCCGGCTCGTCGGCATCCTCCCCGCTGCAGGCGGCGAGTGCCAACGT
>Ga0233380_1000519_pt1 | contig 19784 bp, 30 predicted proteins | sample ElkDunMinimDraft_9_FD_191541 | JGI IMG/M metagenome (GOLD analysis project Ga0233380, IMG submission 191541) | Fecal eukaryotic communites from dung pellets of Tule Elk in California, USA - Elk Dung F36 | ecosystem: Host-associated > Mammals > Digestive system > Large intestine > Fecal | place... | reverse complement strand
TTCCGATCTAATAACCAGGTTGCTTTCAAGGTTGCCAACGACGCGACCAAGACCGAGATCAAGGAAGCCGTGGAGAAGATCTTCAACGTTTCCGTTGTCGCCATGCAGGTGCTCAACGTGAAGGGTAAGACCAAGCGCACCGCACGCGGCACCATTCGCAAGAAATCAAACTGGAAGAAGGCATATGTTCAACTGCAGCAAGGTCAGGAAATTGACTTTGCCGAGCTGAACTGAGAGGGGATTATCAATCATGGCAATCGTTAAGTGTAAACCTACCTCTCCAGGCCGCCGTTTCGTAGTGAAAGTGGTAAACCCGGAGCTGCACAAAGGGGAGCCCTACGCACCCCTGCTGGCAAGCAAGTCCAAGTCCGGTGGTCGCAACAACCTGGGTCGTATCACAACCCGTCACGTCGGTGGCGGGCACAAGCAGAAGTACCGCGTGATCGATTTCCGTCGCAACAAGGACGGCATTCCAGCGAAGGTAGAGCGTCTGGAGTATGACCCGAACAGAACTGCAAACATCGCCCTGCTGCTGTACGCGGACGGTGAGCGCCGCTACATCATTGCGCCTGCCAAGGTAACTGCCGGCGATGTGCTGCTGTCCGGTTCCGACGCGCCGATCAAGACAGGCAACTGCCTGCCTCTGCGCAACGTTCCGCTGGGTAGCACTGTTCACTGTGTCGAGCTCAAGCCTGGCAAGGGCGCCCAGATCGCTCGCAGCGCCGGCGGCTCTGTCCAGCTGGTCGCCCGCGAAGGTAATCACGCCACCCTGCGTCTGCGCTCCGGCGAAATGCGCAAGGTGTTGATGGACTGCCGCGCAACCCTGGGTGAAGTATCAAACTCCGAGCACAGCCTGCGTTCACTCGGTAAGGCCGGTGCGACGCGCTGGCGTGGTGTACGACCCACGGTACGTGGTGTGGCCATGAACCCGGTTGATCACCCCCACGGTGGTGGTGAAGGCCGCACATCAGGTGGTCGTCACCCAGTGACGCCCTGGGGTGTTCCAACCAAGGGCTACAAAACCAGAACCAACAAGCGTACCACCAAGATGATCGTACGCCGCAGAAATGCAAGCCGCTAACGGCTCATTACAGAGGAAATAAAAGTGCCACGTTCACTGAAAAAAGGTCCCTTCATAGACCTTCATTTGATGAAGAAAGTGCAGACAGCAGCGGAGAACAACGACAAGCGTCCAATCAAGACCTGGTCACGTCGTTCGATGGTTTCTCCGACCATGATTGGTTTGACGATTGCGGTTCACAACGGTCACCAGCATGTGCCTGTTTTTGTTTCCGAGGATATGGTTGGTCACAAGTTGGGTGAGTTCGCGCTGACCCGTACCTACCGTGGCCATGCGGCTGACAAGAAAGCCAAGCGCTAGTAGACGGGGATATTGAGATGGAAGTGGTAGCTAAATTGAAAGGCGCTCGGCTCTCCGCACAGAAGGCGAGGCTTGTGGCTGATCAGATTCGCGGCAAGGGGGTAGAAGAAGCCCTGCTGCTGCTGACGTTCAGCCCGAAGAAAGGCGCTGAAATCATCAAGAAAGTACTGGATTCGGCGATTGCCAATGCAGAGCATAATGAAGGGGCCGACGTGGACGAGCTGAAAGTCTCGACCATCTTTGTCGACGAAGGGGTCACAATGAAGCGGATCAGACCACGAGCCAAGGGAAGAGCGGATCGCATCTTCAAGCGCTCGTGCCATATCACCGTCAAAGTAGCCGATAAGTAGGAGATAGGGATGGGTCAGAAAGTACATCCAACCGGAATTCGGCTTGGTATCGTCAAAAAACATACTTCGGTCTGGTTTGCCGAAGGTAAAAATTATGCAGAGAACCTGCTGACGGACCTCAAGGTGCGTGCCTTCCTGAGGAAGCGTCTGGCGGCAGCATCAGTATCTCGCATCGAGATCGAGCGTCCTGCCCAGACTGCCAGGATCACCATCTTTACTGCTCGTCCCGGTATCGTTATCGGTAAGAAAGGCGAAGATGTCGAAGTACTGCGCTCACTGCTGGCCGCGAAGATGGGTGTGCCCGTGCACATCAACATCGAAGAGATTCGCAAGCCGGACCTGGATGCCCAACTGGTAGCTGACAGCGTTGCCCAGCAGCTGGAGCGTCGTGTGATGTTCCGTCGCGCCATGAAGCGTGTTGTGCAGAACGCCATGCGCCAGGGAGCAGAAGGTATCAAGGTGCAGGTTGGTGGCCGCCTGGGTGGCGCCGAGATTGCGCGTTCCGAGTGGTATCGTGAAGGCCGTGTACCTCTTCACACGTTGCGTGCTGACATTGACTACGCAACCTCCGAAGCCAGCACCACTTATGGTCTGATCGGCGTGAAGGTATGGATCTTCAAGGGCGAGATACTCAATCTTCATGAAGCCCCTGCGGCAACACAGAAAACTAAGTAGAGGGTAGAGCTGATGTTACAGCCAAAACGGACAAAGTTTCGCAAGATGATGAAAGGTCGCAACCGCGGTCTTTCTCATCGCGGCAGCAACGTGGATTTTGGAGAGTTTGGTCTCAAGGCTGTCTCCCGTGGCCGGCTCACCGCCCGCCAGATCGAATCTGCACGTCGTGCCATGACACGTCACGTAAAACGTGGTGGAAAAATCTGGATTCGTGTGTTCCCGGACAAGCCAATCACCCAGAAGCCGCTGGAAGTGCGTCAGGGTAAAGGTAAGGGTAACGTTGAGTACTGGGTAGCCCAGATCCAGCCGGGTCGAATCATGTTCGAGATCGAAGGTGTGGACGAATCCCTGGCACGTGAAGCCTTCCAGTTGGCGGCAGCCAAGCTGCCTTTCGAGACCAGCTTTGTTAAACGGACGGTAATGTGATGAAAGCGAACGATTTGCGTGACAAGAGCATTGCTGAGCTGAATGAGCAACTGAACTCACTGTATCGTGACCAGTTTGCCACCAGAATGCAGAAGAGTACCGGACAGCTGGCACAGACTCATCTGAGCAACAGCATCAAGAAGGATATTGCCCGGGTTAAGACCATCATTACTGAAAAGCAGAAAGTTGGGTCCTGAATATGTCGGCGAGCGAAACTACAGTAGAAAAAACCGGGCGTGTCGTCTCCGGCCGGGTTGTAAGCAACAAGATGGACAAGTCCATCGTCGTGCTGATTGAGCGTCGGGTGAAGCACCCGGTGTATGGCAAGTACATCACTCGCTCCTCGAAGGTGCACGCACACGATGCGAACAACGAGTGCAACGAAGGTGATGCAGTGACCATCAAGGAAGTGCGACCCATTTCCAAGACCAAGACCTGGGCGCTGGTTTCCATCGATGAGAAAGCCATCATAGTTTGAGTTTTTTAATATTTTGAGTCGCAGACTCATGATCGCTGATGCGATAACCAGATAGGGTTCGGAGAGAATCGATGATTCAAGTACAGTCATACCTTGACGTGGCAGACAACAGTGGTGCGAAGCGAGTGATGTGCATCAAGGTGCTGGGCGGTTCGCATCGCCGTTACGCTCGCATCGGCGATGTAATCAAAGTGACCGTCAAGGAAGCGATTCCCCGTGGCAAGGTCAAGAAAGGCCAGGTGCTGACAGCGCTGGTGGTGCGTACCAAGAAAGGTGTGCGCAGAGGCGACGGCTCCCTGATCAAGTTCGACGATAACGCGGCGATCCTTCTGAACAATCAGCAGGCTCCGATCGGTACGCGTGTGTTCGGGCCGGTAACCCGTGAGCTGCGTTCAGAGAAGTTCATGCGAATTATTTCCCTGGCACCAGAAGTGCTATAGACAGAATTGAGGCCGCGGATTATGCGTAAGATCAAATGCAACGATGAAGTGATTGTCATCACTGGCAAGGACAAGGGCAAACGTGGAACCGTTTCCCGTCTGGTAGGCAGCGACAAGGTCGTGGTCGCCGGAATCAATATTGTTAAGCGCCACACCAAACCGAACCCCAATGCCGGTCAGCCTGGCGGGATCATCGAGAAGGAAGCGGCGATCAATATTTCCAACGTCGCAATCTTCAACCCGGAGTCCAGCAAGGCAGACCGAGTTGGCTTCCAGGTTGAGGACGGCAAGAAGACCCGGATTTTCAAGTCCACCAACAAAGCAATTGACTAACACAGATTCAGGTTGCCCAAATGGCTCAGTTGAAAGAACGTTACAAGAACGAAGCGATACCCGCACTTACCAAACAGTTTGGGTATGACAATCCGATGCGCGTGCCCAAGATCACCAAGGTGGTCCTGAACATGGGTGTGGGCGAAGCGGTAGGTGACAAGAAGCTGCTGGATAACGCCGCTAACGAGCTGGCGGCAATCAGCGGACAGAAGGTCGTCATCACCAAGGCGCGCAAATCCATTGCCGGATTCAAGATCCGGGCTGGCTGGCCGATCGGCTGCAAGGTAACGCTGCGTGGCGAACGCATGTACGACTTCCTGGACCGTCTGGTCGGGATCGCCATTCCCCGTATCCGTGACTTCCGTGGCCTGAACCCCAAGGCTTTTGACGGACGCGGCAACTACGCAATGGGTGTGACCGAGCAGATCATCTTCCCGGAAATCGATTACGACAAGATCGATAAACTGCGCGGCCTGGATATCACCATTACTACCACTGCACAGAGTGATGAAGAAGGCCGCGCGCTGCTGACTGCGCTGCACTTCCCCTTCAAGGGCACTGTTGCGAAACAAGAGACCAAGGAGTCTTAAGCATGGCGAAAACATCGATTCTGGCCCGTGAAGAAAAACGCGCCAAGACTGTGGCGAAATTCGCGGCCAAGCGTGCGGCCCTGAAGGCAATCCTGAAGGACCTGAATGCTAGCGACGACGATAGATGGGATGCGCAGGTCAAGCTGCAGAAGATGCCGCGTGACGCCAGCCCTGTTCGTCAGCAGAATCGTTGCAGGATCACTGGTCGCCCACACGGGGTGTACCGCAAGTTTGGTATGTGTCGTCACAAGCTGCGTGAAGCGGCGATGCGTGGAGACGTGCCCGGATTGACAAAGGCAAGCTGGTAAGCTGGAGCAAAAATTATGAGTATGTCTGACCCGATTGCAGATTTGTTGACCCGCATCAGAAATGCCCAGATGGCAAAACTGCCAAAGATCGAGTGCCCGTCTTCCAAGGTCAAGGTCTCGATCTGCCAGGTGTTGCAGGATGAAGGCTACATCAACGGTTTCTCTGTTGCTGAGCAGGACAAGAAGGCCGTTCTGACGGTCGATCTCAAGTACTATCAGGGCAAGGCCGTTATTGAGGAAATCAAGCGTGGCAGCCGCCCCGGCCTGCGTATTTACAAAGGCAAGGCAGAACTGCCGAAGAACCGCGGCGGCCTTGGCGTGGTGATCGTGTCCACCCACCAGGGGCTGATGACAGACAAGCAGGCTCGCGCAGCAGGCGTCGGCGGCGAAGTTCTCTGCACAGTATTCTAAAACACAGTAAATAAGTTCTGTAATTCAGATTAAGAGCGCGACTATGTCCAGAGTAGCAAACAACCCCGTTAAATTGCCGAAGGGGGTAGAGGTCAACCAGAAGGGTGACGTCTTTTCCGTTAAAGGCAGCAAAGGCAATCTGCAGCTTGCGTTGAACAGTGCCGTGCAGATCGATCAGGACGGTGACACACTGCGTGTTTCCGCGAAAGACGCCAGCCGTCAGGCTGTGGCTCTTTCCGGTACTTTCCGTGCCCTGGTCAACAACATGGTTATCGGCGTCACCGAAGGTTTCCAGCGCAAGCTGCAACTGCAGGGCGTTGGTTATCGTGCGAAGGCCCAAGGCCAGGTTCTGAGCATTTCGGTCGGATTCTCTCATCCGGTTGACTTCGAAGTGCCCCAGGGTGTTACTGCGGAAACCCCAACACCTACAGAGATCGTACTTTCAGGTGCAGATAAGCAGCAGGTGGGCCACGTTGCAGCCAAGATTCGCGAGCTTCGTCCGCCAGAGCCCTACAAAGGCAAAGGCATTCGTTATCTCGACGAGAACGTGTACCGTAAAGAAGCTAAGAAGAAGTAGGGCTTGAGACTATGAACGTTAAAAAACAAGCACGACTCCGTCGCGCACGCAGGACCAGAGCCAAGATCAGTCAACTGAATGTGACCCGTCTGTGCGTCTACCGCACTCCGCGCCACATCTATGCCCAGATCATTTCTGCAAGCGGTGCTGAGATTCTGGCAGCTGCTTCTACCCTGGACAAGTCCCTGCGTGGCACGGTGACAGGTAACGTTGCTGCGGCAACAAAAATCGGCGCGATGATTGCAGAGCGCGCTAAAGCTGCTGGTGTCAGCAAGGTTGCGTTTGACCGCGCTGGTTATAACTACCATGGCCGAATCAAGGCATTGGCTGACGCCGCACGTGAAGGCGGTCTGGAATTTTAAGGGTTGAATGAAATATGGCATTTAAAGAAGAGGCAAAGAAGAACGAAGAAGGTTTGCAGGAGAAGTTGATCCAGGTAAACCGCGTTGCCAAAGTCGTTAAGGGTGGTCGCATCTTCAGTTTCACAGCGCTGACTGCTGTGGGCGATGGCAACGGCCGCGTTGGATTCGGCCGTGGCAAGGCTCGCGAAGTGCCGCTGGCGATCCAGAAGGCTATGGAAGCAGCGCGTCGTAACATGATCTCCGTGTCTCTTGACGGTCACACACTGGAATATCCGGTAAAAGCGCGCCACGGCGCCTCCAGGATCTACATGCAGCCAGCCTCCGAAGGTACTGGCGTCATCGCCGGTGGCGCGATGCGTGCGATCATGGAACTAGCCGGCGTGCAGAACGTTTTGGCCAAGTGCTATGGATCAACCAATCCCGTCAACGTTGTTCACGCGACGTTCAAGGGCCTGAAAGACATGCGTGCGCCGGAATCCATTGCGGCCAAGCGCGGTAAAACACTCGAAGAAATCTTAGGTTAGCAGCTATGGCTACAAAACAGGTAAAGGTCACGCTGGTTCGCAGCCCCATTGGCCAGCAGGAACGACACAGACAGACTCTCAGAGGGCTCGGCCTGCGCCGCATGCACCAGTCTGTTGAACTTCAGGATACGCCTGCCGTTCGTGGAATGATCACTCAGGTTCGTTACATGCTGGCTGTTGAAGGCGAGGAGTAAATCATGCATTTGAATACATTGAGCCCGGCACCTGGCAGCACCAAGGCACGTCGTCGTGTTGGCCGGGGTATTGGTAGCGGCCTCGGCAAGACTGCCGGTACTGGTCACAAGGGTCAGAAGTCGCGCAGTGGCGGCACCGTACGTCCAGGTTTCGAAGGCGGTCAAATGCCTTTGCAACGTCGTCTGCCCAAGTACGGTTTCTCTTCCCGCATCGGTCGTATCACAGCCGAGGTTCGCACCAGCGAGCTGGCTAACCTGACCGCGGAAGTCATCGATTTGCAGGTACTTCGTGAAGCCAACCTGATCACCAGCGTTATCCGCCGGGTGAAGGTGATGCTTTCCGGTGAGGTCACCAAGCCGCTGACACTGAAAGGCCTGCGCGTTACTGCGGGTGCCCGTGCAGCGATCGAAGCCGCCGGTGGCAAGATCATCGAGGTGGAAGTCGACAAGAATGTTGGTCCCAACGGGAAGAAGCTTCCCAAGAAAGCTGACAGCAAGGACTGATAGACCTCAATGGCAACCAGACCGAATATGAATCCCGAGAAGATCGGCGCTGGACTCGGCGAGCTCAAGGCTCGCCTGCTGTTCCTGCTTTTCGCCCTGCTGGTATATCGCATCGGGACCCATATTCCTGTGCCGGGTATCGACCCGAACCAATTGGCGAACCTGTTCAGCCAGAACGAGGGAACCTTTCTGGGACTGTTCAACATGTTCTCCGGTGGTGCACTGGAGCGTATGAGTATCGTTGCCCTGGGGATCATGCCCTACATTTCGGCCTCGATCATCATGCAGCTACTGAGTGCGGTCAGCCCGCAGCTGGAGCAGCTGAAGAAAGAAGGTGAGGCGGGTCGCAGGAAGATTACCCAGTACACACGCTACGGCGCGCTGGGCCTGGCAATTGTTCAGGGCACCGGCATGACTGTCGGCATGTTGGCCCCCATGGCTTATGAGCCTGGCCTGAGCTTCACGATCATGTCGATTGTTTCGCTGGTCACAGGGGCAATGTTCATGATGTGGCTGGGTGAGCAGATCACCGAGCGCGGCGTTGGTAATGGTATTTCCATGCTGATCTTCGCCGGTATCGTCGCGGGTCTGCCAGGCGCAATCGGTAACTCGTTGACCCAGGCCTACGAAGGACAGATCAGCGGTTTGCTGTTGTTTATGGTGGCAGTTATCGCTATCGCGGTTATTGCTGGGATCGTGTTCATCGAGCGTGGACAGCGCAGGATTACGGTTAACTATGCCAAGCGCCAGCAGGGACGCAAGATGTATGCGGCCCAGTCCAGCCATTTGCCACTGAAGGTCAACATGGCCGGCGTTATTCCGGCGATCTTTGCCAGCAGTATCCTGTTGTTTCCAGCCTCGCTGGGGCAGTGGTTCGGGCAATCCGGCGGGGCGCAATGGCTGCAGGATCTGGCTTTGATGATAGGCCCAGGTCAGCCGCTGTACATCATCATTTTCAGCGCGATGATCATATTCTTCTGCTTCTTCTATACGGCGTTGGTGTTCAACCCGAAAGATGTCGCAGAAAACCTGAAGCGTTCGGGCGCATTCATTCCTGGTATTCGCCCGGGTGAACAGACTGCCCGTTACATTGATACTGTCCTGACCAGGTTGACCGCTTTCGGCGCCATTTATATGACGCTGGTGTGCCTGATGCCGAACTTCTTCCAGATGATGGCCAACGTGCCGTTCAACCTGGGGGGAACGGCGCTGCTGATCGTAGTGGTTGTTGCCATGGACTTCATGTCCCAGGTGCAGTCCCACCTGATGTCTCATCAGTATGAATCACTGATGAAGAAATCAAACCTGGGAAGCTTTGGCCGAGGTGGCCTCTAGTAGTTGATTTGCCCGATTGGGGGCAACCCCGCGGGTCGCTTTTGCCGCAGATTTTTGGGAGAGAAACAGAGTGAAAGTCAGAGCATCAGTCAAGAAAGTATGTCGTAAGTGCAAAGTGATCAAACGCAATGGCGTAGTGCGAGTTATCTGCTCGGCAGAACCCCGTCACAAACAACGCCAGGGCTAGAGGTCCGGTTGATTTTTAGCGGGTCAGAGTATATCCTTTGCCCCCCATAATTTTGGCTCAGAGTAGTTTGGGCGCGTAAGCAATCTATAAAGTGGAGTGAAAATATGGCACGTATTGCAGGTGTCAACATACCGGATAACAAGCATATCGTGATTTCCCTTGGCTACGTCTTCGGAATCGGTGCTACCAGGGCGAAAGCAATATGCGCGAATGCCGGCATAGCTCCCGCTACCAAGACTGGCACGCTTTCAGCCGAGCAGTTGGATGTCATCCGGGCTGAAGTGGGCAAGTTCACCGTCGAGGGCGACCTGCGTCGTGAGCTGTCAATGGCGATCAAGCGTCTGATGGACCTGGGTTGCTTCCGTGGCATCCGTCACCGTCGTTCACTGCCCGTACGCGGCCAGCGCACCAAGACCAATGCCCGTACTCGCAAGGGTCCGCGCAAGCCGATACGCAAATAAGTTAGCAAGCCGTTCCGACGGGTAAGCAGTCAATTTGAATCAGGAATAATTTATGGCAAAGCCTGCAGCAGCGAAGACGACGAAGAAGAAGGCCCGCAAGGCCGTCGTGGACGGAATCGCGTTCATCCATGCTTCGTTCAACAACACCATCGTGACGATCACTGACCGTCAAGGTAATGCCCTGAGCTGGGCGACTTCCGGTGGGTCGGGTTTCCGCGGCTCGCGCAAGAGCACCCCGTTCGCTGCGCAGGTAGCTGCCGAGCGTGCTGGCAAGGCTGCGATAGAGCTGTACGGACTTAAGAACCTGGACGTCAAGGTCAATGGTCCTGGCCCAGGTCGTGAATCAGCAGTCCGTGCCCTGAACGGCTGCGGTCTTAAAGTGAGCAATATTACCGACGTAACGCCGATGCCTCATAACGGCTGCCGTCCCCCGAAGAAGCGACGTGTATAACGGCGTTGGCATCGAACTGCTCTGTTTAGCAATTTTTGTAATTTAGTGGCTTATCTCCCTCGATAAGAACATAGGAGACCGTATATGGCCCGTTATTTAGGCCCAAAATGCAAGCTTGCACGACGCGAAGGAACAGATCTGTTCCTGAAAAGCGGTGTTCGACCGCTGGACAGCAAGTGCAAAACCGAGAATGCTCCGGGTCAGCACGGACAGCGTCGTAGTCGCCTTTCCGACTACGGTGTACAACTGCGGGAGAAGCAAAAGGTCCGCAGGATCTACGGCGTCCTGGAGAAGCAGTTCAGCAGCTATTACAAGGAAGCCGCGCGCCTGAAGGGGGCTACTGGTGAGAACCTGTTGCAACTCCTCGAGTCCCGTCTGGACAACGTGGTTTATCGCATAGGTTTCGGCTCCACCCGTGCCGAGTCACGGCAATTGGTTACGCACAAGTCCATTCTGGTGAATGGCGCGGTAATCAATATCCCTTCATATCAAGTATCACCCGGTGATGTTGTGTCTGTCCGTTCCAAGGCGAAAGAGCAGCTGCGTATCAAGGCAGCACTGGATCTGGCTGGGCAGCGTGCACCCGTCGAGTGGGTCAGTGTCAACAACGAGAAGCTTGAAGGACAATTCAGTCGCAAGCCCGATCGCGTTGATCTGCCTGCCGACATTAACGAAAACTTGATAGTTGAGCTTTACTCCAAGTAGTAAACTGGCTAAGTGAAGGGTGATTCCATGCAGATTTCATTGTCGGATTTTTTGACACCGCAATTGATCAAGGTTGAAGAGTACGACAAGTACCATTCCAAAGTGGTGCTTGAGCCCCTCGAGCGCGGTTTCGGGCACACGCTGGGTAATGCCCTGCGCAGAATATTGCTCTCCTCCATGCCAGGCAGTGCTATCGAAGAAGTCGAGATCGATGGCGTGGTTCACGAATACAGCACCATCGAAGGCGTGCAGGAAGACGTTATCGAGATTCTGCTGAATCTCAAGGGCGTCGCTGTCATCCTCAACGGTCAGGAAGAGGCCGTTATTGCCCTGAACAAGAAAGGGGCTGGAGTCGTTACCGCTGGCGATATCGTCGTGGGTCATGATGTCGAGATCGTCAACCCGGAGCACGTGATTGCCCACCTGAATGACAACGGTGAGCTGAACGTACGCATGACGGTTCGTAATGGCCGTGGGTACGCGCCGGCAGATACCCGCATTTCCAACGACGACGAAACCCGCGCAGTGGGTCGCCTGTTCCTCGATGCTTCCTACACACCGGTATCCACTGTTGCCTATTCCGTGGAGAGCACTCGTGTTGAGCAGCGCACCGACCTGGACAAGCTGATCATCGATCTGCGCACCAACGGTACCATCGACCCGGAAGAGGCGATTCGCCGTGCGGCAACGATCCTGCAGCACCAGCTGGCCGTGTTCGTTGACCTGCAGAGCCAGGTAGCCAGCGAGCCGGAAGAGCCGGAAGACGAGATTGATCCTATCCTGCTGCGTCCGGTAGACGATCTGGAGCTGACTGTGCGCTCCGCCAACTGTCTGAAGGCCGAAGATATTTATTACATCGGTGACCTGATCCAGCGCACCGAAGTGGAACTGCTCAAGACACCGAATCTGGGCAAGAAATCGCTGACGGAAATCAAGGACGTTCTCGCTACGCGCGGTCTGTCACTGGGTCTGCGTCTGGAAAACTGGCCTCCATCCAGCCTGCGTTCGGACGACCGCAACTAGGATCGGGCCCCGTCGGGGGCTTTGCAGAACAACGAATCGGGTTTTCAACTGAATGACCGAGTGCCGACAGGCGCGAAGGCAAGTAATAGGAATGAGATATGCGTCATCGTAAAAGTGGCCGTCAACTGAGCCGTAACAGCTCGCACCGCAAGGCAATGCTGCGCAGCATGACTGTTTCGCTGGTCGAGCACGAGCTGATCAAAACGACAGTGATCAAGGCAAAAGAGCTGCGCATGGTCGCAGAGCCCCTGATTACCCTGTCCAAGAACGACAGCGTCGCCAATCGCCGGCTGGCTTTTGACCGCCTGCGTGACAAGGCAGCGGTAGGCAAGCTGTTCAACAACCTCGGTCCTCGCTATAGTGAGCGTCCAGGCGGCTACATCCGCATTCTCAAGTGTGGCGTCCGTCCCGGTGACAATGCTCCCATGGCTTACGTCGAGCTGGTAGACCGCCCGGCGGGTGTCTCTGCTTCTGACGAGTGAGACATCGTAGAGTGATTGCAAAGAGCCGGGCTTAGCCCGGCTTTTTCGTTTTCAGGAGTTCGATATGATTGCTTCATTTCACCCGCCAAAGCGCACTCTGCTGGGTCCAGGGCCTTCCGATGTTGACCCCCGCATACTCGAGGCGCTGTCACGGCCAACCATCGGTCATCTCGATCCCGCCTTTATCTCCCTGATGGACGAAATCAAGGCGCTTCTGCAGTTCGCTTTCCAGACCCGCAATGAGCTGACCATGCCGATCTCCGCCCCAGGCTCCGCCGGGATGGAGTCAGTGTTTGTGAATCTGCTGGAGCCAGGCGACAAGGCGATTGTCTGCATCAACGGCGTGTTCGGCGGACGGATGGTGGAGAATGTCCTGCGCTGCGGCGCTGTGCCAATTCTGGTCGAGAACAATTGGGGAGAGCCAGTGGATCCCCAGCGGGTAGAGGACGTTCTGCGCGCCAACCCGGATGCGAAGTTGCTCGCCTTTGTCCATGCTGAAACCTCCACCGGTGTGCGCAGTGACGCCAGGGCGCTGGCGGCATTGGCGACACGCTACGACTGCCTGTCGGTAGTCGATGCCGTGACCTCTCTGGCAGGCATTGAGCTGGACATCGATGGCTGGGGTATCGACGCGGTTTACTCCGGCTCGCAGAAGTGTCTGTCCTGCATTCCGGGGATATCTCCGGTCAGCTTCAGCGAACGTGCAGTGGCAACCATCCGCAACCGCAGTACCAAGGTGCAGAGCTGGTTCCTGGATACCACCCTGATCATGGCCTACTGGGGCGGCGAGTCAGGACGAAGCTATCACCATACTGCACCCATCAACCCCCTGTATGCCCTGCACGAGTCGCTGGTGATTCTGCAGGAGGAAGGCCTGCAGCAGGTGTGGCAGCGTCACGCCCGGCACTATGCGGCCTTTGCCGCGGGCATAGAAGCGATGGGACTCGGCTTTGCCGTGGAAGAGGAGTGGCGACTGCCCCAGCTGAATACGGTAGTGATTCCACAGGGAGTGGATGAGGCGGAAGTCCGACGGCGCCTGCTACGTGACCATTCCATCGAAATAGGGGCTGGACTCGGTGCCATGGCCGGAAAAATCTGGCGCATCGGGCTGATGGGCTACGGCTGCAATCAGGCGAATGTGCTGCACTGCCTGGCTGCGCTGGATGAGGTGCTGGTTTCGTTGGGCGCGGCGTTTGAGGCGGGCAGGGGAGCAGCCGCCGCGGCAGGTTTTTACCGGCGCTGATCAGCCCGCAGGGAGTTCATCCGAGCGGAAGAGGCTGAAGTAAAGCATCGGCCACAGCCCCACATGGACCATCACATCGGCGGTGTTGAAGATGTAGTGCCAGAAGGGAATGTGCTGGACGTTGATGAAGTCGATGACACTCCCATGGATCAGCCGGTCCAGGATGTTGCTGGCCCCGCCACCGGCGATGAAGCCGAAGCAGATATACTCGTGACGCTGAACGCTTCGGCTCCGCCACAGGTAGATCACCAATCCTGTGATCAATCCCACACTGAATACAGCAAATATCGCCCCGTGCCCCTGTAACATGCCAAATACGCCCCCCATGTTGCGTATATGGGTGAGGTGCACAAAGGATGTCCATTCTATTGTTGTGCCGACAGGTATCCTGGCATTGACCAGGAAACTGCCCGCCTGGGATATCAGCAGGACTGCCACCGCGATGGCGGTGAAGTGCAGCAGGTTCCTGGAGCGGGTGGAGGATGAGCTGGAAGAGGACACTGGATAACCTGAATAGACCGTCGCGTTCGGGTCGCAAGCATAACATACTGAATCAGGGGCCGCCCGCGTGGGCCGTCCCGATTTTCGCCCTGATATTGACCCCCAGGGAAGGAAATGGGAGAAGGAAAACTTGAGCAAGGACAACGAAGTCAGAGGCAGTACAGAGGGAAGCACCGGGAAGAAGGAAGGGCGCGGAACTCGCAAGCTCATTGTGCTCAGCTATCGCTTCCTGAAGGGTGGCAAACGATACTTGCCACCGATATTCCGGGGGTTGGTGGGTATCCTGCTGATTGTCGCGGGGATATTGGGCTTCCTGCCGATACTCGGGTTCTGGATGATCCCGCTGGGCCTCGCGCTGTTGGCCACTGATGTGCCACCGCTGCGGCATTGGCTCATGAAGCGGTTGAACAGTGCGCGGCGCCGCAACCGCAAAAAGCGGCAGCGCGTCGACGCGGCTGATGACGATCACCGCTAGGCGTGCGGGCGTCCGGTTTTATACGGGTGTGCACACCAGATTGCTGCGGGTCCGATTGACCGCGTCCTGCCATAGCGCGTATCGTTCATCCCGCCAGGCCTGGTCCCGCGCCGGCGTGAAGGATGTGCCGAGGGTCCAGGTACTGGCGATATCCTCCAGCGAGCTGAAGATACCGCAGTGCAGGCCGGCCAGGTAGGCCGCGCCAAGTGCGGTGGTCTCCGTTACCGACGGCCGATCGACCCGACAGCCCAGCAGATCGGCGAGATTCTGCAGCACAAAATCATTGTTCGCCATGCCTCCGTCCACACGCAAGGTGTCGGGGCGCACACCATCGGCTTCCATGGCCAGTTGCAGGTCGCGGGTCTGGTAGCAGACGGAGAGCAGGGCCGCGGTGACGAGTTCCTTGATGCCGGTATCCCGGGTAAGTCCAAAGATGGCACCGCGTGCTTCGGCGTCCCAGTAGGGCGCTCCCAGGCCGGTGAAAGCCGGCACGAACATGACCGGCATGTTCTGATCGACCTCTCTCGCCATCTCCCCCGTTCTGGCGACATCCTTGACGATCTTCAACCCATCGCGCAGCCATTGCATGGTGGCCCCGGCCATGAAGATGCTCCCCTCCAGCGCGTAGGTCACCTTGCCGTTCAGGCGATAGCCCACGGTCGTGAGCAGGCGGTTGCTGGATTTCAGGGGCGTCTCGCCGGTGTTGAGAATGAAGAAGCAACCGGTGCCGTAGGTGCTCTTGGCCATGCCGGGGGTGAAACAGCACTGCCCGAAGCCCGCCGCCTGTTGATCACCCGCGATGCCGGAGATCGGGATGGCGGCTCCCAGCACGCTGTCCTCGCTGACACCGAAGTCCGCGGCACTGTCCATCACCTGTGGCAGGAGGGCGGCAGGAATATCGAACAGTGCCAGCAGCTCCTCGTCCCAGCACTGGTCATGGATGTTGAAGAGCAGGGTGCGGCAGGCGTTGGTGGCATCCGTAAGGTGGCTGCGACCGCCGGTAAGGTGCCACAGCAGCCAGGTATCGACTGTACCAAAGGCCAGCTCGCCGGCCTCCGCCGCCGCGCGGGCACCTTCGACATGATCGAGTATCCAGCAGATCTTGCTGGCGGAGAAATAGGGGTCGAGCAGCAGGCCGGTCTTGTCCTGCAACATGTCGCTGCGGCCTTCGCGTTCCAGCCGCTCCGCAATCTTCTGGCACCACCCGCTGGTGCGCCGGTCCTGCCAGACGATTGCCCGGTATACGGGTTTGCCGGTGCGGCGGTTCCACAGCAGCGTCGTCTCGCGCTGGTTGGTGATGCCGATGGCGCGGATGTCGGCGGCCTGCAGGCCCGCTTCGGTGAGTGCCTTGCGGTAGCTGCGCAGCGAGCTTTGCCACAGATCATCAGGGTCATGTTCCACCCAGCCGTCCTGGGGGAAATGCTGCGGGAATTCTTCCTGCCCGCTGGCCACGCGCTCGCCCCTGTCGTTGAAGATGATGACCCGGCTACTGGTCGTCCCCTGGTCGAATGCCATCAGGTACTGTGTCATTGCGCGAATTCCCTTCGGTAGTAAAGTCTTACCGGGTATTGTGCGATTTTTCCGCTGCATAAACAGGCTGTGAAGGCTATATTACCCTCATGGATCAGGATTCTACAATTTACGACCTGCTCATCATCGGCGGGGGGATCAACGGGGTCGGCATCGCCGCCGATGCAGCAGGCAGGGGACTGCGGGTGGCACTCTGTGAAATGAGTGACCTGGCGTCTGCCACATCGTCTGCCAGCACCAAGCTGATTCACGGCGGGCTGCGCTACCTGGAGCAGTACGAGTTCCGTCTGGTGAGAGAGGCGCTGGCAGAGCGCGAAGTGCTGCTGCGCAACGCCCCGCATATCGTTCACCCGATACGCTTCCAGCTTCCCCATCGGCCCCATCTGCGACCGCGCTGGATGATCCGCGCAGGCCTGTTTCTCTATGACTACCTGAGCGCGCGAGTGACACTGCCACGTTCCCGCAGCCTGGTCTTTGGAGAGGACAGTCCGTTGCAGTCCTCGTTCAAGCGAGGCTTCGAGTATTCCGATGCGCAGGTGGATGATTCCCGTCTGGTGGTGCTGTTGGCCATGCTGGCGCGGGAGCATGCTGCCAGCATTCGTACCCGCACACGGTGTGTCGCTGCGGTGGAGAATGAGGGCATCTGGCACGTCACCCTGGAGGACACCCGCTCTGGCGAGCTTTCTACGCTGAGGGCACGGATGCTGGTCAACGCGGCAGGCCCCTGGGTACGTCAGTTGGCCAGTACGGTGCTGCCACAGGCGAATCATCACGACGTGCGCCTGGTCAAGGGATGCCATATCGTGGTGCCGCGCATTCATCCGGGGAGCGAAGCTTTCCTGCTGCAGAACAGCGATGAACGTGTGGTCTTCGTCATCCCGTGGCAGGAACACTTTTCGCTGATCGGCACCACAGAAGAGGATTTTACCGGCAACCCGGCGGAGGCCCATATCGCCGAGTGGGAGGTCGAATACCTTGTCGGGATCGTCAACGAATGTTTCCGCAAGTCGATCAGCGCCGCCGATGTGCTGCACAGCTTTGCCGGCGTGCGACCACTGGTTGGCGGCAGCGAGGAAAGTGCATCGAAGGTATCGCGTGACTATACCCTTGAACTGAGTCATTCGCCGGCACCGGTGCTGACTGTCTATGGGGGCAAGATCACCACCTACCGCATGCTTGCTGAAAGTGCCATGTCGCACATCCGCGAGGTATTTCCCTCGCTGCCCGGCAACTGGACGGAGCACTCGCCATTGCCCGGTGCGGACTTCGTGTCCCGCGAAGCGCTGGTCAACAATCTGTCCCGCCGCTGCAACTGGATTCCCCGCCCGGTGCTTAAACGCTGGGCGGACAGCTATGGATCCCTGTCTCTGCGTCTGCTTCACGGCGTGAGCACCGCCGCCGACATGGGCAGGGAGTTCGGTCATGGCCTGACGGAAAGGGAGGTCGACTATCTGTGCCGCGAGGAGTGGGCGCAGGACGTGGACGACATCCTGTGGCGACGTTCCAAGCTGGGACTGTATTTCACCGCGGCGGAACGGGAAAGTCTCAGGGCCTACCTGGCTTCCCGGACATCGGGCTGATCGGCTGTTTTGCGTGCATACATGTCGGCATCGGCATGCCGCAGCAGCGTTGCCCCGTCCTCTCCATCATCCGGATAGACCGCGACCCCGATGCTGGCGCTGATGCGCCCCGTGAGGGGACGCGGCTCAGCACCCAGTTGGTAAGGAGTGTCGAGGGCAGCGTGAATCTTGCGTGCCACCGCGTAGGCATGCATGGGCAGGGTCAGGTTCTGCAGCAGAATGACGAATTCGTCACCTCCCATCCGCGCAATGGTGTCGGTTTTGCGGACACTTTCACGCAGGCGCTGTGATATGTCCTGCAGCAGCAGATCACCCGCCGCGTGGCCGAAGTGATCGTTGACGGCCTTGAACTTGTCGAGGTCCAGATACAACAGGGCGAAGTGGCCATGCTGCCGGCGCACCTTCGCCAGGACAGCCGCCAGTCGCTCGTGGAACAGCGCGCGGTTAGCCAGACCGGTCAGGGGGTCGTGCGCCGCGGCATACCGCAGGTCGGCATGCAGACGGGTGCGATGAATGGCGGAGGCGATCTGGTCGGAGACAAATTGCAGCAGTTCCAGATCCGCTTCGCTGTAGCGAATACTATCGGAGTGGCTGCGTACCACTACTGCGCCGAAAGCGCGCTCCTGGGATTTCAGTGGCACCCCCAACTGATGTGGTGCTGCAATGTCCGCGGGCAGCAGGAGTGGGATCCCGTCGCGAATCAGCCGCGCAGTGAAGTCGTCTGCTGCCAGCGGGCACGGCGCCGGGTGCTCTTCTTTTTCGTCGACGAAGTAGGGGAATCGCAGCTCGTCCGTGTTGCCGTTGTGCAGCGCGATGAAGAAATTCCTGGCGGGGATCAGTTCCCCGACTATGCGATGGATCTGCGCGAACAGGGACATGAGATCGTCATTCTGCTGTGCTGCCTCGGAGATGGCGTAAAGAGCATCGCGCAGCTTGTCCGCGCGGTTGCGTGCCGTCACGTCGCGGGCAACTCCCACGCGGAACTGACCACTCTCTGACCAGCGCGCCGACCAGCTGATATGGACCACATGACCATCCTTATGGATATAGCGATTCTCGAAGCCGGTGTTCGGGTGACCGCTGATGACGTCATGAATGTTCTGTTGGGTCTTGTCCAGGTCATCCGGATGGATCAGGTCGAGAATGGAGAGGCCGATCATCTCCTGTGGGGTGTAGCCGAAAACACGCTCGCAGGAGGCGCTCACGAACTGGATGCGGTTGTCGGCACCTACAACGCAAATGACATCCATCAGCATATCCATGAAATCGGGGGTTAGCTGAAACGTGCGTGAATTCATCTTGAACCGGCCAGGTAGGAAAGCGTCAGACTACTGCAAGTGTTTCGCGAAGGTTAACGGACGCCCACGACTAAGTCTAATGGTGTGTTCCTGGCCGGTTCTGCCTTCACGCCCGGATTGCATCATCGTGCAGCTTGCATTCCGGGTGACAAGCAGGAAGGATTGCAGCTTTCGACGCGACTTCGAGGAGGTGTCCCCGTCATGATTAAATATATCGCCTTTGCACTGGTGGCTTTGCTGGCGGTGCCCGCGGGTGCACAGGATCTCGCGATCCAGATGCAGGGTACCTGGAAGTATCTGGGTGCCTGGTCGTTTGTGGATGTGGACGAACAGGGCAGGGCCTATCAGTGTCGGCTGGACCAGGACACCAACGTCTTCTTTGCAACCGGCAATGTCGATTCCGACGGCGGCATCCTGTGGACCACGCCGCGCTTCTTCAGCCTCTACGGCAAGGAGGTGAGTCTCAGGAATGAAGACTGGGGTCGTTCCCAGGCAGAAATCCGGGGGCGGGTGATGTTCCTGTCCGGTCCGCCGAGTTTGTGGCAGAACGGAACCCGGCTCGAATACGACCGTGTGCCGGAGCTGCCCACGCTCTGTGTCCACTACCGGTCGATCGCGTTTGCGGAGGCGACGTCTGAATAAAAAAACCGGGAGCAGAACCGCTACGACTGCTCCCGGCTAAAGGGTAAAACCAATGACTGACGGCTTGCGTGCTACGCTGCCGGACGTCGTATGGAACTGAAGATGTCCACGAACGTCGGGATGCGTTCGATATGGATCGGGATATGCAGTCGACGCGCGACATCGCTCGCCGAAATCACCCCGCGAATGCAATGCCCGTCATAATCCACCACCAGACAATGCTGCTGACCTGAGCGCTGCAGAGCTCGGATCACATCGTTGATGGAGGAGTGCTCAAGGTCGTGCAGGGTCAGGGCCATGATGTGAGCACGGGGGGTC
>Ga0233380_1000516_pt1 | contig 19855 bp, 15 predicted proteins | sample ElkDunMinimDraft_9_FD_191541 | JGI IMG/M metagenome (GOLD analysis project Ga0233380, IMG submission 191541) | Fecal eukaryotic communites from dung pellets of Tule Elk in California, USA - Elk Dung F36 | ecosystem: Host-associated > Mammals > Digestive system > Large intestine > Fecal | place... | reverse complement strand
CGTGCACGCATGACGATCCAGCAGGAGGTCCGGCACAATCTGCTAGCGACCCTGGGCGTGCGCTACCGCCAGACCCGGTACCGCGGCGTCGATGCGCGCCTCACCACGGTGGGGGCCGACGGCGAGCTGGAGTTTTTGTTCAACCGCCACGTGTCGATCGCCGCCATCGCGCAAGTCTCCAAGCGGACCGCTCGGGACCCGAGCGATCGGTTCGAACGCGTGCGGGTTGGGGCCGAGATCAGGTATCGCTTCTGAAGGAGCCGAGCTGCTATGGGCCGACGTGTATTCCTGCTGGCCATGCCGGCTGTCGTCGTCGGCATGGCCGGCGCCGTGCTCGTGGCCCAGCCTGCGCCCTCGCGCTCACCGGCCGAATCTGCCAGCGCGGCCGGAGCCCTGCGGGGCAAAGCCCTGCCTGCGTTTCCGGGCGCGGAAGGGTATGGCGCCATGGCTGCAGGAGGGCGGGGCGGACGGATCGTGGCGGTCACGACCTTGGCAGACAGGGGCGAAGGCTCGCTGCGGGCGTGCATCGACATGGCCGGACCGCGCGTCTGCGTGTTCCGGGTCAATGGGCTGATCCGCTTCGTCGGGCGGCCACCGGTGATCACCGAGCCATTCCTGACCATCGCCGGGCAGACTGCGCCTGGAGGCGGCATCACCCTGGCCCACTCGGGAGGGCAGGATGGCGTCACCCCGTTGCTGATCAAGAACACCCACGACATCGTCATTCGCGACATTCGCGTCCGCCTCGATCTTCCCGGCGCGGTCCGGGGCGGCAACGACGCGATCACCTTCGAGAACAGCCGCAACGTCATGCTCGATCATGTCAGCGGCAGCTGGGCACTGGATGAGAACATCAACGGGCAAGGCGACAACGACAACGTCACCATCAGCTGGTCCGTCTTTGCCGAAGGTATCCCCAAGCACGACAAGTGCGCCCTGCTGGGCAGCGACCCGACGAAGCCGCAGCGCATGAGCTTCATCTACAACCTGTGCGCCCACAACGGAGATCGCAATCCGGACATGAACTTCGTGCCTGGCTCGTGCATCGACGTCATCAACAACGTCTTCTACGATGCCGGCTTCCAGTTCGCCGAAGTCTGGGAAAGCTATGGTGGCACCACCGTTAACATCATGCGCAACACGTTCCGGGCTGGGCCGAGCACCTCCGCCGCTGCGATCGGCATCGACCGGCAGATGACCGGGAGCCGCGGCGCCGCGCGCGTCTATGCGGAGGGGAATGTGTTCGACGGATCGTTCGTCCACCAGGCCGGCAGCTTGCCCGAGATCCTCGTCAAGCAGCCGGTCTGCCCGCCCTCGATCAGGTCGGTAAGCGCGCAGGACGCCTATCAGGCGGTGCTTCAGCGCGCCGGTGCGATGCCGCGCGATGAAGTCGACCAGCGAATCATCGCCGAAGTGCGCGAACGGCGTGGTCGCATCCGCAAGGAGGCCGGTACGATGCCGGTTTCGTCAGACGGCCAAGCGCCGGCCGATGGCGACGGCGATGGCATGCCGGACGCCTGGGAGCAGGCAAACGGAACTTCGCCAACGGTGAGCGATCCGTGGCAGGATGCGGACGGCGATGGCCTGCCGAACCTCGACGAATACCTCGACCAGGCGCATCGGGCACTGGCGAGCGAGACACCGCCAGCGCTTGCTCAGCGGGAGGTTCCGCCGGCGGTCAAGCCCCAGCGCTGCTCAATCGCGGCCATGATCTCGGCCATCAGCAGGTCGCCGCCGGCCTGGGTCAAGTGGTTGTCGTCCCTGTAGAATATGCGCGCGCCATCGTGGCTGATGCAGCGATCTGCCCGGCAGAGTGCGTTTTCCGGATAGACGCGTATCAGGTAGGGATCGCTGCCCACGGCGTCGAGCATCGTCAGCGTGCGTCGCACCCTGGCACGGAAGCCGGCGTGTGAGACGGAGGCCTGCGTGGATTGCAGCCAGTGTCCTGCGGGTTCTTCACGCGAGATTTGCAGGAGCTTCTGGGGAATGTTCCACCCCATCTCCGGCACCGGATAGACCAGGACCACCCTGACCCCGTCGGCGAGCAGCGCCTTCACACTGGCGGTCAGACTTGCGGCGATCGCTCGGTCGCTGGCCACGCTGTCGTAAGGCTCGCCGACCGGGGCAAGGTGCGCAGGATCGCCGGCCTCGACGCCGCGCTCGCCGTTGTCGAAGCTGCTGTGCTCGACCAGCACCGGGAGCCGCATCATCAGCACGGCGATCGCGCGGGGCTGACCCACTGCATAGTCCAGCCTGGCACGGTTGTAGCTTTCCGGACAACTGGGTCTGCCCGAGGCGATACGGTTCAAGCCGAGGAGGAAAGGGCAGCCGCCGCGGTTCAGCAGGGTGACGCTGGATATCAACTGCGAGCGGGCGACCCGCTGCACCGCCGCACCGCTCAGCGTACGCCCGTGCGAGTCGCCCAGCAGCAGCAAGCTGTAACCATCGGGCCGCGCGCCTGGGAACCGGCATGGACCTGCGCTCGGCACGTAGTTCAGGCAGCCCTTGCCGCCTTGGAAGATGTCTGCTTCCTCGATGTGCTCGGCACGGGCGATGAGGGCGGTCGCACCGTCGAAGCGGGCAGGCGCGCCCTGAGTGCGGCAGAGGCTGGCTCCCGCCAGGATCAGCAGCGCTGCGCCGGCCGCGGCCACGATCCAGATCGTGCGGGTCGGCACCCTGCGACGGTCGCGCATCGGTTGCTCGACGAAGCGGAAGGTCGCGATCGCCAGCAGGGCGGAGAGACCGATCCAGGCCAGCTTGGTCGTCGTTGTCGGTTCGTCGACCATGAACAGGCGGCCGAACGCGAACACCGGCTGATGCCACAAGTAGAGCGAAAAAGAGAGCATCCCCACCGCTACCATCGGCCGCGAGGCGAGGAAGCGCCCGGCCGGATCCCGCGTGCTGCCGAACCGGATCACGGCGGCCGTCCCGAGCGTCGGCAGCAGCGTCATAATGCCGGGGTGATGGTTCTGCAGCGTCACCAGCGGCAGGCTGGCAAGCAGCATGGCGAGGCCCAGCAACGGCAGCAGCCGATGCGCCTTGGGTCGGCCGCGATGCAGTTCGGCAAAGGCGAGCAAGGCGCCGATGCCCAGCTCCCAGGCGCGCCAGGGCAGCAGGAAGAAGGATGCCTCGGGCGCCAGCGCCGTCATCGCCTCTGCCGACAGCAGCGACAATATGGTGATGCCGGCGAGCCACTGTCCCACTCGTGATGGCGCGTAGCGGTGCAGCAGGACCAGAAGCCCGGGGAACAGGATGTAGAATTGTTCCTCAAGTCCGAGGCTCCAGGTATGGAGCAGGGGATTGGTGAGCCCACTGGCTGCGTCGTAGCTGGTCTCATGCCAGAAGAAGATGTTGGACACCGATGCGGCAGCACTGAACAGGCCGCCGCCATAGAACTTCGCCGTTTCCGGCAGCATCAGCAGCCAGGCCGCTGGCAGGGGCGCGAAGAGCACCGCGTAGAGCGCGGGCAGGATCCGCCGCGCGCGCCTCTCGTAGAAGCGCACCACGCCGAAGCTGCCCGCGCCAATCTCGCGCAGCAGGATGGACGAGATCAGATAGCCGCTGATCACCAGGAACACGTCGACGCCGACGAAACCACCGGCAAAGAGATTGCGGCCTGCGAGGGGGATCTTGGCGTGATAAAGGATAACCAGCCCGACCGCGATCGCGCGTAGCCCGTCGATTTCCGGCCGATAGCTACGGTCGGCCTTCTCGGAAGCGCTTCCAGAGACCTGCCTTTCGGATGCCAAATCCGCGGCGACGCCGATGTCGGCGGCGCGCCCCAGCACTGCCGCCTCGCCGCCGCTCATCGCCGCGAACCTATGCGATCGGCACGGCGGACGTGCTCGCCCGAGATCGACCCTCGAGGCGGCGCAAGCGTGGTCATCCGCCGCACTAGCTCGTCCCATTGCGTTGCGACATGCTCTGGTGCGAAGCGGCGTGCCGAGCGGCAGGCGTTCTGGCCCAGTGTGTGGCGAAGCGCTTCGTCGGCCATCACCCGGTCGAGCGTGCGCGCGAGCGCGGCGACGTTGTCGTGCTCGACCAGCATCCCGTCGTAGCCGTGCTGGATCATCTCGCGCGGTCCGAAGGCGCAGTCGAAGGCGACCACTGGCAGCCCACAAGCCATCGCTTCGCCCAGTGCATTGGGAAAGCCCTCCCATCGTGACGACAGCACGAAGGCAGAGGCGTTGCACGCCCAGCTGCCCTGTTGCGGGCTGGTCCCGCACAGCGTCACGCGGGTCGTCAGGCAGCTCGTGTCGATCATCACCTGCAGACGATCTCGCTCTCCACCTTCGCCCCAGATGTCGAGCGCCCATTCGGGATGCCGCGACGACAGGCGGGCGAAGGCGTCGATCAGCAGGTCGAAGCCTTTCTGCGGCGTCAGGCGCCCTACTGCCACCAGCCGGAACGGGCGCGTCGATGCTGCGGGCACGGCTGTTTCCGGGCGGGCGATCGGATTGGGGATCACCAGCGCGCGGGTCCGTGTGGAACGCGGCGCCTGCTGCAAGGCGCGGTTGGTCTGCAGGACAAAGGCGTCGGCGCGGGCCAGCAGCAAGCCGAGCATGGAATTCCACAGTGGGTGCGTGGACTGCATCGCCGGGTTGTTGCGCTCACAGGCGACCACTTTGAGGTTGGTGCCCAAGGTCGCCAGCAACGTCTGCGCATTGATCTTGGTGAGAAAGCTCAACGTCAGATGCGGTCGCTCGCGCCGCAGCAACACACGCAGCCTGACGACGCGCTTGGCGAGATGGAGCGGTCGCCAGGTGTTGTCGTCTTTAGGCCGACCCAGGCGCAGCAACGTCACGCGTTCGTCCAGGGTATGGTATACCCGGTCCTGCGGCCGATCGAAGGTGACGATGCTGACCTGCCGCCCCGCCGCGACCCAACGCGATGCAAGCAAGCTCATGACCCGCTCGGCACCGCCCGCTCCCAGCGCTTCGGTGACCAGAAAGATCTTTCTCGGCGAGTCCGGCGTCGTGCCCCCGCGATCGACGTTCGTGTTCATGGGACCGGACGTTATAGGGATCGGCGCTCCGGTGCCGGTTGCTCTTTCATCGTAATCCCTTCGTGCCAGCGGGTGCTACCAACTGCGAGCCCGACGGCGTCGAAAGGGCACCGGGACTCTCCCGTTGAGCCAATCGCCTCATCGCACCGCGCAGCTAGGCTTGCCTCTTCAAACGCAGCGGGACGCATAGATGACGGCGCCGGTGGAAGGGCTTGGCCCTCGCAAATCCGTGACTCACCAGCACCTTTGCTCGGTGGTGCTCACCATGCTTCGAGAGGGGCAGGTCGTTCCCCGTGAGCAGGGACGCCTGCATGTCCTCGACGTGGGCTGCGGCGATGGCGGCCTTGTGGCGCACCTCCAGCAAGAACTGACCCGCGCACTGCCGCAGATGATGGTGGAGATCCATGGCTTCGACATTGGCGAGCAGGGCTTTCGCGAGGACAGCCAGTTCACGACCACGACCAGGGCACTCGCCGCGCGAGCGCCGCAAGTCGATTGGAAGGGCCGTATCAGTATCATCTCCGATCGGGATCCATGGCCGTACGAAGACGGCTTCTTTGACGTGGCGATCTCCAACCAGGTGCTCGAGCACGTGGAGAACCTGCCGCAGCTTCTGTCAGAGCTGCGGCGCTGCCTTGCTCCATCGGGCGCCTCGATCCATTTGTTCCCGTTGTCCAGCTGCATCATCGAGGCGCACTGCGCCACGCCGTTCGCGCACTGGTTCCAGGACTACGAGCGGCGCTGCGACTGGATCGCGATGATGAGCCGGATGGGCATCGGCTCGTTCCGCAAGGATCGCGCGGTGCTGGGCCATACGGACCGTCGCCACCATGCAGAGCAGACCGCCAGCTATATCGAGTGCTGGACCTGGTACCGCGACTTTCCCGCAATCGCCAAGGCATGCTCGGCCGCAGGGCTTGCCACTTCGAGTGGCTTCACCGGGCATTTCTTCGGCGCCAAGATCCGCTCGATGCTGCGTCTGCCGCCTGCTCGGCACTATGCGCCGGCCAAGGTTCCGGCGCTGTCCTGGCTTGGCTTTGCTCTGGGGCGGTACCTGTCATCCGCGACCCTGGTGATGCGACCGGCAACATACGACATCGGCCGCCGCATTGCCGCAGAGAAAGCGGCCGCCGCGTCTCGAGAGAGCGTATCCGCATGATCGCGCAGGTAACACTTAAGGTTAGTCGGGCATCGAGAGGTGCTCGCTTAGGCTGATCGGCCCGGCGCTGAAGCGCGGAGCGGCTCAAACGGGGATGAGGTGCCATGCAGACCCAACCAGTCCGCGTATGCTTTCCGTTCACCGGCGATGTCGTGGGGGGGAGCCACTATTCAGTGCTGGGCCTGGTCAAAAACCTGGATTCCACACGCTTCGTTCCGGTGATCGTGCCACAGTACCCCGATGGCGCGATCGCCAGGCTGTTCCGCGGCCACGGACTCCAGGTCGAGACGCCCCTGTCCTGGACCGAGCTGCCTTACGACCAGGGGATCGAGTGGCGGCGCACGCTGCGCACGGTCGGCGACATCCCCCGGCAGGTCCGCTACCTCAAGGCCAGCAAGTTCCGCATGGTCCATACCAATGACGGGCGCACGCATGCGACCTGGGGACCGGCGGCGCGGCTCGCGGGCGCGAAGCTGCTGTGGCATCAGCGCGGCGACCCGAGTGCGATTGGTTTGCGCTTCGCCGCGCCGCTACTGGCCAGCAAGGTGGTCTCCGTGTCCGAGTTCGCGCTTCCCCGTCTGGGCATCTGGTCTGCGGCGGCGAAGGCCCGGGTGGTCCACAGTGCCTTCGCTACCGACGTTCAGGTCGACCGCAAGCAGGCGCGTGCGGACCTGGTCGCAGAGCTGGGCTGCTCTCCAGATACCGTGTTCGTCGGCTTCTTCGGCGCGTTCATCCCGCGCAAGCGGCCTTTCCTGTTCATCGATGCCATTGCCGAACTCGTCGCCCGGCATCGTGGACGACCGGTGCTCGGCCTGCTGTTCGGTGAAGCCTATGACGGCGGCCGAACCGAGAGCTCGCTGGCCGAGTATGCGGAGGCAAAGGGGCTCGGCGGATCGGTGCGGCAGATGGGCTTCCGCTCGCCCGGGCCCTATTGGCTTGGCGGCTGCGACGTCCTGCTGATCTCGGCGACGGGCGAGCCGTTCGGCCGCACCCTGATCGAAGCGATGCTGGTCGGCACACCCGTGGTGGCAACGGCATCGGGCGGCAACATTGAGGCGCTGCGCGGCGGCTCGCTGGGGATCCTCACGCCGCCCGAGGATGCGGCGGGCCTCGCCACCGGAGTACGCCAGCTGATCGAGCACCCGGATCGGGTGAAAGCCTACGTCAATGCGGCCCACCGCGATGCCGTTACACGCTTTGGCGAGAGCAAGCACGCGCAGCAGATGATGTCCATCTACGACGAGTTGCTCAGCCCACGCCTTCCTGAACGCCGTTCGGCCACCGGGAAGGCATTCGCAACCGCCGGATCGCCTGGCGAGACCCAGTCCGGAGGTCGTCCATGATCCGCTTCATCAACCACGCATCTTTCATGGTGGAGACGCGCGGCGTGCGCCTCCTGTGCGATCCCTGGGTAGCGGGCTCGGCCTTCCACAACGGCTGGAACCTGCTGAAGGAGGTCCCGCACGAGGGCCTCGACCAGGTGGACTTCATCTGGTTCAGCCACGAGCATCCTGATCACTTTTCGGTGCCCTTCCTGCGCTCCATTCCACTGGAGCGGCGCGGGGCGATCACCGTGCTTTACCAGAGGACACCGGACCGCCGGATCCTCTCGTATTGCGAGAGCCTGGGATACAACACGCGCGAACTCGTGCACGCGCAGCGGGTGACACTGACTGACGGCCTTTCGATCACTTGCGGACAGATCCCGTTTTATGACAGCTGGCTACTGATCGAGACGCCCGACCACCGCATTCTCAACACCAACGACTGCATCGTCGAGCGTCCCTCGCAGTTGTCGGCGATCCGCAAGCACGTGCCGAACTGCGATATCCTCTTCACGCAGTTCTCTTATGCCAACTGGCAGGACAGCCGCGACAACCGCGAGGCCTTGCGGCTGCTGGCCAGGGAGAAGCTCCGGCGGGTGGCGGCGCAGTGCGAGGCGTTCAGTCCCGACTTCGTCGTGCCCTTCGCCAGCTTTGCCTACTTCAGCCATGTCGAGAATGCGTACATGAACGCGGACGTCAATCGGCCGTCTGCGGCGGTGCGTTTCATCGAGGCGAACTGCAAGGCCAGGCCAGTCCTCCTGATCCCGAACGAGGAGTGGGACGGACTTACGCCGCACGACAACCGCCCGGCGATGGACTGGTGGGAGCGCGCCTATTTCGAAGCCATGTCGCGCGAGAAGAACGCCGCCGGGCGCAGCATCCCATTCGTGGAGCTCTGTGTGAAGGCGAACACCGCGATGAACCGCGTGAAGGCCAGAAATAACTTCGCACTGGTCACCGGATTGCAGCGGCTTGGCCTGATCAGCCGCGTCGACTTCCGCCTTATCGACACCGACGAGACGGTCTCGTTCGACTGGATCAACGGGCTGAGCTTTGTGAAGGACGCGCGTTTCCGCACGATCGACATGCATTCGGAGACCCTGGCGTTCATTCTCGACAATGACTTCGGGGTGGACACCGTAAACGTCAACGCGCGCTTCGAGTGTTCGGTAAAGGACAAGAAGCGGCTCATCGGCCTGTTCTCAGTGCTGGAGCTTAACAACACGGGGCGCTCGATCAAGTTCTCCGACGGGCTCAAGTTCGTAGATTCGGCGCTGATCGAGCAGGGACTGCATACCATCGGAGTCCTTCGGCGATGACGGCGGACCGTTTGGCACTTCCCCTCGTGATCGTGGGAGCCGGGGGGCACGGCGCGGTCGTGGGCGATTGCGTGGATCCGGCGAAGTTCGCCATGGTCGGCTATCTTGATGATGGTCGCGCGCTGGAGACCACCATCGTCCATGAGCAGCGCGTGATCGGCCGCGTCGACGACTTGCCGCAACTCGCCATGGCTTATCCGCAGCTGGCGGTCGTCATCGCCATCGGCGACAACGCGATCCGCCGCCGCATGGCCGAGCAGGTGCAGCATGCCGTACCAGCTCTGAGGTGGCCTCCTATCGTCCACCGTTCGGCAATCGTTTCGCGCAGCAGCCTGTTGGGCCCGGGCTGTGTCGTCGCGGCTGGCGCGGTGGTCAATTGCCGTACCCGGCTGGAACGGTTTGTCCTGATCAACACCGGCTCGATCATCGAGCACGACAACGTCTTCGCCGAGTTCTCCTCCACCGGCCCCGGCGTGGTAACCGGAGGCGATGTGGAGGTTGGCACGATGAGCCACATCGGCATCGGCGCCACGGTGAAGCACGGCATCACCATCGGCACGAACTGCGTGATCGGCGGGCAGGCCTATGTCGACCGATCCATCGGCGACGATGTGGTGAGCTATGGCGTTCCGGCCCGGGCACGCCAGCAGCGCCAACCAGGAGCTGCATACCTATGATGGACACGTCCAGGCGAGTTGTCGCGAGTATCCGAGGGTGCCGGGTATGAAGATCGCTGTCCTGGCTGTCTCGACGAACATACACACGGTCCGGTGGGTCAACGGGATCGCGGAGCGCGGTATCGACGTCGTGCTGATGACTCAGCAACGTCCCCGCGCATCGGACTTCCACCCCTCGGTGACGATCAGCCTGCTGCCGTTCCGGGGTCTCTTCGCTTATGCCCTGAACGCGCCGATGCTGCGTGTGCTGTTCGACCGCAGCGGTGCGGACTTGCTGCATGTGCAGTACGCGGGCGGGTACGGCGTGATGTCGTTCCTCTCGGGCATCCGTCGCCGACTGGTCTCGGTCTGGGGTGGGGACGTCTACGTGGTCCCGCACCGCAGCCGCCTCCACCGCCTGTTCATCGTCGCTGCGCTGCAGAGTGCGCTGCGGATCACCTCGACCAGCCGGGTCATGGCGCAGCAGGTGCGCCGGCTGGGCGTGACGCGGCCGATCGACGTCATCCCGTTCGGAGTCGACACCGGGCTCTTCCAACCTGCGCCGCAGACTGATTCCGGCCGCCGCTTGGTGGTCGGCACCGTTAAGACGCTCCAGCCCAAGTACGGCATCGACACGCTGATCCGGGGCTTCGTCGCGGCACTGGCAGACCCCGCCTTTGCCCGTCTCGACCCGGTCTTGCGGATCGCCGGCGCCGGCAGCGCCCGCGCACAGTACGAGGCTTTGGCCGAGGCGATCGGTAGGGACAAGGTCCGCTTCGAAGGCCATGTCGAGCATGCGCAGGTGCCGGAGCTCCTTCGGACCTTTGACATCTACGTCGCCGTCAGCCGAGAGGACAGTGAGAGCTTCGGAGTAGCCGTCATCGAGGCGAGCGCGTGCGGAGTGCCGGTGATCGTGTCCGACGTGGGCGGGCTGCCCGAGGTGGTCGACGATGGCAAGAGCGGCCTGATCATCCCGCGCGACGCGCCGATGTGCCTCGCCCGCGCCTTGACCCAGCTGGCGGCGGATCCAGCCTTGCGACGCCGGCTGGGAAGTGCAGGCCGCCAGAAAGTCATGCGCGAGTACGAGTGGGCGCACTGCGTCGACCAGATGATCGCCACTTACGCCGAGGTAATCGACGAGGTGGATGCACATCCGCAAGAGGTGCCGGGCCGCTCTCCCAAGGAGACAGGTAGCTGCTCCTCAATGGCGACCATGCCCGGTTCTCACTGAATTAGAAAAGGGAGCGGGGGCGCTCGATCAGAGCCTCGGCGGATCACAAGGATGCAGCTATGGGTCGGGAGGAAACGATGGTGGCAGCACAAGGCGCGACCGACGACACTGCGCCGCCGCATGCCGCCGAGCAGGCTGCGGTGCCGGAGACGCTACGCCGGACCGAGTTCAACACGGCCGCGCATGGACTGCGTGGGGTGGCGGCGCTGATGGTCTTTGCCGGCCACTTGCTTGGTGGCACCGCGCGTCACATCTACAAGGACGATCCCGCCTATGCCGAGGCGGTGGAGGCGCCCTGGCACCTGGGCACTGCCGGCGTCGTGCTGTTCTTCGTCATCAGCGGTTTCGTTATCCTGCCCAGCGTCGTGCGCTATTCCCCCGGCGCCTTCGCATTGCGTCGTTTCGTACGCCTCTATCCCCTGTTCCTGGCATTGAGTCTGCTGTTCGTGGTGTTGAACATGGCCACGAACGCCTATCCCAAGCTGAACGAGCCGGTGGCGATCTTCGCGGGCCTCACTTTCACCAATCTGTTCTTCGGAACAGAGCAGCTCACGCCCAACGCCTGGAGCCTGACGTTCGAGACGATCTTCTATGCCCTGATCTGCCTGGTGGTCTACTTCGCGGTGCATCGCCCCAACCGCCTGGCGCTGGTGCTGGCCGCGGCAGTCAGCCTGGCGTTCGTAGCGTATTTTCCGATCGCGTGCTTCTTCGTGGGGGGCGTGGCCATCCGCATCGCTCACGATCGTGGCTGGGGTCTGCCGAAGGTGCCGTCCAGGCTCCTGGAGCTAACCGCGCTTGCCTGCTTCGTGCGGTTCGCCTCGATGTCCTGGTTCGCCTACGTACCGGCCGACTTCGTCAACCCGGTCGCGCTGGCCATCCTGGCCTCCAGCCTTACCTACTTCGCCTTCGCCGTGTCGCCCGACAGCCTGACCGCGGTCGTGCTGGGAGGGCGGCCGGCGCTCTTTCTGGGAACGGTGAGCTACAGCCTGTACCTGGTCCATCCATATACCTACTATGTCACCCGCCAGCTGTTCGACAAAGCCGGCTTGTTTACCGACCATCAGGTCGCCTCCATGGCGTTGTTTTATGCGGTGGCGACACCGCTGACGCTGGCTGCGACCTATCTCGTTCACAAGACGATCGAGATGAAGCCCTACGAGTGGATGTTTCACCAGCGCATCTACCGCGACAAGGCGACGGCGCGGCAATCGTCCGCATCCGCCGGGCCAGGCGGACCTCCTTCACCGGAGGCTGCTTCTACCATCGGCAGCGGTGCCATGGACGACGTCGCTGCCCACTCGTATCGTCCATCTCGATGTGTCCGAGCTGCAGCCCGGGCGCCTCAGCCAGGAGTTCCGCCGCGGCGCGGCCGGAGTGGTGATCAAGGGTGACCCGGCGGCGAGCCGCGCATGTGCAACGTGACACTGCTGATCGGCGCCAAGCAGGATCGTGTTCACCTTGCGTAGTAGCTCCTTTGATCCGCTCGTGACCGGCGAGGATGCCGGGTAACCTTCGCTGGAACTTGAAGATTGCGCCACGACAGGGGGCAGGGCATGGCGACTGACGTTATTCGGGCATTGCATCGCTCGTTCGGCAAGAAGGCCGGGGCAAGGGCACCGCAGTGGGTCGTCGACAAATACCAGCGCTGGACTACGGACGTCTATGTCGTCTCCTTCCCGAAGAGCGGGCGGACGTGGTTCCGCACCATCCTGGGGACAGTGCTGCAGTTGCGCTTCGGTACCGACGCGGTCGACCCCAGTTCCATCCACCATATGTGGAAGCTGGATCGGCGCGTGCCTCGCATCACGTTCACACATGACATGAACGCGCACCTCATCTCGTCCGAGCGGGTCAGCTGGAACGGCAACCTCTACAGCGGCAAGAAGACGATCCTACTTGTTCGCGATCCGCGCGACACCATCGTCTCGCTCTATTATGAGATGACCAAGCGCGTGCATGCCTATGAAGGGACGATCGAAAGCTTTATTCGCCAGGATAGGGGCGGCATCGCCTCGCTCGTTGCCTTCCTTAACGACTGGTGCCGCAATCGCGAGCGTCTCAGCAGGCTGCACTTGATCTGCTATGAGGATATCCATGCACGCCCGCTGCCGACGATTGCGGGCGCGCTGGAGTTTGCCGGCATTACCGGCACGCCCGACGCCATCATCGAACAGGCGATCGAGCGGTGTTCGTTCGACGCGATGCGCCGGATGGAGCTGTCCGGCGCGGTGCCGCACGTGCGCCTTCGACCCGGCGACGCTTCGGATCCCGAGTCGTACAAGGTCCGCAAGGGCAAGATCGGCGGCTATGCCGAGACGCTGTCTGCGGCCGACTGCGACTTCCTAGACAAGTATATCTACGATCACCTGGATGAAGGCTTTGCGCGCTATCGGCTGCCCCCGTGCGACGGCGCGCAAGGGTCCGACGCTGCTGCCTAGGAGCGCCGGAGGGAGGCAAACAGCGGTTGCGGCCCCCACCCCCCGGCCGGTCTTCAATCGACGCTAGTCTGACAGGCCACGACACCTGTCGCCCGGCATCGTGACCTGTCAGTAGCGCCGGGGGATTTGGCGCTGATCACTTGATAATCGCCAGCGTTATCAAAGTCTCATGCTCAGAAGTATTAGCCTGAATCGAAGCTGTTTCACCGCATGGCTCGCTTCATCATCCAAATAGAAAAGCGCTACTGAGCGGGGACGAACTATGGCTTTGCCGGTTCTGGGGACAGGAGGTGTCACGCATGCAAATCACGATGATCGGCTCTGGCTACGTCGGCCTGGTATCAGGGGCATGCTTTTCCGATTTCGGCCACTGCGTGGTCTGCGTCGACAAGGACGAAAGCAAGATTGCCGCCCTACGGGATGGCCGCATACCCATTTTCGAGCCGGGGCTGGACGACCTGGTCCGCCGCAACCTGGAAGCCGGGCGGCTGACCTTCACCACCGATCTCGCGCCCGCAGTCGCGCAGGCGGATGCGGTGTTCATCGCCGTCGGCACACCCTCGCGCCGCGGGGACGGATACGCCGACTTGTCGCACGTCTATGCCGCCGCCGAGGAGATCGCCCGCGCCATCCAGGGCTTCACGGTGATCGTCGACAAGTCCACCGTCCCGGTCGGCACTGGCGATGAAGTGGAGCGCATCATTCGCGCCGCCAATCCCGACGCGGACTTCGCCGTGGTCTCCAACCCTGAGTTCCTGCGGGAGGGCGCGGCCATCGACGACTTCAAGCGCCCCGACCGGATTGTGATCGGCAGCGAGGACGAGCGCGCACTGCAGCTGATGCGCGACCTCTATCGGCCGCTGTACTTGGGCGGCAAGTCGCCGGTTGTCGAAATGACGCGCCGCGGTGCCGAGCTGACGAAATATGCCGGCAATGCCTTCCTGGCCACCAAGATCACCTTCATCAATGAGATCGCCGACTTATGCGAGAAAGTGGGCGCCGACGTGCGCGACGTCGCCCGCGGTATCGGCCTAGATAACCGGATCGGCGGCAAGTTCCTGAATGCCGGACCGGGCTATGGCGGCAGCTGCTTTCCCAAGGACACCGTCGCGTTGCTGAAGACCGCGCAGGACTTCGACGCGCCTCAGCGGATTATCGAGACGGTGGTCGCGGTGAACGATCATCGCAAGCGCGCCATGGGCCGCAAGGTCATCGCCGCCTGCGGAGGCGACGTGCGCGGACGGCGGGTCGCGGTACTGGGGCTGACGTTCAAGCCCAACACCGACGACATGCGGGACGCGCCCTCGATCGCGATCATCCGTGCGCTGCAGGACGCCGGGGCCGAAGTGGCGGCATGCGACCCGCAAGGGGTGGCGCAGGCGCGCCTCCTGCTCGACGACGTGGTCTACACCACTTCGCCATGGGAGGCGCTGGAGGGTGCAAGTGCCGCCGTGCTCCTGACCGAGTGGGACGCCTACCGTGCGCTCGATCTGGAGCGGTTAAGGTCGCTGCTGGTGCACCCGGTGCTGGTGGACTTGCGCAACATTTACGAACGGGGCGCCGCAGAGGCCGCAGGCCTGCAATACCATGCGGTGGGCCGGTGAACGGGATGACGCCAGCGCCCGGCCGCGTCTTGGTGACCGGAGCCGCCGGCTTCATCGGCGCGGCGCTGTCCGACCGGCTGATGGTGCGCGGCCAGCGCGTGATCGGGATCGACAACCTCAACGACTACTACACCGTCCAGCTCAAGCGCGACCGCCTGGCGCAGCTGGATGCGCGGCACGGCGACAGGTTCACCTTCCTTGAACTGGACTTCGCCGACAACGCCGCGCTGGACCAGGCGCTCGCGGGGCGCGAGTTCGATGCGATCGTCCACCTGGGCGCGCAGGCGGGCGTGCGCTACTCGCTGGAAAACCCGCATGCCTACGTGCGCTCGAACCTCGCCGGTCACGTCAACATGCTGGAGCTTGGCCGTGCGCGGCAGACGCCGCATCTGGTCTACGCCAGCTCCAGCTCGGTCTATGGCGGCAACGAGAGTCTGCCCTTTGCCGTGGAGGACCGCACCGACCACCCGGTGTCGCTCTACGCCGCCACAAAGCGCGCGGACGAGCTGATGAGCGAGACTTACGCGCACCTGTTCCGCCTGCCGCAGACAGGCCTGCGCTTCTTCACCGTCTACGGACCCTGGGGGCGGCCGGACATGGCACTTTGGAACTTTACGGAGAAGGTGCTCGCCGGCAAGCCGATCCCGGTTTTCAACAACGGCCAGATGCAGCGCGACTTCACCTACATCGACGACATCGTCGCCGGCGTGATCGCCTGCCTAGACCGTCCTCCGGCCGATGATGGCGCGGCCAAGCCGGGCGGCAGCACCAAGCCGCACGCGGTCTACAACATCGGCAACAACCGCTCGGAAAGGCTGATGCGGATGATCGAGGTGCTGGAAGAGGCGTGCGGGCGCAAGGCTCAGCTGCAGATGCTACCCATGCAGCCCGGCGACGTGCCAGCAACTTACGCCGACATCAGTGCCATCGCCCGCGACATAGGCTATGCACCGACCACGCCGATCGAGGTGGGCGTGCCCAAGTTCGTGGAGTGGTACCGGGGCTATACCGGAAGCTGAGTGCGATTGCGTCGCCTCTGTGCGGTAAGCGCAGCGGGCGGCCTTCGACAAGCTCAGGCTGGGCGGTCTGGAGGGTAAACCATCTTGCAAACGGCGGAACCGGTCGACCTCGCACCACAACGTCATCGCTCAACACCGGTTGTGCTGACCCTTGTCGAAGCACGCCAGCCAACGGTGCGTCGGACGGACCCGCACGGACGAGCGGCAACCTGGCACGAGGAGTCACCCAGAACCTCAATGCCTCTTCCGGTTGCGATCGGCGCGATCGGCGGCCAGATCAGTCAGGAGGGCCCTGTTCGCGCCGGATTGCTCGCATTCTGTCGGAGGCGTTTTTCGAGACCCGCTCGCCAGAGTGTCCGACATGTTGTGGGGCTTGTTGCGGCCGCCCGCATGCGGCATCGATGCGCCACTCATGCGTATTGCCATCGTCGATGAAAGTGCCGCGCGCGCCTCTATCATTCAGGAGGGCCTCGCTTCGGTCCCAGGCTGCGAGATCTTCGTGGTCACGGAGAGGCGCGGCCTGGTGGCCAAGATCAGCGAAATAGCTCCTGAAATTGTCCTGATGGACCTGGGTAATCCGTCCCGGGACGTTCTGGAAGAGTACTTTGCCGTCAGCCGCGTGCTGGCGCGGCCCATCGCGATGTTTGTCGATGAAAGCGACGATGAGGCAATTGCAGCCTCGATCGACGCGGGGGTCTCCGCCTACGTTGTCGACGGTCTGGCGGCACACCGTATTCGGCCGCTGATGGACGTCGCCGTGCGCCGTTTCAACGCCTTTGCGCGCTTGCAGGACAGCCTTGCCGAAGCACGCAGCCGCCTGGCAGAGCGGGATGAGATCGATCGGGCCAAGCGGATCCTCATGGATGGCCGGCGCCTGACTGAGCCGCAAGCCTATGCCGAGATGCGGAAGGCGGCGATGGATCAGGGCCGCAGGATTGCCGAGATCGCTCAGGCCATCGTCATGGCGCACAAGCTGATGGGGGGCAAGTGATGGCCGAACAACTGACGATCGGCTTCCTTCCGCTGGTGGACGCCTGCCTGCCGATCCTTGCGCGGGAGCACGGGTTCGCCGAAGCTGAGGGCTTGTCCCTGACCCTGGTCAAGGACGTGAGTTGGGCTACTGTCCTCGATAGGCTGCTTTATGGCCACAGCGATGCCGCGCACCTCGTCGCGCCCCTTGCGATCGCGACGACGCTCGGGCGAGGCCGGCCGGCGCAGCCGCTGTCAGTGCCCTTCGTGCTCGGCCTCAATGGCAACGCGATCACACTGCGACCGGAACTGGCGGCAGAGGTCTGCCCGGAGGGCCGGCTTGGCGATCCCGCGCAGGTGGGGGGCGCGCTCAGGACGGTTGCTCTGGCGCGCGCGAAAGCGGGCGCGCCGTTGCGCTTCGGTGTGGTTCACCGCTACTCCAGTCATAACTACATGCTGCGGTACTGGCTGGCGGGGTGCGACATACAGCCGGATCGCGATATCGAGATCGTCACCGTTCCGCCGCCGTTCTGCGCCGACGCGCTGGAAGCGGGCGAGGTGGACGGGATTTGCGTCGGCGAGCCGTGGAACAGCGTCGCGGTTGAGCGTGGGGTGGGCCGGATCGTGCTGGCGACGGCGCAAGTCTGGCGGCGCGGTGTCGAAAAGGTACTCGCCCTGCGTGAGCCGGTGCTGGCGGAGAAGCGGGGCGCCATCGAGCGGCTGATCCGGGCGATGTGCCGGGCCGGCCGGCACTTCGTAGACCCGGCGAACTGGGAGGCCAACGCTGCCATCCTCGCGCGTCCGGAGTATCTGGACGGTGATGCCGTGTTGATCCGGCGTGCCATCTCGGACCAGCTGCTGCTCTCGCGTGGGGGCGAGATCGTCCCCTTTGTTGACTTCATGTTCCAGTACCGGGAGGCGGCGAACTTTCCCTGGGTCAGCCAGGCAGCCTGGCTTTACAGCCAGATGGTACGCTGGGACGGAATGCGATTCGATCCGGCGGACGCGGAGAAGGCAACCGGCGTGTTTCGCCCCGATGTTTATCGCAGCGCCCTGATGGGCACCAGTGAGCCGCTTCCGGGTGCCAGTTCGAAGGTCGAAGGCAGCTTGTCCCAGAAGATGGCGGTGAGCACGCAGCAAGGGCGCATGACGCTGGAAAGCAATCGCTTCTTCGACGGCCGGGTATTCGATCCTAACGATATCGCGGGCTACCTCGCGCAACTGGGCCGACAGTAATTATGCCGCACCGCAAAATCACGCTTGTCGCGACGTCCGCGAATCGGCTAACTTGATTTCAGAAGCCGAGCCGACCGCCGCCCAATGACGGGTGGCGCCAGGGTCGCCGGCTCCTTTTCGAACAATCTGCGTGGCAACGTCGCCGCCCCAATCCGCTCCCTTCCGGAGCTGGGTCGAGGCGGCTTTTTTGCGTTGTTGCGTGACGCTTAAGGGGACGAGCACGATGACCACCCTAGCAATGCCGCCACAAGCGATAGAAGCGGCGCCAGCGCAACCGAGCAACAGCACAGGCTTCTGGCAGGCGGGGCATCGCCCGACGCTGCTGGCCGCGTTTCTCTACTTTGATGTCGCCTTCATGGTCTGGGTCATGCTCGGGCCGCTTGCACCGATCATTTCCAAGGACCTGGGGCTCGACCCGGCGCAGAAAGGGCTCATGGTAGCCGTGCCAACGCTGGCCGGCGCGGTGCTTCGGATAGTGAACGGCTTTCTGGGCGATGCGATCGGCCCCAAGCGTACCGGCGCCGTCAATCAGCTGATTGTCATCGTCGGCCTCGCCGGCGCCTGGTGGTTCGGGATCAAGAGCTATGAGGGGACACTGGCCGTCGGTGTGATCCTGGGCTTCGCCGGCGCGAGCTTCGCGGTGGCACTGCCGTTGGCGAGTCGCTGGTACCCGCCCGAGCATCAGGGCAAGGCCATGGGCATCGCCGGGATGGGTAACTCGGGTACAGTGCTCGCCGCGCTGTTTGCGCCGCTCCTTGCCACGACTTTCGGGTGGAATGGCGTGTTCGGCCTGGCGCTGATCCCGCTGATTGCCGTGTTCCTGTTTTACCTCGTCGCTGCCAAGGACAGCCCCGACCAGCCCGCGCCCAAGTCGCTCGCATCCTACGCTGCCGTGCTGAAGGAGAAGGATGCTTGGTGGTTCATGCTGTTCTACTTCGTCACTTTCGGCGGCTTCGTCGGCCTGTCCAACTCACTGCCGACTTACTTCGCTGACAGCTTCGGTCTGACGCCGGTGAGCGCCGGCTACTGCACCGCAGCATGCGTGTTCACCGGATCGCTGCTGCGCCCGATCGGAGGCGCCTTTGCCGACCGCTTCGGGGGCGTCGCCACGCTGACGCTGGTCTATGCGCTGGCTGCCATGGTCCTGCTCGGAGTGGCGCTAAGCGGCGCCTCGTTGGCGGCGACGCTGCTGCTCTTCCTGGTGGTGATGGGCACGTTGGGCGTCGGGAACGGCGCAGTGTTCCAACTGGTGCCTCAGCGTTTCCGTGACGAAATCGGGGTGATGACCGGCCTCGTGGGCTTCGGGGGCGGCGTCGGCGGGTTCTATCTCGCATCCTCGCTGGGCTTCGCGAAGAAGCTCTCGGGCAGCGCGGCGCCGGGCTTCCTGATTTTCGCAGGACTGGCCGTGACCGCGCTGTGCGGGCTTATGCTGGTCAAGACTCGTTGGCGCAGCACCTGGGGCGCAGCCGCGAACGGCGTGCGCATCTGACGGAAGATAACGGGCGGCAGCGCGCTGCCGCCTTCCATGGAGGCACAATCCATGAAGACCGGTGCTTTGCTTTCGGCAACCGCGTTTGCGCTGATCCACCTTGCCCACCCGGCGCTAGGCGCCCCAGCGCACAGGTTCGGAGAACCGGTGACGGTCGAAGGTGATCTGACCATCGACCCCATCATCGACGCCCGCATCCGCTGGGAGCACGTCGACCAGCCCGCGACCGAAGCCGACGCCGTCACCCTGCGCCTGCGCGCCGGGGCCGAGTTGAAGCATGCCTCGGGCCTCTCGCTGCTTGTCGAAGGCGAGGGCACGCTGGCGCCGGGCGATCACTACAACGCCTTCCCCTTCACGGTCCGAAACGACCAGCGGCGGCCCCGCTTCTCGACCGTCGCCGATCCC
>Ga0233380_1000515_pt1 | contig 19855 bp, 17 predicted proteins | sample ElkDunMinimDraft_9_FD_191541 | JGI IMG/M metagenome (GOLD analysis project Ga0233380, IMG submission 191541) | Fecal eukaryotic communites from dung pellets of Tule Elk in California, USA - Elk Dung F36 | ecosystem: Host-associated > Mammals > Digestive system > Large intestine > Fecal | place... | reverse complement strand
CGGCAGGCCAGACAGGCCACCGAGAGGAAACGAATATCCACTACCTATGTCGCCAGCTCGTTGGAGAGTCCCACACAGATCATTGGTTATTACACGCTTGTTAATTACTCGGTCATTGTTCCTCCTTCTCTTCGGGTCTACAAAACCTACCCACATCCTTTACCAGCAATAAAGTTGGCCCGGTTGGCGATAGATCAAAAGTGGCAGAGCCGCGGCTTTGGAGAATTGCTCTTGGTCGATGCGATTAGAAAAACTGTCGAAGTCAGTGGCATGATCGCCAACATCGGTCTATTCGTTGACCCGTCGACATCACCAATTGTTGAATTCTATAAAGGATACGGATTCGCCAAAGTAGAGCCGACCGATCCAGAGAAGCTTGAAATGTGGTTACCCTTCGACTCGTGCAGGAGACTCTTGGGCCCAATCTAATCCAGGAACCTGTTTAATTCCTCATCAGAAACTGACAGACATATTGAGCTCCGACAAAGGGAGGTACCTGCGGTTCGAACCGCGCAGTAGCGATGGCGTTCAAACAAGGCTCATGGAAAACAGTTGTATCGAGTGGTTCCTGGTCAACTACTCTGAGATCCGTCGCCGTTCCTTCCTCTGTCACGGTATACATTACCTGCACCCATCCTTCTATGGAGTTGGACGCAGCCTCTGGAGGGTAAAGCATCCTGATTCTAGAAATGGCCTCTGGGTAGTCAGGTACCGTGGGGTCCGTGCTTCCGCACCCACTGAGTAGAGCGGATGCGCATACGCTGAATGCCAGCAATAAGCCTTGTGTGATTCTACTATCGCCATTTATGTCGGCCTTTTTCTTGAAGAAAGGAAGAGGGAAATTCTTGACCGGCTTCAATTTTCAGGCAATGCCATTTCTGGTGTAACGACCATCCTCTGGGATGAAGTATAGAGACCTCCCAGTTTGACGGGTTGTATTCGTCAAAGTCATGGGTTATACAGTGACCTTAAAAGGAAAAAGCCCAGCCACCCCATAATAATTGAGAATTGAATCCATGAGTCTATCACCTGGAAAGTGCCTCTTCGCGTGCCTCCTCGGTTCCCTCAGTCAGATATCTCCCGCAGCGGAGACGAGGGTTACCACGTTGCCTGAGAACCCTGAAGCCTATGAGCCTTTTCTCATCCAGGTGCATTCCGCGGTGACAGGAGTTGCCCTTGCGATTGATATGGCCATTGACTCCGGGCAGATCGACATCCGCTATCTGAGGGGTCCTTCCGGATTTATAGACCCTCAGTTGACTTTTGGAGCAGCCGTTTCCGGGTTACCGGCCGGAGAATACGACATTGATGTAGAAGAAATTCAACACTATGACGTGGGACTTGGCCAGGTCACCATTGCTGAGGCCCCTCCCACAATCCCTGTTTACTCCATGTATCTCTCTCATTCTATTCAGCACTATTTTCTCACCGCCGATGAAGCCGAGAGAGACGAGGTGTTGGACACTAACTTTGGTTATATCATTGACGAGGGTTTCAACGTCTGGCCCGCCGACGGACCTGCCCCGAGTGCCGCCAAGCCGGTATGTGGCTTCTTCTCCAATGTGTTCGGTTGGCACATTTACGAATCGCATTTTTATACGGCCGATGAGGAAGCGTGTAATTTCCTGCAGTCCTTTGGCAGCGGCTGGGAGTACGAGGGCGTCGCTTTCCAGGCTTTGGTCCCGGTAGACGGAAGCTGCCCCACCGGCACGACGCCCGTGTGGCGTTTGTATAACAATGAGGGACACCGTAACAACAGCAACCACCGATATGTAACCAACCATGAAACCTACCAGGCTCTGATTGCAAACAAACCGCTTTTTATGGATCCACCTGAAGACATTGACGGCTGGATAGGGGAAGGGGTGGCCTTTTGCTCACCACCCGCCTCAGACAATTGAAAAACTATCTGCGTTGGAAACAGGGCGCTGGGAACAGCGCCTTGCGACTGACAATTTAGACAAAACCTTCTTCCACCAGGCTAGTGCCTTCGGCGGTGATCTCATGCCGCTGACCGGAACCTTCGGCCACCCGCGACCAGCTTTCGGTCACCAGACGACTTTGTTCGCCTTCGCCCTCCAGCCAATAGTTGAATCCACCGTACATGCCAGGAATCGCAAACCAGGTTTGACGCTCCTGAGAGGTGAGCAGGGGAGCCAGTTCTGGCAGCGCGGTGTTGTGTTCCTCGATGAAGACGCCTGCGCGCTTGTGAATAAGAGCATGGAAGTGTTGCTGGAGGGCTAACAGTGTTTCTTCGGGTATCTGCTTCATGTGGCGAACTCCTTGAGTAGTGCGGGAAACATGTCCTGAGGCGGAAACCTGTCGAAGCTGTACCTGGCGTCGGTTGTCGCCCATTCCAGCTTCTCCTCAACCCAGGTCTCTACGAAGGGCTGGTAACTCGACGCGTTGTCCAGCAGGGTGGAACGCACGTTGACGAACTCATCCATGCCGTCCATCCGCGTGAATAACCAGCTCATGCAATAGTCGCAGAAGAAATGGCGTGCTGCCCCAGTTGCGCCGCTTCGTTTTCCGTCAGGTAGTTTTTGGCGACCACCACATCAAACTTCTGGATCTTGCCACCAGGTGCGTCTTGCCAGGTAGTCAGGCCCATATTGGTTTTGCTGGCGTCGGCTCGGCTGTGCATCACCTCGGCAGCTGTCTGTCCATGAATCGCCCAGTGCAGTTTGTTCTGCACCGTGGCAAAGAAGCGCTTGGTGGCGGCGGCGGTAACGTCATAGTCGATGGAGGTAGAGTAGATGTCGGTGATCTTCTGGTAGAACCTGCGCTCGCTAAGACGTATTTCACGTATGCGTTCGAGCTGTTCTTCAAAGTACCGCTTGCTGAGAATCGAGCCATCATTCTTCAGCCGCTCGTCGTCCATGGCGAAGCCTTTGATGGTGTAGCTCTCCAGCACTACTGTAGCCCATTTCCGGAATTGAACTGCCCGCTCGGAATTGACCTTGTAACCCACGGCGATGATGGCAGCGAGGTTGTAGTGCTTGGTGGTGTAGTTTTTGCCGTCATCAGCAGTTATTAGAAAATTTCTAATAACTGTGCCTTCCTGTAACTCACTGTCTTCAAATACTTTTTTCAGGTGGTAGTTCACCGTCGGGACTTTCACCTGATACAACTCTGCCAGCATCTTCTGGCTCAGCCAGATATTTTCATCGGCGTAGACGGCGTCCACACCGCCTTCACCCGAGGCGGCTATGAAGGTCAGATACTCCACTGCAGAAGAGCGGATATCGGGTTGTATGTTTTTTTTCCTGGTCATGTGCGTATTCCGATCTCCATTCGGGTTCTATTCGATCACCGTTTCGGCCTAATGTTCCGGTGTCGATGGTATCACCACATACGACTTCCTACCTGTCGGCCGGGTGGTTGACCCCATCATACGTTGGCACCAGCGGAATCTTCAGAGGATTGATCCCCTCCAGGCAGGCCACATTGAAGCCATACTGTGCGGGGTTCGACCTGCGCTGGTGATGAGTATAGATGCCGCAGTGTCTGCAGAAATAGTGCTTTGCTGTTCGGGTATTGAATTGATACAGCTGAAGATCCGCGTCCCCCTTGAGGATAGTGATGCCGGCCAGCGGCACTGATGCCACGATCGCGCCTCGTCTTCGGCACATTGAGCAGTCGCAGCGCCGTACGTCTATCAGACCGTCGGGAAGATCGAGCTCCAGCTGTACCGCGCCGCAGTGGCATGAGGCCTTGTGTTTTGGCTGGATGGCGATACCGTCAATTTGCTTTAAGTTTACTGCCATAGTGTGTCTCGGAGGAGAGTGTTGTCTGACGTATGAGTTTTGCCCAGGTCTAGTCGAGTTCTCGTGATATGGTGTCGATGAACTGGTCATTAGGAAGCACGACAACCTGTAGCTCATCCTCGTAAATAATTGTTCCCGGCGTAGTCGTCAGCGTCACGTTCACGTTGATGCCATGTTTCCGTAGTAGCTGAACAACCGAAACCGATTTTTCCAAGTACTCTGAGTAATAACACTTGAACCAGCTCTGTGCTCGAAACTTAACGCTGTCGCAGATAGGTTCAGTAAAACAGCTAGGGTTCAATAAATTGCGATTGAACCAGCTGGCAATGTTGATATACCAGATATGCTCAGCTAGGTTCATCGACCCTTTGCGTTTCGCTTCGCCCATGGCCGCGAAGATTCCTTTCGTACAAGAGGAATCGTTAAACTTTAATTCTGTGTCGAATCGGATGTACAGAGGTGTCTTCATCTTCGGCTCAGGGTAGAATTATGGGGCCTTGCCAAGATAGCCTTCCAGGTCTGCGGTTATTTCTTTCTCAAGAATGCCAACGTGAACATCGACGCCGGAGTTCCTCAGCTTTGCAATTCCCCTACCGTTGTTCCTCGGATCAGGGTCTACGATGCCGATGTAGACGGTCTTCACGCCCGCGTCTATCAGGGTTTGAGCGCACGACGGCGTTCGACCATGGAATGAGCATGGCTCCAGAGTAACAAATGCAATGATTTCTCCGTCCAGTGTTCCAAGCTGATTGATTGCGATGGCCTCTGCGTGGGGATTGCCAGGGCTATTCGTATGACCTCTTGCGACTACTATTCCTTCACGTACCAGCACGCAGCCGACTGGGGGATTATCTCCACAAACGGGCACTGCGTTGCGGCCCTCTTCGATGGCCAATCGCATGTATTGAAGGGAGTCAGATTGATCCACGTAGGGAATCCTCGGATGCCGAAACTACATCGTGCTTTGACTGACGGAGGAAATAATGCCTCCGATATAGTCAGGCGAGTAGCACCCCTTCGACCTAATAAAACCTGATGGAAATAAGATGGATATGTCATTGACAATCAACTCTATGTCATTGTCAGAGATTGCGTATTCGATCGTTGTATCTAAAAACCTGTCTTGTAGTTTCCTTTCAAGAGTGGACAAACGCCCTTGGATGATCTTCCTGCGTCGCCTATCTATTGCGGCTCTTTTTCTATCGATTTCTTTGCAGAAGTTTCGCTGTACTTCGTACCACTCAGCGCCGAATCGGTTTTTAAGTACTTGGAAAATTTCGCGTTTCCCGCGATTGCCCTTTTCGCGGTTAATTTCGCGGAGACAAAGGGCAATGTTATTTGGCCAACAACTTCCTCCAGCTCCAACTGGTAGGATATGGTCTATTTCATAGTTCTTTGGTTCTCGCGTTAATGGTTTCCCAGTGTAGTAGCAAAGGCCTTGCTGGGCCTCAAATATCAGATCGATATCTTCATCGCAATTTTGTCCTGAGGAAATAAGATTTAAAGCTGATTGCCTAGCTGCACTACTATCTTTTCCTTTTCTCCAGGCCTTTAGTTTTTTCTCAATGTTATAAGCATCCTCAGAACAAGGCACCTTAAATTGAATCTGATTATCGACAGTTCTCATTATGACAACTTTATCTAAGAATTCTGATTTGAGCGCCTGTGGTAAACAGTCGAAGTCAGCTTTCTCTATCCAACCGATTATTTCGTTATCAATCGTCATGATCATGCTTGTACTGCCCTAAACACCATTAGCGTTTTCCTCCGAATAGCGCCATGTTCAGCGGATCATCCGCACTGGTATAGATGAAATCGAGCGGTTGCGGCCCGCCTGGTTTATTATTGTGGCGAATTCGCCATAGTTAAGATTCGGATTGTCTCCAAGTTCCCGGATGTCCAGAAACTCCGCAATGTTAATTTTGCGAAGCCAATAGGTGATGTAGCAGTCTCCGCTCTTGGTCTGTATCTGATTCATCACTCCACTCCCCATCCATTCAGCGTCTCCCTAGCATTCTGATTCTCCAGGTTCCCAATCAGGATCTCCCGATAATACCTGACCGCATCATCCCTGCGATCTGCATCCCGAAGTGCATTGGAAAGCAGCTCGACATAGTAAATGATAGGCGAATCGACGGAGTCGTGGAACTTGTCCATAACCTCGATTGCTCCGTCGAAATTCTCCCTATATATCGCCTCTGCGATCAGGGTGCCGAATGTCGTTACTGGAAAGTCTCTCTCAAATCCATAACGCTCGTTGCCTTGATTGTGAAACCGTTCAATCGCATCAACTCCGAATGTGTTGTAGACCTCATAAGGGTCGCGCAACGCTCAGTCCTTGAAAATGAACTCCAGTCCTTCATATATGCCCACCAGAGGAATGGAGCCGTGGGTCTCGTGCGGTATGCAGAAAGTGCCAGCCGCCATCGAGCAGGTACAGCACGGGGAGATTCTCTTCCGTCCTGTTGTAGCTCAAGGGGGTGTGAACGGTGACGACGCGTTCTTTCTCCATTACCTCGGAAGAACTTCTGACAACTTCTCCGATGGTTACGGGGGCGCTGCTCCTGCGGCAGGGCTGGCGCTTGGATGATCAGGAGCAGAGCTGCTACAGGCAGGACGGACAAGGACTTTGTCATTGTCATTGTTATTCTCCACTGTATGGATCCGTTGTCCTTCCCCGGAGAAGGCGTAGCCCCGAACTAAGGCAGAACGAGTGTTCCGTGCTTCGGTCATTCTATACTTGCAGGGGGGTGATGCCTACCGTTGGGTGCCCTCAGTACGGAGGGCAAAGGAACTCTTCAATGAACCTCTGTCGGAAAGAACCGGAGTGGGTTATGCCTTTCCGTGACATCAGTGCTGACCGGCCCAGCTATCGTCGACGGACTATGAATGGCTTGAGGTAGTATTAGTCTGTCTGCACTGTTGTCGGAAAATGAGCAAAGGAATCAAAACTCAATCAAGAAAATTCATCCCAAAAAAAATGTAACATATTGATTTATTTTAAGAATACTATTATTCTGCTTTTTCCGCTGGAAGTAATCAAAAACCTATCAAGAAATCACGTTTACTTGGGAGCATATCCTGCCCGAGGATGTTCTGGATCGGCGATCCTGATGGGATTCATTCCCAACGCTGTTTGGAGGACATAGGGCGTTTGGGGTTACTTCTTGAGCTCAATGTCGAAATATCGACAAAAACTGTAGGTCTTCATACCTTCCCCTCTGAGGGATTGACCTCGCAGAATTCACTTAACATTGTCGAAGCGATTCAAGGCCCACGTAACATCCTCTACGCTATTCAATAGAAATCGACTACCTCGCTCCCGATCTATCGAGAGATTCATCGTTTCGCCATCTCGCACCACCCCTTTATCCACGAGTCGCCGAATTTCGCTGCTTGGGAGGATTAGGTATTCGCAGGTATTACGAGAGTCCTCCAGAATACGGAGTACCAGGACGTAAAATGTTGCTGCCGCATCTTTTGAGCCGAAGGCACGCTTGGTAACCTTAAACTGAAATTTGCCGCCAGCGGTAGCATTGGCCGTTTTTACCTGAATATGGAAGTAGGAGTCGCCCTTTGACGCTACGATGTCAATACCATCATCTACGGTCATGGCTGAGACGTTGAATCCGAAGAAGAGAAGTTCGGACATCACGGCATACTCGCCAGCCTTACCTGTAAACTGAGAAGAGACTTTAGGTTGTTCGGGCACCTTAAACTTCTTTGGAACCGCCTTACGGCCAATGCGTAGGCGATACATGCCCTTGCGGAATCCGCCAGCTTTGTTCTTAGGTTTTGAGAATAACGACTGTGATCTGGGTTTTTTGACTTCCGTGGAGAGTAGTCCGCTAATCTTTGCTGCCAGCTGATCCGGTGGGGTAGGCAGGTTTGGATACTTTGATACTGCCGCTGCAGCGATGTCATTTACATGCATCGATTTACCCCTTTCGCCGAGAATTTCAATCACAATGTCTTTCAGATTCACGAGCATTTCCTCTGAGTTGTCCTACATATAAGAACATGCTCGCGTGGTGGCGGGCGACGCAGCGGTTATATCCTATTTATTAGGAGAAAATAAGATATTAATCTGGCTTGAATATTCAATTTTAAGCCCAATTTCAGTGGCTGGCAGTACCATCTTAAACTAGTTAGCTTTAATTCCAGAAGGATTCGATATCATGACGATAAAGCCAGGTCCTAAACCGAAAGCAGACTCCACAGGAAAGACAGATCAGAGGCGTCGAGTTACCCCTGAAAATAAGCCGAAGCACAAGGATTTGAAGACCCATAAGCATAAGAAATAGCTCTTCACCTTTAGCTGGCCGTATTTCGTAAAGGTTGCAGAAATTGGGAGCCTACGACCCAGGCCCTGTACTTTCAGGGTCTGGGGCGCAAGGGCCTTTAATCTAAGCGGGAGTCAACCCAAGATATATGTTGCTCTTGTCACAGAGCCAGCATTCCAGTTGTCTTAGAACCTATAGAAGTAGGGTGTCAGGCGTTTTCTTATGCGACCCTTCAATTTTTCCCCAACACGGTTTTCCCTGGCCAGCTTTCGTATTCCGCCAAGGCAGAACGAGTGTTCCGTGCTGTGGCCATTCTATACTTGCAAGTCGGTGATGCCTATCGTTAGAGTTCTTCCCGGACCCATGCCAAGGAAACCCGCAATGACCCACGCCACCACGCACCTGAGACGGTTATGCCTCCCCCTGACAGCCCTGCTGGTTAGCTCCGCAGTGGCCGACGACTACGAGTGGCTGGAAGATGTGCTCGGAGACCGGTCGCTGGCCTGGGTTGAGGATCAGAACAGTCGCTCCTTGCCGCAGATCGAGTCCTATCCCGGCTATCAGCAGCTCTACGACAATGCGCTGGCCATTCTCAACTCCAGCGCCCGCATCCCGGAGGTCACCAGGCTGGGGGGTTACTACTACAACTTCTGGCAGGACGCCGAGCACGTGCGGGGCATCTACCGTCGAACGACGCTCGAGGAGTACCGCAAGGAGGATCCGCAGTGGCAGACGGTGCTGGATATCGACGCCCTGGCGCTGAGCGAGAACGCCAATTGGGTATACAAGGGCGTCAATTGTCTGTATCCGGAATACCGGCATTGTCTGGTGAGCCTGTCCGATGGCGGCGCGGACGCGGTGGTCACCCGCGAGTTCGACATGCAGGCGCTGCGCTTTGTTGAGGACGGCTTCATCCTTCCAGAGGCCAAGCCCAATATTGCCTGGATCGACAGGGACACGCTGTTCGTCGGCACCGACTTCGGGCCGGGAAGCCTGACCGATTCCGGCTATCCGCGACTCGTGAAGATCTGGCATCGTGGCACTCCGCTGGCGGACGCGCAGCAGGTGTTCGAGACCGACCCGACGTCTGTCTCCTCCAGAGGCTATGGTTTCAACGATGAAGACACCATTCATCATCTGGTGCTGGACAGCCCTTCATTCTTCGCCAATCGCCGCTGGGCCTACCGCGACGGCGAGCTGCTGCGCCTCGATATCCCCGACGACTCGTCTATTGTGGGGATCTTTCACGGCGATATTTTCGTCGAATTGAAGAGCGAGTGGCGGAGCATGCCACAGGGTGCGGTCATCCACGCGCCCTATGATGCGCTGGTCAGCGGCACCGCCCAGTTCGCGTTATTCCTGGCGCCTGGCGAACGCGCCTCGATTGACGGAATCAGCTTCACCCGATCTGCCATCCTGGTGAACTGGCTGGACAACGTGCGAAGCCGCGTCGAGCGTTACACACGGGTAGGCGATCGCTGGGTGGCGACCCCGGTGGATTTTCCCGCCAACGGCAGCATCTCCGTGTTCAATGCCGACCGCGACAGCGACGACTTCTTCGTGCGCTACCAGGACTTCCTGGAGCCGTCCACGCTCTATCGGGTGGATGGTGAAACACTGCAGTCCGAGCGCCTGAAAGGCCTGCCGGCGATGTTTGATGCCAGCGGCCTGGTGGCGGAACAGTTTGAGTCCACATCAGCGGACGGCACGCGCATTCCCTATTTCGTGGTGCACGCGAAGGATATCGCGCTGGACGGCAGCAACCCCACGCTGATGTACGGCTACGGAGGATTCGAGCTTTCCTATCCGCCGTTCTATTCCGCTATGGTCGGGCGCAACTGGTTGGAGCAGGGCGGAGTCTACGTGCTCGCCAACATTCGCGGCGGTGGCGAGTTCGGCCCCGCATGGCACCAGGCCGCGTTGCTGCACAACCGCCACAAGGCCTTCGAGGACTTCGAGTCGGTTGCCGAGGATCTCATCGGCCGCGGCATCACCAGCTCCCGCCACCTCGGCATGCAGGGCGGCAGCAACGGCGGCCTGCTGGTGGGCGCCGTCTTCACCCGTCGCCCGGAGCTGTTCAACGCCGTCGTGAGTCAGGTGCCCCTGCTCGACATGCAGCGTTACAGCAAACTGCTGGCCGGCGCCAGCTGGATAGGCGAGTACGGCAACCCGGACGTGGCGGAAGATTGGAACTACATACAGACCTATTCGCCGTACCACAATGTGAAAGCCGACGTGGAGTATCCCAAGGTTTTCTTCACCACCTCGACACGGGATGATCGGGTGCACCCCGGCCATGCGCGCAAGATGGTGGCGAAGATGACGGACATGGGACATGAGGTGTTGTACTTTGAGAACACCGAAGGTGGGCACGCGGGGTCTGCGAATAACGAGCAGCGGGCGAGGGCGAATGCGTTGGTTTATGCGTATTTGTGGGAGAGGTTGAGGTAGGTCAGTAAACAATTTTGCGCACAGGGCGGGCAGACTAATGACAACGCTAAATCCCAAGATCCCAAAGAGCGACGATTACACGGAACTCCGGTTCCATGAGCAGCATAAATCGCTTCTCCTGATGGTGGACGGCAATCTCACCATCAATTCCCACACCAACGAGGCAGGTGCAAGCGCGCGTGTCTACAACAAGGGGTATTGGGGGCTATCCGCGCTTTCAGGCACTAGCACCAAGAACGGGAATATGGCTTTAGACAAGGCCAGGGATAATGCCAGGGTCATGTCCCGGTTTGGCGCACAAAAATCGAATGTCTCATTGCCGACGGATGTTTATCGGGGAGAGCATAGTTTCAAAGGCAAGGCCCCACTCACACAGAATGAGTGTGCAGATTTGCTACAGAGCTTGAACGCATTCTGCAAACATAAATATCCGGATCTTGTGTCCGTCACTTTCCGTCTGCTCAGCGATCATCACGTCAAGCGTTTGGCGACCAGTGTTGGTAGCCAGTCCACTAACAGCATTCAGCGCGCGGTTTTTTCCTACTCCTTTGCCACAAGGGACACGTCCGGTCGCCCTGTAAAGCTAGCGGATTACATTTCAGCGAAAGGAAGTGTGGCTGATCTGAACATGTCCATAATGGATATGGAAGAGCGGTTTGATGACCTCTATCACCACGTGCAAGCGAAGCGCGAAGCTGTTCCAGCACGCGGTGGGTTGCATAAGGTAGTACTAGCTGCGGATCTTGCCGGAATGCTGGCTCATGAAGCGATGGGGCATCCTTGTGAGGCGGATGCCGTTCTATCCGGCGCCGTCACCAAGGATTTAGTGGGCAAGCGTGTCGCCAGCGGTCTGGTCTCCATGGTCGATTTTGCTCATAACTATAACGGCGAAGAGCTCTTGATTCCTGTCTACGCCGATGATGAAGGGACCCCTTCCACCGATGTACTCATGATAAAGGACGGAATACTTCAGCAATTTATGACATCCAGGGAAACAGCGGCGCGGACGGGACAGCGCTCCAGCGGAAATGCCCGCGCCTTTGCCTACAACGACGAACCCTTGGTGCGCATGCGCAATACCGCCATCCTGCCTGGCAACGATAAGCTGGAGGACATGATCGCTGGCGTGGAGGACGGATACTACCTGATGCGGACCAACAATGGTCAGGCAGATACCACAACCGAGTTCGTGTTCGGAATCACCCTTGGTTATGAAATCAAGAATGGCAAATTGGGTCGAGCAATACGCGATACCACTCTGTCAGGAAATGCTATCAAGATGCTGAAGAATGTGGATGCGGTTTCCGACGAAATGTTTTGGAGCTCCGCAGGGTACTGCGGAAAGAAGCAACCGATGGTGGTTTCCATGGGTGGACCGGCTCTGCGTAGTGTCGCACATCTCGGGGGTCAATAAGATTATGGATCTATTCAAGCAGGCTGAGCTTGCCCTGGAGGTCCTGATCGCACAAGGATTCGAGGATGCTCACGTCAGCACGAACCAAACCTATCTGGATGAGTTAAATGTCGAGCATGACGAGCCTAGCCTGCTGAGAAGCAGCCGACAGCAGCAGTTAAAACTCTTCGACAATCGCAGGGCTAGTGTGGAGTTGAGCGACTGCAAAGACGAAACCATTCGTCAGGCTGCCGCTACCATGTTCGTGAACGTTCAAACTTCGCCTCAGGATGCCGCGCATGCAGTCTCTGAGCAGCAGAGATGTGAAATCATCAAAGGCCCCCAGACTGGCGACATGGATCTGTTGGCGGCAAAAGTCTCAGAGTTGTTGAAGTTTCGAGCTGAAAAATCGCCCAAGATGCATCTGAGTGCTGCGTTTTGCTCCTACACCCACATGCTTCGGAGGGAAGTGACTAGTCGGGGAACCGACCTCCGAGCTCGGATTGGCGCTTATGGATTGATGGCGTGCGGTCTTGCTCGCGACAATACGGGGTCAAGTTCATTCGATATCGCCGAAGGAAGTTGTGAGGATATTGCTGTCCTGCCTGCCACCGAGTGGTTTGGAATTGGGGATATGCTGCGCCAGACTGAAAGACAGATCCGTACTCAGGGCATCAAAGGAAAATTTACCGGCGACGTGGTGTTCGCGCCGAATGCAGTTGCAAGTATCTTGACCTGGCTGATTGGGCAGCTAGGCGATACTCAGTTGATCTCCGGGAGCTCCATTTACATGAATCGTGTGGGGGAGAGCATCGCCTCGAGTCTACTGAGCATTCGTAGTCACTTCGATGGGGCTGGCGTATACCCCATCACTGCTGATGCATATCAGGCGAAGCCGTTCACTTTGCTGGAAAGCGGCTCCCTGCAGACACTGTTGCCCAGCCTGTATGGAAGTGGCAAAACCGGCATCGCTCACACACCCAGCCTAATTGACAATTGGTCGATTGACGCCGGGAGTCAGCCGGTCAACGAGATGATTTCAAACATTCTACAAGGCGCTTTGGTGAACCGCTTGTCGATGGGAATGCCGGGCTCAAATGGGGATTTCTCGGCGGTGATCAAATGTAGTTTTCTGATCAGCGATGGGGAAGTAGGGCCTGCACTGTCTGAGGTGATGATCTCGGGGAATATGGGGGAGTTGCTGCAGAATGTGGTTGGGGTGAGTGCGGAGCGGATTGATAGGGGGGTGAATTTTTTACCGTGGATTAGGGTGGCTGGGCTGCATTTTTCGTAGCGAATCCGTTGTTATCAGACGGAGAGGTTTCAAAGCATATAGCATTGAATTGGAGCCGCTGGTCGGACGTTAGGTTTTGAGCGCAGGCTTCGCGATCAACCCAGATCAGAAAAGTCTTGTACCCAAGAGGGGCCACATGGCGTCGCAGAGAAGTGAGGACGATTTCTGGCGCGGTCGATTGGCGGTACGCTCAGGTTATAACCGCGCCGGTGTTTGGCTCATGCACGGGGCACGAGCGTCCAGCCGGTGGACTAAGCATGGCCTAAGATCCGGGGCCAGCCGGTTTCGTGCTCTGAGGGGGTGGGCATACTACTTCCCCCGGTAGTAGCGGATCAGAGGGGGAAAAGCATTTTCGCTTGGGTCACTTACCCGTTCATTGGGCCGCATGTGACGTTCGGTAAAGGAACGTTTGTATTCTGGTGGTGGTAAACAGATTTCCTTGTCAATTACAATAATTTGCGTGTCACTAAGCTCAGAGGAAGACAAGCTATAAAGCATCTCAAAAAAGCCTATGAATTGGTCACGATTCTCTCTTTCGCTTATGTTTTTCATTGGGGAATCAATTATAAGAAATGTTGGAAGTAGCGCGTCGATCTGACTTGCAAGACGATGGACAGCAACGGCAAAGCAACATTTAAAGAGTGTCTTCTTTCCCCCGCTCCCTAGATTGCTGAATGAAGTAACGGCCAGATCACCGCCACCAGCAGATGAAACTTCAGGAAGAAAATTAGGAGGGTTCATCTCTACTGCGTCTTCAGGATAAAAACCAGATAGCTTTGCTCGAAGTAGGCAGTCCAGAAAAAGCTTTTTTAGGAGCGTTAGATTCCCGGTATCTCTCTCAGCGTTTTCCCGAGCTTTCTTCAACTGTGCCCGCAACTGCTGTTCTTCAAGAAGCAGCTTTTCGGCACGATCAGACAATTCTCTAATACGTTTTACTAGTACCTCGATACGCTGAAGGTCGATGAGCTGCTGCCGCAAAGCGGACCGCCGCTTCTCGGCCTCGAGTGTATTTGCCAAATACACAGAGTCGTAATCCGCAGAAACTCTATTCAATTCCAAATCGATGGATTCCTTGGCACTTCGGATGTCACGAAGATGTCTATCGTTTATACCAACTGCTCTTATGTGGCGCTCGATTAATTCACTCAACTCCGCAACACGCGAATCCAAGTCTTTCTCTTCTGCCAATGAGTCAAGGTTTCCTGTAGTATCTTCGGAATGCATACGGCCACAAACCTGACATAACGTGGCTTCGTGTCTAGGCAGTTCCCGTCCGCAACTCGGACAGTCAGAATACTCTACTCCGCTTAGGACTTCGCGAGCAGCCTGCGATCGTCGAAAGCGAGTGGAAAGCGAGAGAAGCTCATTCCTATGCGATTTGTCAGTGGAAATCAACTCTCGTATTTCAGAAGAAGCTCGTTCGAGCTGAGTGATTTGATTCGTAAGCGATCTGGCATCTGACTGGAGTTTCTCCATTGCGTGAGGGCGAAGATAGTTCAGGTCGTTGCGACTTCCAAGAATTGATGCCTCGACGTCTTTGATTTGCTGTTCGAGATGGACTCTAATTCCTTGAAGTTCGGTCTCATTTTCAATTTCCGCCTCACTCAGCGCTTCTCTAATTGCTATGCTTCCAGATTCGCATTTCAGACGTTCGGTGCGATGCAATTCAAGTTTCACTTCTAACTCGGAAACTTGCTCTTGGTGAAAGCCTACCAAAAAGCGCAGTACGTCGCGGCTCTTCAAACGCTTGAAATGGTCGGCATCACGATCTAGATGAAAAAAGCTGCTATCCATCGAGTCCTGATCTAGGTAGCAATACCAAAGAAGGTCTCTCAGACTTAACCTGCCTAAATCGGACTCCTCCTTTTGTTTGCTTTTTCTTACTTTCGGAGGCGTTTTGCCTGCCAAAACATAAATAAGGTCTGAGATTACCTCGATCCCCGAATTAGGTATGATCTCACCTTCCGCTTTTCGAGCGGGCACCATCACTTCGAAAGCATCTTCCCCCTGTGTCCAATTCGCACGGATTAGATTTGAGCTGTTATCTCGCCGCAAATCGAGCGTTGTCTTATCAATCAACAGAACTAAGTTCGCCGAAACAAATTCGCTCTGTAACGCAGGCGTCATCTCGTTCTCACTAAGATCGGCGCCCAGGCAGAAATCAATTAGCCGGCCAATGGTTGATTTACCAGCACCCATCTGGCCGTAAAAATAAGAAAAATCCGTGAACCTAATGGATTCTTTGCTCTTCTTGAATGAAACATTGAGTTCAGCCAGTCGAATCTTCACAGGTCAATATCCTTTCCCCAATCCATTTGCACAATTTCCGGGAATACCTCGTAGACGAAGCTCTTCAGTTTGCTGGCCGAATAGGCGCCTACAGCTCCCGAAATCAGTTTGCTGCGAGCATGCATTTCTAGAAACTCAGGTAATTCAGCAAGCGAGGTCGAAAGCGAAATACCTTTGTCGGTGAGCTTTACCTTTACTGTTCTGCCATCGACATATGTATCCACGAGGCGCCTAGAGACTAGCAGAGCAATCCACTTTCGATATCGCTTATCCCAGGGACCGTATCGGAATCGAATCATTTTTGCTTCAATGGTATTCCGTTCAGCATCGCTGATTGTGTCTGCTAACTCCTTGTTTCCTAATGTTTCGAGAACACGGACAAGACAATTCGGGTATCGAAGAAGAAAATCAAGTTTCGCCAATTTCATGATTCCATCTACTGGCCTATTACTCCGTTTTCCACAGGCGTTCAAAAGAAGGAGAAGGCGAGATAAATGAAAGTCGTCCGAATTTTCAACGTGGGCCGCCAGGTGAACGGTTCTCAAACTCATTCGCCTCTCTCCAGTTCAAATTTTTCACTCCACCAAACTTGACACGCGTCCGTCAGCAATCCAGCTACCCCCACCAACACTTCATAAGGTTGGTGATTCACCTTCGTAGGGGTTTCTCGCGCTATGCTAGATAGCCGATCCTGAACGTCAATTAACATCGGTGGACCGAATTGTTTCGCTCGAGAGCCGATTCGCAGACTAGCATCGGCACACTCGGATAACACGACGTTTTCAATTTGGGATACCTTTTGCTTTCCATCTGCCGTTCTCGATGCAACTTCCAACAGTGCAGCTTCGGCTGTGAGTGCCTTTCTACGCATGGGTTCGAATTGGGCCCAGAGACCTCCCCGTTCCAATTTTTGCTTGAGCACACTGCGCACAGTATCCCCCCTATTCAGATTCAACGTTGCAAGTTCCTCAGGATACTGAACTCCTAGATCGCAGACTTCTCGAATAGTAAGAATAATATCTTCCGGAAGGATCCTCTTTCCGAGAAGAACAGGATCATCTTCATCTGAAAAGGTAATACCAACACAGTGGCGCATGGGATCTGAACATTGCACGTCGGCAGCTCGTTCAACGAGGCCGACTAATGAGTTCAGTGCTCTGGAAAGGGATGGGGGCGTCAACCCTTGACAATCTTTGAGTTTTGGAAGATGGCCTTGACAGATCTCGTCCTCAAATGCTTTTTCAGTTGGTCCGTTTACTAGCTCCACACGTGAAAGAACTGAAAACAGCGCATCATCGTTGCTTTCTGCTACCTTCTTTAATATTTCGTAACCTTTTGCCGCATCGCCAAAAAGATCACTGTGGCATTCCGCGCTCGCGACTGCGTTGATAAGCTTGATGGGACTAAGGTGAGAACTTTTTATCGAATTTGAATTGGAATATTCGGCGTTAGAAACAAAATAGAACCGTCTGATTTTTCCGGGAAAGTTGAGGTCCAACTCAACGAATCGTGCGATGCTTTTAACAAAGGCCTCGTCGCTGATATTCCATGAGCCAGATTCTGCTTTGCGTGTCTTTACCTGCAGAGCGTCAAAGGTATCATCATCACGTTCGGCTAATAAATCTTCGTGGTGTTCACACCAGATTGCAACGTAAGGTCGAACCTTGTTGAACATGAGGATGGCGAGAATTACTCCATAGGCGTGTTGGTAACGGAATTTCCTTATAATTTGATCGCCAGGATCAGATTGATCGCGGAAATCAGTCGGGGAACTCATGCAGTAGCCACCAGTTTCCGAACGCGGGTGTTCGCACTCATCAGGTCGTGTAAGGGGATGTGGAATGGATTTCGAAATGCATCGAGCTTTCTCTGATGTATAGCAAGATCTTGGTTAGTGGGTATTAGTGTTTTCACAACGCTGTGGTTGTTAATCAGAACGAATGCGAACTTCATAGAAGTTGCTGTTTCAAAAGGGACTTGGTTTAGAGCTTTCGGTCCTTTTTTTCTATCGTAAGCTCCTTCTCCAAAAGCGGCTTCTGGAGTAAGCAGATTTCCCTTTTCATCATAGAATTGAAATCTCCCGTTATCGCTTAATTCAAATTTTGTTATGGAAACCGGTTTGCCCGTATCCATGGCTAAACATGTCGATCGAGGTATTGTAGAATTTTTACGTTTCATAGCGAATTATCACTAATGCCCCTCTGAGACATTCACGCATCCATTGCGGTGCTCTGCGATGTGTTGTGGGTGATGGACATCTGGATCATTCAATTAACTGGAGTCTACCTCCAAATTTCCCTCGTGAACAAGCCCTTGAATATAATTTCCTAACATGATGAATTTGGAAAATGGTGGGCTAAAAACGGGATCATCAGCTATTCCGTGCGTACATTCTCCAGATTTCAAGCGCATTAGTTGCTGAATCACTTACCCCAAAATACACAAGGACGCCGAAGCGTCCTTGTAAAAAACAATCAGTTAGGAGCCCGCGATCCCTCACTCCATCCTCAAGATTCCCTCCAACTTCTCCCTCAACGCCCCCATCGCCACTTCATTCGCCCTCTGCCGCTCCCGCTCCGTCTCCACAATCTCCTTCGGCGCATTATCCACAAACTTGGCGTTAGACAGCTTCCCGACAATCCCTGCCAGGTTCTTCTCCAGCTTGGCAATCTCCTTCTCAAGCCGCGCAGCCTCGGCAGCCTTGTCAATCAAGCCTGCGAGCGGCACCAATATCTCGATCTCCCCATACAGCTGCGTGGCAGCCATCGGCGGCTCTTCGCCAGCCTCCAGCCAGCGTACATCCGCCAGCTTCGCCAGCTTGATCAGGAACAGGCGGTTCTCCTCCAGCCGGCGCTGGTCCTCGGCGCTGCCGTTGCGCAGCAGTACCGGAATCGCCTTACCAGGCGCAATATCCATCTCCCCGCGAATATTACGAATCCCGACGATAATGCCCTTCACCCAATCAATATCCGCCTCGGCAGCCTCATCGATCAGCGCGGGATCGACCTGCGGATAGGCCTGATTCATCAGGCTCGCATCATCAGAAGGCTTGCGGTCGAGCAGGGGGGCGACGCGCTGCCATATCTCTTCGGTGATGAAGGGGATCATGGGGTGGGCCAGGCGCAGGCTGCTTTCCAGCACGGAGAGCAGGGTCAGGCGCGCGCTCGCGGCCTGGTCGGGGTGGTTTTCCTCGTCCCACAGCACGGGCTTGGACAGCTCGACGTACCAGTCGCAGTACTCGTTCCAGAAGAAGTCGTAGATGGCCTGGCTGATGAGGTCGAAGCGGTAGACGGCCATCTGCTCGTGCACCTGCTGCACGGTGCGCTGGAAGCGCGACAGGATCCAGCGGTCGGCCAGGCTGAACTGGTTGCCGGCGCGGATGGCGTTCTGCTGCTCGTGGTTGAAGGCGATGCCTTTGTCCTCGGTGTTCATCAGCACGTAGCGCGAGGCGTTCCAGATTTTGTTACAGAAGTTACGGAAGCCTTCGGTGCGGTTCAGGTCGAACTTGATGTCGCGGCCGGTAGAGGCGAGCGAGTAGAAGGTGAAGCGCAGCGCGTCGGTGCCGTAGGCGGTGATGCCGTCGGGGAAGCCGGTGCGGGTCGCTTTGGCGATCTTCTGCTCGAGTTGCGGCTGCATCAGGTCGCTGGTGCGCTTGGTGACCAGGTCTTCGAGGCCGATGCCGTCGATGATGTCGATTGGGTCCAGGATGTTGCCCTTGGACTTGGACATCTTCTGGCCATTCTCGTCGCGGATCAGGCCGGTGATGTAGACGGTCTTGAACGGGATCTCGCCGGTGAACTTGAGGGTCATCATGATCATGCGGGCGACCCAGAAGAAGATGATGTCGAAGCCGGTGACCAGCACATCCGTTGGATGGAAGGTTTTCAGTGCGTCGGTGTCGTTCGGCCAGCCGAGGGTGCCGAAGGTCCACAGCGCGGAGCTGAACCAGGTGTCGAGCACGTCCTCGTCCTGGCGGAGTGTGACATCAGCGCCCAGGCTGTATTTGCGGCGCACGTCGTCCTCGCCGTAGCCGACGTAGATGTTGCCCTGCTCGTCGTACCAGGCAGGAATCCTATGGCCCCACCACAGCTGACGGCTGATGCACCAGTCCTGGATGTCGCGCATCCAGGCGAAGTAGGTGTTCTCCCAGCTCTTGGGCACGAACTGAATGTCGCCATCCTCGACGGCCTTGATGGAAGGCTCGGCCAGCGACTTGACCGCCACGTACCACTGGTTGGTCAGGTAGGGTTCGATGACGGCGCCGGTGCGGTCGCCACGGGGCACCTTGAGCTTGTGTGGCTCGATCTTGTCGAGCAGGCCCAGCGCCTCGATGTCGGCCACGACTTTCTTGCGCGCGTCGAAGCGGTCCAGGCCGCGA
>Ga0233380_1000513_pt1 | contig 19936 bp, 21 predicted proteins | sample ElkDunMinimDraft_9_FD_191541 | JGI IMG/M metagenome (GOLD analysis project Ga0233380, IMG submission 191541) | Fecal eukaryotic communites from dung pellets of Tule Elk in California, USA - Elk Dung F36 | ecosystem: Host-associated > Mammals > Digestive system > Large intestine > Fecal | place... | reverse complement strand
CTGCGTAACATTATTAGAAAGTTAGGTGACATTCCAATAATAGGGTTAACAGCAACTGCAACCCCAAAAGTTCAAGAAGATATTCTTAAAAATCTTGAAATTGCAAACGCGAACGTATTTAAGGCATCCTTTAATCGCCCTAATCTTTACTACGAAATACGTCCGAAAACAAAAAACATTGAATCGGATATTATCAAATTCATAAGCCAATTTAAAGGCAAATCGGGTGTTATTTATTGCTTAAGTCGTAAAAAGGTCGAAGAAATTACACAAGTTTTACAAGTTAACGGCATTTCTGCAGTTGCGTATCACGCAGGTTTAGATGCTAAAACACGCGCCAGACATCAGGATATGTTTTTAATGGAAGATGTTGATGTGGTAGTAGCAACAATTGCTTTTGGAATGGGGATTGATAAACCCGATGTGCGTTTTGTAATTCATCATGATATACCAAAATCACTTGAAAGTTATTATCAAGAGACAGGTCGTGCAGGACGTGATGGAGGTGAGGGCTATTGTATTTCTTATTATGCATATAAGGATATAGAAAAGTTAGAAAAATTTATGGCAGGCAAACCTTTAGCAGAACAAGAAATAGGTTTTGCTTTATTGCAAGAAGTTGTTGCTTATGCAGAAACATCGGTTTCTCGTCGTAAATTTTTATTACATTATTTTGGCGAAGAATTTGATGAAATAAATGGCGATGGCGCCGATATGGACGATAATTCACGTAATCCAAAATCAAAAAAGGAAGCGAAAGATCAAGTAGAACTTTTATTAAAAACAATTGTTGATACTAAGCAGATTTACAAGTCAAAAGAAATTGTACTTACTTTATTAGGTAAAATAAATGCAGTAATAAAATCTTATAAAACCGATACCCAAAAAGTTTTTGGCGCAGGTAAAGATTTTAATGATAAGTATTGGATGGCATTAATACGTCAGATTTTAGTATCAAACTTAATATCAAAAGATATTGAAAGTTACGGTGTGCTTAAAATCACAAAAGAAGGAAAAGATTTTCTACAAAATCCTACTTCTTTTATGATGACCGAAGATCATAACTACGAAACTACAAATGACGACACCATTATTACAAATGCAAAATCTTCTAATGTTGCCGATGAAGTTTTGGTAAGTATGTTAAAAGATTTACGTAAAAAAGTTGCTAAAAAAATGGATGTTCCGCCATTTGTGGTTTTTCAGGATCCTTCTTTAGAAGATATGGCATTGAAATATCCAATAAAAATGGATGAACTTGCTAATGTGCATGGCGTAAGTGAAGGTAAAGCTAAAAAATACGGAAAAGAATTTATAGACTTAATCACAAGATACGTAGAAGAGAATGATATTATTCGCCCAGATGATTTAGTTGTAAAATCAACCGGAGCAAATTCTGCCCTAAAATTATTTATCATTCAAAGTGTAGATCGTAAACTTTCTTTAGAAGATATCGCGGCTACAAAAAGTTTAAATATGGATGCTTTATTAAAAGAAATGGAGCAAATTGTTTATTCTGGCACTAAATTAAATATTAATTATTGGGTTGATGATGTTTTAGATGAAGATCAACAAGAAGAAATTAAAGAGTATTTTATGGATGCCGAAAACGATTCTATAAAAGCCGCTTTAAAAGAATTCGACGGTGATTATGATATTGAAGAATTACGATTAATGCGTATAAAATTTATTAGCGAAGTGGCTAATTAAATCAAAAAGCTGTTCAATTGAACAGCTTTTATTCTTCTTCTTCGTTTTCGTCTATTAAATCGCCAACTTCATCAATATCATCAAAATTAGCTTCTATTAAAGCATAACGTGCTTTTTCTTCGTCATCTTCTAACACAAAAATGTGTACGGCTTTATCAGCAGATCCAAAACCTGCAGTAATTGCCGATTCTATATCGTTACGTTCTACATACAATATATTGTTTTCTGATAACGTATTTTTTACTGCCATAGCCATAATAGCGCTACCGGCAAAAATTTCTACATGTCTTTGTTCCATATTTTTTTATTATTAGTTTTTTTCTACTTCGAAAATTGCTCCTTCCCCATAAGAAATCTTATATGTATTGTTTGGATATATAACTATTACTGCACCGCATAATGCAGGTTGAATAAAAATATTTTTTCTAAAAAAATCATCATTATCAATGTAAACAAAATCTTTTAGGTATTTGATATTTATACCACGTTCATAAATCTGTATGTAATTTACGTTTTTGTATCGTGAACTAAATTCTTTTAAAGCAATATTCTTTTGTGAAATTACATATTCTTTGTTTAATTTTAAATTATGGCAATTATCATTTTTAAAATTATAATCTATTAATAAAGGAGCGTTTGGATGTTTTACTAAATCAGAATTTTTGAATTTTGAAATAACTTCTTCATAATTTATTTTATAAGTTATAGGTTGTGTTTTATGATGCTTATATATAACAGAATCATTTTTTATAATCCCCCACACATGATGTGTTTTGTGATTAAATTTGAACAGAGAATCTTTTGGTTTTAATACTCCGTCAACGTTATATACGTAAAATTCATTCTTACTTTGAGCTAAAATAAAAATTGGAAACAATACAAAAAAGATAATATATGAGTATTTCATTTTTATTTTGAAGATACAAAAATCTTAGTTAAAAGTACAAAAAAAGCGTCTTTATTTTAAGACGCTTCTAAATATTATAATTCTTGATTTCTAAAAACTAATTGATCTTCAAAACTATCTAACAAAATAATACTGTCGGTTTTAATCTTTCCAGCCAATATTTCTTTAGATAATTGATTTAAAACTTCACGCTGAATAACCCTTTTTACTGGTCGTGCACCAAAATGCGGATCAAATCCTTTTTTAGAAAGATAACTAATTGCTTCTGGTGTAGCATCCATTGTAATGTGTTGTTGCGCTAACATTTTAAACACTCCTTTTAATTGAATGCTTACAATTTGTTCAATATTACCTGCTGTTAAAGGTGTAAACATGATGATTTCATCAATACGGTTTAAAAATTCTGGACGAACCATGGTTTTTAACTGATTTAAGACTTCCTCTTTAGCATTTTCGGCAGCAACATCGGTTGGATTGTTATCAAATTGTTCTTGAATAATCTGACTTCCCATATTCGATGTCATGATGATGATGGTGTTTTTAAAATCGGCTAATCGACCTTTGTTGTCTGTTAATCTTCCTTCATCTAAAACCTGCAATAAAATATTGAAAGTATCTGGATGTGCTTTTTCAATTTCATCAAGCAAAATAACCGAATAAGGTCTTCTGCGAACAGCCTCGGTTAATTGTCCACCTTCATCGTAACCCACGTATCCCGGAGGCGCGCCAACTAATCTGCTCACGCTGTGACGTTCAGAATATTCGCTCATATCAATTCGGGTCATGGCGTTTTCGTCATCAAATAAATATTCTGCTAACGCTTTTGCCAACTCGGTTTTTCCCACTCCTGTTGTTCCTAAAAATAGAAACGAACCAATAGGTTTTTTAGGATCTTGCAATCCGGAACGACTTCTGCGAACGGCATCTGAAATGGCTTCGATAGCTTCTTCCTGACCCACCACGCGTTTGTGTAACTCAGCTTCTAAATTCAATAACTTTTCACGATCGCTTTGAATCATTTTAGTAACCGGAACTCCAGTCCATTTCGCCACCACATCAGCAATATCCTCATAAGTAACCTCTTCTTTAATTAAAGTTTGCCCTTTCTGATTTTCTTCTAACTGCTTTTGATATTCAGTTAATTTGGCTTCGGCATCTTGAATTTTTCCGTAGCGAATTTCGGCAACTTTGCCATAATCTCCGTTACGCTCGGCACGTTCAGCCTCTAATTTAAATTCTTCAATATTAGATTTGATGTTTTGAATGTTATCAACCACATCTTTTTCAGATTTCCATTTAGAAAAAATTTGATTGCGTTCTTCTTTTAAATTCGCCAAATCAATACCTAATGCTTTTAATTTCGATTCATCATTCTCCCGTTTAATCGCTTCAATTTCGATTTCCAGCTGCATGATTTTTCGATCCAAAACATCTAATTCTTCAGGTTTTGAATTGATCTCCATACGCAGTTTCGATGCCGCTTCGTCCATTAAATCAATGGCTTTATCTGGTAAAAAACGGTTAGATATATAACGTTGCGATAGTTCAACCGCACCAATAATTGCTTCGTCTTTAATACGTACTTTATGATGCGTTTCGTATTTTTCCTTGATTCCACGTAAAATTGAAATAGCACTTTCGGTATCGGGTTCTTCAATGATAACCTTTTGAAAACGACGTTCTAACGCTTTGTCTTTCTCGAAATATTTCTGATACTCGTCTAAAGTTGTGGCACCAATAGCTCTTAATTCGCCGCGAGCCAAAGCTGGTTTTAAAATATTTGCCGCATCCATAGCGCCTTCGCCACCGCCAGCACCCACTAATGTATGGATTTCATCAATAAAAAGAATAATGTTTCCGCCAGATGTTGTTACTTCTTTCACAACCGATTTTAAACGTTCTTCAAATTCACCTTTGTATTTTGCTCCGGCAATCAATGCCCCCATATCTAAAGAAAAAACCAATTTGTCTTTTAAATTTTCGGGTACATCGCCCTGAACAATTCGGTGTGCCAAACCTTCGGCAATCGCAGTTTTACCAACGCCTGGCTCACCAATTAACATAGGATTGTTTTTGGTGCGGCGGGTTAAAATCTGTAATACTCTGCGGATTTCTTCATCTCGACCAATCACCGGATCCAGCTTGCCATCGTTCGCTAATTGATTTAAATTTTTAGCATATTTATTCAATGAATTGTAAGTGTCTTCTGCCGATGCCGATGTTACTCGTTCGCCTTTTCGCAATTCGTTAATGGCTGCGTCAATCTGTTTTTCTGTAACTCCGTTCGATTTTAAAAAGCTTGCAATTTTGCTGTTCGATTTAAAGATCGACAAGAATAAATGTTCAATAGAAACATATTCGTCGTTTCTTTTTTTAGCAATGGCTTGGGCGTCGTTTAATGCATTATTTGCTTCACGCGATAAACTCATTTGTCCGCCTTGTACTTTTGCAAACGATTCAATAATTTGATCGTTTTGTGTTTTTAATTGCTCGATATTTACACCGACTTTTTTTAAAATGAAAGGCGTAACGTTTTCATCTATTTCTAAAATAGCTTTTAGCAAGTGTTCGTTTTCAATTTGCTGTTGACCAAACGTTTGTACTAAAACTTGAGCCTGTTGTAATACTTCTTGCGATTTAATGGTGAAATTATTTAAGTTCATATATTTTGACAATTTTTTGTGTTGTTACTCGAGTAATTTCAAATGATGTTCCAATTGTTGTTTAATGACTATTTGACTTGTTTGCGGTGATTTTTCACATCAAATAATGACAAAATGTCTTGTTTTTGTTGTTTGAGGATTGATTTTATGCAGGAACGTCTTATCTTTGTGTATAAAATTACGAATATGAATTGGAAGGTTTTAGAACATATAGATCAAATTGATGAAATAAAACAAGCGTCACACCAAAAATTACAATTGATTTTTAAACACAGTACGCGTTGTATCATTAGTAAAATGGCTTTAAAGAATTTTGAAAGTGATTTTTTACTGAATGATGTTATTGATGCCTATTATTTGGATTTAATTGCATATAGAAATATTTCAAATGAGATTGCCGATGATTTTGGAATTTCACATCAATCACCACAAATTTTATTAATTAAAAATAGAGTAGTGGTGTATAATGAATCACACGAAGGTATTGATGCTAATGTTTTGAAGGAGTTTGTGTAAAAATAAAACTGTTATTAAATTAGACCTCACAGGTTTTTAAAACCTGTGAGGTCTGAAAAAAAAAAATTCGACTAACTCGTCGGATTTTCTGTATTTTGGTTGTTCTGATAATAATTTTGATGCGATGCAAATTCGTTTGCGGTTTCAACCTTTTTGTAAGCTTCCACAATTTTCTTAACCAAACGGTGGCGTACAATATCTTTATCGTCTAAAAATACAAAACCAATACCGTCTACACCTTCTAAAATGCGTAAAGCTTCACGCAAGCCCGATGTTACTTTTCGTGGTAAATCAACCTGACCCGGATCACCGGTAATGATAAATTTAGCGTTTTTACCCATACGCGTTAAAAACATCTTCATTTGTGAATGGGTGGTGTTTTGAGCTTCGTCTAAAATTACAAAGGCATTATCCAACGTTCGCCCACGCATAAATGCTAATGGAGCAATCTGAATGATTCCTTTTAAAAGATAATCTTCTAAGGTGGTTGGAGGCAACATATCGCGCAATGCATCGTATAAAGGTTGCATGTACGGATCTAACTTTTCTTTCATATCGCCTGGTAAAAAACCTAAATTTTCACCAGCTTCCACGGCAGGTCTAGTTAATATAATGCGTTTTACTTGTTTTTCTTTTAAAGCTTTAACAGCTAAGGCAACACTAGTGTAAGTTTTACCTGTTCCTGCAGGTCCAATAGCGAAAACCATATCGTTTTTAAAAACTAAATCGACCAATTTTTGCTGGTTGGGCGTGGTTGCTTTAATTAGCTTTCCTCCTAAACCGTGAACCAAAATTTCGTCTGATTTATCCATTCGTTGCGGAACATCGTCTAAAATCAATCGTTCAATAATGTTTTCGTTCAGTTGGTTGTATTTTTCGTAATACTTTAAAATACGATCAAAACGAGATTCAAATTGATCTAAAATTTCAGCCTCACCATAAATCTTCATAGTAGTCCCGCGAGCCACAATTTTTAATTTTGGATATAGCTTTTTAATAAGCTCTAAATGTATATCTTGCGAACCCCAAAAATCTTTTGGAGTAATATGTTCTAATTCTATTATTCTTTCGTTCAAAAGCTATTAGATTTAATTAAAAAAAATTAGTTTTGTATACTCAAATCTAACAAAAAAATATTAAAAAAAACACTAAAAAAAAATTAATGTCAATTATTACGCTAACAACAGATTACGGTGTTAAAGATCATTTTGTAGCTTCGGTAAAGGGAAAAATTATTACCGAAATACCAACAGCGCAAATAATTGATGTTTCGCACTGTATTGATCTTTATAACATTGCAAACGCAAGTTATGTGTTGTTTGGCGCGTACAGCAATTTTCCTAAAGGTAGTTTGCACATGGTGCTTGTTGAAGCCGAAATGTTTGACCAGACATCTTTTTTACTCACAAAATTTAACGACCATTTTTTTTTAACAGCAAATAACGGCGCCATTACACTGTTGGCTACAGCAGAAGATGAAACAGAAATTATAGATTTAAAAATTCCTGATTTTTGTTACAATACCGTGGCTTTATACACGTACATTGCAAAAGAAATTTTAAATGGCACTGATTTTAATTCTTTAGGAACCAAAATTAATTATAACGACTGTGAACTTTTGGTGGAATTACGCCCTAAAGTTGCCGATGATGAAAATTCAATTAGAGGAGCCGTTATTTATTTTGATCATTACGGGAATGCCGTTACAAATATTTCTAAAGAATTGTTTGAGCAGGTTAGAAATGGCAGAAAATATCTTATTAATGCAGTGAAATATCAAATTAATAGAATAAATGAATTTTATGCCGATTTTAATACCGAAGCTAAATCATTACGAGAATATGAAGGAGATATGTTTTTTATTTTTAATGATTTAGGGTTTTTGCAAATGTCTATTTACAAATCTGATTATGAAAATGTAGGTAATGCAAAAACGCTTTTTGGAGTTACCTATCGCGATACTGTTATTATAGAATTTACCGAATAAATAAAAATAAATATGTTTGTTAGAATAGTTAAAATGAGTTTTCATCAGGAGAAAATCCCGATGTTTTTAGAACACTTTCACGGAGTTAAAAATAATATACGAAACTTTCCGGGAAATAATTTTTTAGAAATTTATCAAGACAAAAGCAACCCGAGTATCTTTTTCACGTATTCTGTTTGGAACGAAGAAACGGATCTGGAAAATTACCGAAATTCTGATCTTTTTAAAGATGTTTGGGCATTTACAAAAGCGCTTTTTAATGATAAGCCCGAAGCGTGGAGTGTTGATAAATTAGTATCGTTACCATAATATGAAAGCTATTTTACTACGAGAAATCAAATCGTTTTTTGGTTCGTTAACAGGTTACTTGGTTATTGCCGTATTTTTAATTTTAAATGGAATTTTCCTTTGGATTGTAGACGGGCAATACAACATTTTACAAAGCGGTTATAACGATTTAACTCCGTTTTTTCAATTGGCACCTTTGGTTTTACTTTTGCTGATTCCCGCAATTACCATGAAAAGTATTTCAGACGAGCGTAAACAAGGAACTATTGAATTGTTGGTAACTAAACCATTAAGTTTAAACCAAATTGTTACCGGTAAATTTTTAGGCGCATTTTTACTGGTTGTGCTGGCAATTTTGCCAACGGTTTTATACATCATTATTTTAAATCCGTACGGAATGCCGGCAGGCAATATGGATTTAGGCAGCACCTTAGGTTCTTATTTAGGATTGATGTTCTTAATTGCAGCTTACACAAGCATCGGAATTTTCTGTTCGTCGTTATCAGACAATCAAATTGTGGCGTTTATTTTAGCGGTAATCATCTGTTTTGTACTTTATTTAGGGTTCGATCAATTGGCAGAACTGTTCAAATCATCGGCAACATTAATAGAAAAATTTGGAATAAGCTATCATTTCAAAAGCATAAGTCGCGGTGTAATTGATACCAGAGATTTAATCTATTTTATTTCGATAACCCTTTTCTTTTTAATGGCAACTGTGTTTAATCTAAAAAACGTGCGTAAATAATGAAAAAGCAAAAAAATATACAATCGTTTTTAAGCATTGCAGCAGTATTAATTGTTTTGAATATTGTTGGAAGCTACGTTTTTCATAGGTTTGATCTAACTTCAGATAAAAGATATACGCTTTCACAAGCTACCAAAAATGTGTTAGGCAACGTAACCGAACCAATTTTTATTGATGTTTATTTAGAAGGAAATTTTCCTGCCGAATTACGCAAATTACAAACCGAAAGCAAGCAGTTGTTAGAAGAATTCAATGCCTACAACAGCAATGTTAATTTCTTGTTTGTTGATCCGTTATCAGCTGAAAACGAAGCCGCTAAAATGGCTGAAAATCTTTTTGTAAACGGAATGAAACCGATTAATATTTCGGTAAACGATAAAGGCAAGCAATCACAAGAAATGGTTTTTCCGTGGGCAGTTGCTACGAAAGGGGAAAAAAGCGCGAAAATTCAGTTGCTTAAGAATGCCATGACCGCTACAACCGAAGATAAAATTGCATCGTCTGTTCAGCATTTAGAATACGCAATAACCGAAGCAATTTATAAGGTAAATACCGAAAAATCTAAAAAAATTGCGATTATAAAAGGAATAGGCGAACTAGATGATATGTACATTGCCGACTTTCTTCGCACTTTAAAAGACAGTTATTTTATAGCACCTTTTACATTAGATAGCGTTGCGGTAAATCCGCAGAAAACCTTAAAAGATTTACAAGGATACGATTTAGCAATCATTGCCAAACCTACAAAAACCTTCAACGAAAATCAAATTCAGGTGTTGGATCAGTTTGTAATGAACGGCGGAAAATCAATCTGGATGCTGGATCAGGTTCAAGCAGATATGGACAGTTTGTACAATGCTACAAGCGAAATGCTAGTGTACCCAAAAGATCAAAGTTTAGGCGAAATGCTGTTTAAATACGGTGTGCGTGTAAATCCTGATTTGGTTAAAGACGAAATGGGATCGCCAATAAAACTGGCTGTTGGTCAGCAAGGCAGCGAAACGGTTTACGAAACATTCAACTGGAAATTTGCGCCGTATGTTGTTGGTTCTTCAACGCACCCGATCGTAAATAATATTGATGTAGTAAAATTCGATTTTGCAAACAGTATCGATACGTTGAAAAACAACATCAAAAAAACGGTATTATTGTCGTCATCACCTTATTCTGTTAAGGTCGGAACGCCAAGTATCGTAAGTTTATCGAAAACCATTCAAGAAAAAATCGATCCTAAAACAATAAAAACACAATCGTTTCCGCTGGCAGTTTTGTTAGAAGGAAATTTTACATCGGTCTTTAAAAACAGAATCGTTCCTTTTAAAACGGACAATTATCTTACAGAAGGAAAACCGACAAAAATGATTGTAATTTCTGATGGTGATATCGTTAAAAACCAGCTGGATCAGGATTCTCAACCAATGGAATTAGGTTATGATAAATGGACAAACACCTTGTACGGAAACAAAGAATTTCTTGTAAACGCTGTAAATTATCTGTTAGACGATAACGGATTGATTAATTTAAGAATAAAACAGGTAAAATTAGCGTTGCTTGACAAAGAAAAAGTTTATACCGATTACAACTACATTCAAATAATAATTGTGGTTTTACCATTAGCTGTATTGGCTGTTTTCGGATTTGTTTTCACTTTTTTACGCAAAAAGAAATACACAAAATAGTTGCTTAAAATAAAGTTTTATATTCGCATTAAAAGAAATATATTTGTAAAAACCTGCCAACAAGGCATAAATAAAATAAACTAATGAAATTTATTGTATCGAGCTCGTATCTATTGAAACAATTACAAGTTTTAGGAAGCGTTATCAACAGTAACAACACCTTACATATTCTTGATAATTTCTTGTTTGAACTTGATCAAAATCAATTAAAAGTATCAGCATCAGATTTGGAAACAACTATGATGGCTACTTTAGAGATTGAATCAACCAGTGAAGGATCTATTGCAGTTCCGGCACGTTTGTTATTAGAAACCTTAAAAACATTTCCTGAACAACCTTTAACTTTCACAGTGAAAGACAACAGTACTATTGAAATTAGTTCTGATTTAGGAAAATACGTTTTAGCTTATTTGCCTGGCGATGAATTTCCAAAAGCAGAAATGCTAGAAGATCCGTCGAAAGCAGAAATAGGAGCCGAGATATTATACACCGCAATTAGTAAAACAATTTTTGCTGCAGGTAACGATGATTTACGTCCGGTAATGTCGGGTGTTTACTTTCAGTTTGCACCAACAGGAGTGATTTTTGTTGCTACCGATGCACATAAATTGGTGAAATATTCAAGAACCGATGTTACAAGTTCTTCAGAAGCAAACTTTATTATGCCTAAAAAACCTTTAAATATTTTAAAGAATATTTTAGCAACATCAGACGCAGCGGTTTCTATTGAATACAACGATTCTAACGCAATGTTTAGTTTTGATAACTATACATTAATCTGTAGATTAATCGATGGAAAATATCCAAATTACGAAGCGGTAATTCCTAAGGAAAATCCAAACAAACTGATTATTTCTCGTACACAGTTTTTAAGTTCGGTTCGTCGTGTAGCTATTTACGCAAATAAAACAACGCACCAGATTCGTTTAAAAATTGCAGGAACAGAATTAAACATTTCAGCAGAAGATATTGACTACTCAAACAAAGCAGACGAGCGTTTAACATGTGATTATAAAGGAGATGATATGCAAATTGGTTTTAACTCACGTTTCTTAACCGAAATGTTAACTAATTTACAGTCAGACGAAATACAACTGGAAATGTCGTTACCAAACCGAGCTGGAATCTTAACTCCGATCGATGGTTTAGACGAAGGCGAAACAGTAACAATGCTTGTTATGCCAGTAATGTTGAATAATTAATAAATAAAAAGTGGGTTTTTCAACCCACTTTTTTTATCCCAAAAACGCCTGCATCATCCAGATGTCTTTTTCTTGTTCGGTAATTAAATCACTCATCATAGAATTGGTTCCTTCATCATTAATTTCACCAGCTTTTTCTAAAATTTCACGTTCAATGGTAAGTAAAGAAGCTAACGATTTTACGATTACTTCAACCGCTTCTTCATCATTAGTAATATCTTTTGCAACTTTCAACGAATTGTTTTTCAAATAATCGTCGAATGTATGTAAAGGTGTTCCTCCTAAAGTTAACACACGCTCGGCAATTTCATCAATCCTTAATTGCGCTTGGTTATACAATTCTTCAAATTTTACATGCAATTCAAAGAAACGTTTTCCGCGAATGTTCCAATGCAAGCCTCTTAAATTTTGATAATAAACCTGAAAGTTAGAAAGTAACGTATTAAGTAGTTCAATATTTTCTTTTGTTTGTTTTTGTGGTAATCCTAAAATATTCATAACGATTCAATTTTTATGTGTACTATCAAATTTACGAATAAAAACACGATATTTGTATAAATATTATTGATATTATCGATTAAACCATAGCTAAAACCTTTAAAATGACAATAACACAATTAAATTATGTGCTTGCTGTTGCAGAATATATGAATTTTACGCTTGCTGCCGAAAAGTGTTTTGTTACACAACCAACTTTAAGTATGCAAATTCAAAAGCTGGAAGAAGAATTGGGCATAAAAATTTTTGATCGAAACAAAAAACCTATTCAGTTAACCGAGGTTGGTAAAAAAATTGTAGAACAAGCTAAGAATATAGTAAATGAAGCCGACCGTATCCAAGATATTGTAGAACAACAAAAAGGTTTTATTGGCGGAGATTTTAAAATAGGAATCATTCCTACCATTATGCCTACGTTGCTACCAATGTTTCTAAAGAATTTCATTAGAAAATATCCTAAAATAAATTTAATTGTTGAAGAGCATACTACAGAAGAAATTATAAGCCGATTACAAAAAGGACAGTTAGATGCTGCTATTGCTGCAACGCCACTAAATGAAAGCGATTTAAAAGAAATAGTACTTTATTACGAACCATTTGTGGGTTATTTTCCTACAGAATTTAAAAACGGATTAACACAGTTAACACCAAATGATTTAAATGTAAATGATATTTTACTTTTACAAGACGGACATTGTTTTACTAACGGAATTTTAAACATTTGCAAGGCTTCAAAGTTAGATCCATCTCAGAATTTTGAATTGACTTCGGGAAGTTTTGAAACCTTGATTGGTTTGGCGAACGAAGGTTTAGGAGTGACGCTGTTGCCATATCTGCATACATTGAATTTAAGCGAAAAAGATAAAAAGAATATTATTGAATTTGCCGATCCAAAACCGTCACGTGAGGTTAGTTTGATTTTTCCTAAGAACGAATTAAAAAGTCATATTGTTGAGGTTTTAAGGCAAACAATTTCCGGAGTAGTAAAAGGCGCGATAGCTTTTCAGGATATTGCAATTATAAGTCCTAAGTTAAAGTAGATAAAAAGTAAGTTTAATATTGAAATTTAATTTTTTAGTATAGTACTAATAAATAAAGGATGGAAATTACTCCATCCTTTGTTGTTTTATAAAATCACTAAAATATCTTCTAAATCGCTTTTGTTTTTTGTAAAATCTGCAATCCATTCTTTTAATTTATCAATTTCAAACGGAAGTAAAAATTCAATAGCTTTGGTAATCTCTTTTAAAAATAAGTCTTTACTAAAACTTACTTTTTCTAAAATTTTTATGGTGTGATTTAATCGTTCTGTCATAATATGTAATTTTATATAAATATAACTAAAAGCAATTAATTTTATAAAAAATTTAGATTTTTTTAACAGCAATAACCATCTCACGTTTACCTGGTGGTCCGGCGGTTTTATGAACCGTAAAACCAATTTCTTTCAACCTGCGGTTAATTAATCCTTTACAAGCGTAGGTTACAAAAATTCCGTTAGCATTTAAAAAATCATAAGATTTCTGTAAAATTTCTTGTGACCATAACTCACTTTGATAATCAAATCCGAAAACATCAAAATAAACAATATCGAATTTATTACTTGTGTTGAAATCTTCAATCTTACAGAAATGTTTCAGCAGACTAAACTGTTCGGTTACCATTTCGTTTATATCAACCGGAATTTCGTGTAATTTTTGAAGCGAAACCGGTGTTTTTACAAAATCATTGTAATTCAGTAACTTAAATTCACTTTTTGTAAGCGGATAGGCTTCTATACTTTCGTAAACAATTTTTTTATAGTTTTTAACCGCAAATTCCAAAGTAAGCAAAGCGTTTAATCCGGTGCCAAAACCATATTCTAACACATTAATGGTTTCTTTATTAATCAACGCAATACCATTTTTAATATAAACGTGTGCAGATTCCTGAACGGCTCCGTGTTTAGAATGAAAAGTTTCACCCATATCTTTAACAAATAAAGAGTGTGAGCCGTCTTCGGTAACTATAATTTCACGATTCATTTATGGAATAATCAGTTTTTTAATTCTTGGAATGGGTCCGCCACATTTTTTAGCATGACATTCTAAACATTGGTTCACCATTTTATTGAAATTGTCTTTTGCTTGAATAGGATCAGTATAAATCATTTTTTGAGCTTCGATAAATTTTATTGCCTGATCGTTAAAAAATGGATCACGATCTGAAGCTTCAGTCAAAACAGCTGTGTGTAGCTTATTAAAAGCTTCAGGGTAACTGCCTAAATCCTGATTCGTTGTAATACGTTCTTTAAGTTGGGTGTTGTAAGCATACATTTGTTCCATTAAAGCCGCCATTTCAGACATTTCGTACATTTGAAATTTAGCGTCGCCAACACTATCTTTGACAGATACAGCTTCATTTTTTACATTGTTGTCGTTTTTTTGCTGACAACTACTAGCAAAAGCTACGGTTAAAACAATTAACAGTAATTTCTTCATTATTTAGCTGCTGCAATTAAAACACCGTCTGCCATGAAACGATAGTTTTTAGATGGTTGTGTAATTTGATCGATTTCAGCTTGCGTTTTACCAGCATCTTTAGCTTCATGCTTTAACTGATCTACCGATGTTTCTTCGATAAAAGCTTTACCCGAAACAATGGCAGTATGGTTTTCTGCGCCTTCTTTTGGTACAAAAAATGCGTAATCTTTAAACTTTATAAAAGCTTCTTTTTCATTGGCTAAATTCAAAGTCATCCAACAACCTTTTTTCTTACAAGTTGTTTTAATTTCCGATATGAATTTAACATCTAAAGTATCGGTTGGTTTCATACTTTCGTATTTGACCAACATTTCTTCTTTAGTAATTGCGTTGTCTTTAGTGATACTATCACCAAAAACTTGATAACTTACTTCGGTTTCAGCCGTGTTTTCAACTTTATCTATAGCTGTCGTTTCTTTTTTATTGCAGGCAATCATTGAAGAAGCTACTGCGAAAACAAATACTATTTTTTTCATAATTCAAAATAAATTTTTACAAATATAAAAATACTATTATAAACTATTGCGTAATTAGTTTAAATCGGTTTATTTTAATTATTTAGAGAATTTTAAACAAATAAGGTGTTTTGTTATAAATTACATAATATTACCCGTTTATAACGAATTTTTTTTTCTAAATTTGTAAAGTTCAAAACAACAAAACAATTTTAAAGAGTAAAAATAAAAATGGATTTAGACATTTTAAACACCTTAAAACTAACTAAAGTAGCTACTTCAAAAATCGATACTTTTGATTTTGAAAATGTGAAGTTTGGCGATAAATTTACAGACCACATGTTAGTTTGCGAATATAAAAACGGTAGTTGGGGTACGTTGGAAATTAAACCTTATGCACCAATTACGTTAGATCCTTCTGCTAGAGTTTTTCATTACGGACAGGCAATATTTGAAGGTATGAAAGCCTACAAAGAAGAAAATGATGATATTTGGATGTTTAGACCGGATCAGAATTTTGAGCGTTTTAATAAATCGGCTATTCGTTTAGCAATGCCTGCTATCGATGAAACAAGATTCATTGGCGGACTAAAAGAATTAATTAAGGTTGAAAAAGATTGGGTTCGTAAAGGTTTAGGTAATTCTTTATATATACGTCCGTTTATGATTGCTACAGAAAGTGGTGTAATTGCAAGCCCTTCTAACGAATTTTTGTTCTGTATTTTATTATCACCGGCAAAATCTTATTACGCAGGGAAAATTAAAGTTCAAATTGCCGATTATTACAGTCGTGCCGCAAATGGTGGTATTGGCGCTGCAAAAGCTGCCGGTAATTATTCAGCACAGTTTTATCCAACAAAATTGGCTCAGGAAGCTGGTTTTAATCAGGTAATCTGGACCGATTCTAACCATACACATCTGGAAGAAGCTGGTACAATGAATGTTTTCTTTAGAATTAACGATACTTTATTTACAGCGCCAACTTCTGATCGTATTTTAGATGGTGTGACACGTAAAAGTTTAATTGAATTGGGACAATCTTTAGGGTACGATATTAAAATTGAGCCTGTAAAAGTTGATACTATTTTAGAAGCAGCTAAAAACGGTTCTTTAAAAGAAATTTTTGGAGCAGGTACTGCTGCAGTTGTAAACCAAATTGAAGGTTTTGCTTACAAAGATAATTACTATCAGTTACCAGAAATGGCAGATGAAGATTCTTACGCATTACAGCTTAAAAATGCTTTAACAAAACTACAAAATAAATTAGCAGACGATCCTTTTAATTGGACCGTTAAAATATAATGATAAAGCTTGCGTTTGCAAGCTTTTTTTATGCACTAATTTGGTTATATTTGTATAAAAAAAGTATGTTTTCACAGGGACAGATTGTTTTTGCACTATTATTTGTAATTGTTTTTGTAATAATAATGATTATCATGTATCGCAAAGATTTAAAAATGCATAAAACTTATTATAAAGGCAGTTTATGGGTATTACTTACTTTTTTATTATTTATAGCGCTTCTTTTTGTTATTAAAATCATTTTAAAAGATTAATTTTTATGAAAATTATTAAATACATTATTATTATTGCAGCACTTGCAATGGTTTTTTTTACGGTGTATATAGCAACGGGTAAAAGTAATTATGAAATTAATGTAAGTAAAAACACAGAATTATCTAATCAAAGATTATTTAGATATGTTGATAATTTACAAAATTTTGGTGATTGGAATCCTTGGAATAATAACAATACTTTTAAACTTGATTCTATTTACAAAGGAAAAGATGCTAAGGTTACGTGGGATGGAAATGAAGCTTACATTACAAAATCAATTCCCAACGATACCGTTTTCTTAAAAATAAATGTTTCGGGTAACGATTATGATACCAAAGTGTTTTTTAATGAAAACAATGGCAAAACAACTATTCATTGGAATGTTAAAGGGAATTTATCTTTTAGTGAGAAATTCAAATTATTTTTTCAAGGTACCCCAGATAAAGTAATTGCTCCACTTTTTTTAGAAGGATTAACAAACATCGATAAAAACATTACCGAGAGTCTTAAAAATTTCAGTATTAAAAATGAGGGGATGACCCTGATACCTGAAATGTTTTATATAAAACAAACCATAGAATCAGACATTGAAAATTTGGGAGATAAAATTTTTCAGAGCATGGAACACATGAACAACTTCGCCAAAAATTTTGAATTAGAACCATACGGCTCTCCGTTTACAGTGTTTGAAAATATTAACATGTTGTCTGGAAATGTGCGTTATTCTGTATGTATGCCAATTAAAAACTTTTTTAGTACAGCTGAAGGAAGTGATATTGTTTGTGAAAAAATGCCTGCTTTTCATGGATATAAAACCATTTTAACGGGCGATTATATTCACAGTGATAAAGCTTGGACAGAAGTTAAAAAAGAAATTTTAACTAAGAACTTAACGCAACGAGCAGATATTAAACCAATAGCAATTTATAAAACTTCTATTTTAACCACTCAAAAAACAAATGAATGGGTTACAGAGTTTATAATTCCAGTAAACGAAACGGTTGTTCCCATTGTTGATACACTTATAACAGATACTTTGTCTGTATCAAGATAAATCAAACTAAAAAAGCTTCCGGTTAAGGAAGCTTTTTTAGTTCAATACAATATTTTACATATTCTTTACATCAATTTCATCTGTTGGCAGTACTTCTACACGATGTTTCATTTTCTTTTGAATGATTTTAAAATGATGCATATCTTCTAGTGTAAGCAAAGTTATGGCTTGTCCGGTTTCGTTAGCTCTACCAGTTCTTCCAATCCGGTGTACATAATCTAAAGGTGATCGCGGTAATTCGTAATTAATAACCACCGGCAGCATGTCAATATGAATACCTCTTGATAATATATCGGTTGTAATTAAAACCTGTACAGCACCGCTTTTAAAATCGGTTAACGCTTGGTTACGAGCACCCTGCGTTTTTTTACTATGTAAGGTTGCTGTTTTTATGCCGTTTTTAGCAAGTTTAACGCTAAGATTATCAGCAGTTCTTGTAGATGAAACAAATATAAGCGCTTGCGATGTAACTTGCGTTTTTAATAGGTATCTTAAAAACGGACCTTTACGCTCTGGTGTAACATAATAAGCTATTTGATCTATTGGATCTGCTACTTCCAATATTTTTTCAACTTCAACTGTTTCAAAATTAACAGTTAGTGTTTGCTTAATTGTTTCTACTTTGTCATTTAATGTAGCAGAAAACAAGATATGCTGGCAATTTTTAGGAATTGTCTTTAATATTGCCTGTAATTCATCTTCAAAACCTAATTGAAACATTTTGTCTGCTTCGTCAATAATCAGTGTTTCTAATAAATCTAACGACAGTGCATTTTGTTCTAATAAATCAAGTAAACGGCCTGGTGTTGCAATTAATAGTTCGGTTCCTATCATATTCTTCATTTGGGGGTTTATAGCAACACCGCCATAAACCGCCATAGATTTTATAGGTCTTTTTAACTCAGGTGAACAAAGTTTGATAAATGATTCTATTTGTATAGCTAATTCTCTGGTAGGAACTACAATTAAAACCGGAATATTTCTTGAATTTTTATAGTTTAATTGTTGTCTGTTTTCAAGTATTGGAAGCACAAAACCTGCTGTTTTACCTGAACCTGTAGGAGCAATTCCTAATAAGTTTTTACCTTCTAAAATTACAGGTATTGCTTTTTGTTGAATAGGGAAAGGGTTTGTAATACCGTTAGAATGCAACGTTTCAACTAATTGTTTTGATATTCCTAAAGATTCAAAAGTCATAAATAAGATTAAATAAGTACACCGTTAGTACAATTTTTACAAAAGTACGTTTTTTAAAAAGATAAAATTCATAAAGATTTCCGTAGTTAATGCTTAGTCTTAATAATATCAATAAAAAAATAAAATCAATGAATTTTTATGTAATTGCTCACACTGTTTTAAGGTTGTTTGTGTATATTAATTACTCTAAGTGTATAGTAAATTCACAGATTATTTTAAATAATTTTTCATGATACTAAATAATTTAAACGGTATTAATTACTAAAGCCATTGTTTACAATATATTTAATGTAAAGACAAATCTTTTATATTTATTGTAGGCTGCTACGGATTAATTTTTGTTTAACTAAAAGTGTATCAAAAGGAATTGATGTTTAATGTATAATAAAATTGTAACTATTTATGAGACATTTAATTAAACTAGGAGCTATTGTAGCAGGCGCTACGGCTGGTGCAGCAGTTGGTGTGTTATTTACCACTGAAAAAGGGGCTAAAGTAACAGATAAAGTTTTAAATAAACTAAAATCGGGTTCAGATGTGCTAAGTTCATCAAAAGAAGATTTAAAAAATAAGTTAAAAGGATTTATTTCTTCTAAAGAGGAAAGTTTTGAAGCACGTTTAAATTCAATTTTAGATAAAACTGCTGATAAAACGGAAGATCTGATTGCGATGTTAGAGAAAAAATTATCTGAATTAAAAAATGATACCCCACAATCATCTTCAAAAGATGCGGTTCAAAATAATTCTACAACAGAATTAAAAGAAGAGTTTAACAAACAGACGCAAGAGAATGAAAATCAACAAGAAGATATTGTTCTTAAGGCAGCTCACAGCAATCCTACAAATTTATAACCTTAACCCATAGTGCATTATTAAACGAGATTAATTTTTAGGTTGTTAATATTTCTGTCGAATACAAATTTATTGAGATATTGAATGGTTGTAAGTGTTGT
>Ga0233380_1000510_pt1 | contig 19967 bp, 19 predicted proteins | sample ElkDunMinimDraft_9_FD_191541 | JGI IMG/M metagenome (GOLD analysis project Ga0233380, IMG submission 191541) | Fecal eukaryotic communites from dung pellets of Tule Elk in California, USA - Elk Dung F36 | ecosystem: Host-associated > Mammals > Digestive system > Large intestine > Fecal | place... | reverse complement strand
TCAATATCTCAATAAATTTGTATTCGACAGAAATATTAACAACCTAAAAATTAATCTCGTTTAATAATGCACTATGGGTAACGTATAATATATATATAATGAATGTATAATTACCAAAAAAATTATTTTTTCCTTTTAAAAATCGGCACTGCGGAACAAGCTTCGCCAAACATGATAGATCGTGCGTGATTCATCATTTTCTGAGTTGCCATTACATAACCTTCTTCTGGAATTGGTTTTTTAGAACATCCTTTTATTATTACCGGTTGATTATCGTAAACCGAAAAATCTAACTTATCTATTAATTGTTGATAATAGGTAATAGTTAGCTGATTTAATGATCCTTGAACCACAATTTTTGCAAACGGCTGCACATAAGACGATACCAACATGAATGCCCATGACGGTAAAATAGCATCGGTTGTGCAGGTTATAGCCACCAATTTGTCTTGATAAACAGTAAAATCGAAATTTTTCAAGGCATCTCTAAATTCTTTTTCCTTTAGAATGAAACCTTGAAAAAGCCATTGCGATATATCTAAAACAACACGTTCTTGGGTAGGATAATAATCTTCCAGATCGAAGATTACCAGACTACTTTGTGCTACTTTATTTACAATTTCATCTTCCATTTTATAACATTCCAAGTTCCAATTTTGCTTCTTCGCTCATCATATCTTTTTCCCAAGGCGGATCAAACGTTAATTCGATCTCTACATCTTTTACCATGTTTATAGAGCTTACTTTTTCTTTAACTTCCATTGGCAACGTTTCTGCAACGGGGCAGTTTGGCGATGTTAAGGTCATTAATATTTTTACGTCGTAATTTTCATTCACAAAAACGTCGTAAATCAATCCCAGTTCATAAATATCCACAGGAATTTCAGGATCGAAAATTGTTTTTAAGGTTTTAACAATATTTTCTCCTAATTCGTTTACATCTATTTGTTCTTCCATATTATCAGTTGGCTTGAAGGGCGATTGCATATAATTTTATTTGTTTTAGCATGGATACCAGTCCGTTGGCACGTGTTGGCGATAAATGTTCTTTTAGTCCGATTTCATCGATAAAAGAGGTGTCGGCATTCATAACATCGACAGCTTTTTGGTCTGAAAATGTTCTTATTAAAATAGCAATGATTCCTTTGGTAAGAATGGCATCGCTATCGGCAGTAAAAACAATTTTATCGTCGTTTTTTTGGGCGTGTAACCACACTTTTGACTGGCATCCGCGGATTAAATTTTCTTCTACTTTATATTGATCTTCTATTAAAGGAAGTGATTTTCCTAGTTCAATGATGTATTCGTAACGTTGCATCCAATCATCAAACATTGCAAATTCATCAACTATTTCTTCCTGTATTTCTTTAATTGTCATTTGTTCTTGTTTAACGTTTTTTTTGTTTAAGGTTTAGAGACTTTCGACATTTGACATTAAGACTTTCTCTACTATTGCAACATCATTTGAGCTTTCCTTAAAGCTTCAATCATTGCATCAATTTCTTCTTTGGTATTGTAAAATGCGAACGATGCGCGAATGGTTCCGGGAATATCGAAATAACTCATGATGGGTTGTGCACAGTGATGACCTGTACGAACTGCAATTCCCAATTTATCGATAATTGCACCGACATCGTACGGGTGAATTCCTTTGAAATTAAACGAAATTACCGATGCTTTTTCTGCAGTTGTTCCGTAAAATTCAATTCCTTCCATTTGACTTAACTGCTGCATTCCGTAGTCTAATAATTCCTGCTCGTAAGCCGCAATGTTATCAAAACCAATTTCGTTTAAATAATCAATAGCAACGCCTAACACAATACCGCCGGCAATGTTTGGTGTACCGGCTTCGAATTTATGTGGCAAACAGGCGTAAGTAGTTTTTTCAAACGTAACTTCCTTGATCATTTCGCCACCACCTTGGTAAGGAGGCAACTTATTTAACCAAACTTCTTTTCCATATAGAATTCCCGTTCCGGTTGGTCCGCCAATTTTATGACCTGAAAAAACGTAGAAATCGCAATCCAAATCTTGAACATCGGGTTTTAAATGCGGTGTTGCCTGTGCACCGTCGATTAAAACGGCAGATCCAACTTCATGTGCTTTATCAATAATGAATTTTACCGGATTTACTACGCCCAACGCATTTGATATATGGTTAACCGCAACAATTTTGGTATTTTCTGTCAACAGGTTTTGATACGCTTCCATATCCAAAGAACCATCCTGCAACATTGGAATCACTTTTAAAGTCGCACCCGAGCGTTCGCACGCAAACTGCCAAGGCACAATATTGGAATGATGTTCCAAATGCGAAACGATTACTTCATCGCCCGGTTTTAAGATCTGCCCAAAACCGTTTGCTACCAGATTTATTCCGAAGGTTGTGCCTGATGTAAACAAAACTTCGAAACTGTTTTTGGCATTGATGTGCATTTGGATTTTTATACGTGATTCTTCATAGGCATCGGTTGCTACCTGACTTAAATGATGTACGCCACGGTGAATGTTTGCATTGATTTCGCTGTAGTATTTTACTTCGGCATCAATGACAACTTGTGGTTTTTGCGATGTAGCGGCATTATCAAAATACACCAGCGGTTTTCCGTTTACCTGCTGATGAAGTATGGGAAATTGACTGCGTATTTTATTTATATCGAACTTCATAGAAACTTCTAAAAAAATTTATACAAAGATACTAATATTAAATCAGACGAAAGAAAGATTGAAATTGGAATTTAGAATGGTTGTAAATAAAAAAACCGTTTCTTTTTACAGAAACGGTTTAGGGAATTGAGTTAGATTGAGCAATAATTTTATTAATATTATTTTACAGTTTTTAAAAGTAACGGTAATTACATTTGAAGTCGCCTCACAAGGAACTGAATTAAATTCCTTTTAAATACAATGTTAATTGTTTAAACGAATAATAACTAAAAGATAAACTTAACACACCAAAGTACATGATAGGCAATAAACAAATTTAAAACAACTTTTTTTATTTATAAATAACACTAATATGTTATTATTTAAAAATATAACATTACTGCCTTTAAAGAAGTAAAACGTATAAAATAAGAAGATTACATTTTTTTTTAGACTTTTACATTAAATTTTAAAAACATAAACTGGATTATTTTAATTGCTTCCAGATTGTTTAAGTTCTTTTTCATTACTTGTTTGAGAAAAGTTAAAGAAGTTTTGGGAATTGAATTTTCGGCTGATATATGGGTTTTGTAATTTCGCTGAATAAGTAGAGAATACTAATGAAAGTTACAGAAACGGCACCCTTCAAGTGGCTTAGATTGTTTGGACAGGCATTGGTGCGGTGAGAACAGTAATTGTAGGTATTGTTGTTTTAAAGATCCTACTACTTTTTAGCGCGTGTTTTTCATTACAACGCTTATTGGACCTATTATTGGTTTAAAAGCCATTTTTGCGCATTAAAAAAGACTTCTTTTCAGAAGTCTTTTTTAATTTTTGTTATATATCAAACCCAATGTTAACACCCAGTTTCATTGAGATTAGTTTTTGAAGTTTCAATTGCAGATCTGGAATGGCAACCGACGATAAAACCTCATCGGTAAACGCATACATCAATAACGCTTTTGCTTCTTTTTTAGGGATACCGCGCTGCTGCATATAGAACATCGCCGAATCATCTAACTGACCAATAGTACAACCGTGCGAACATTTTACATCATCGGCAAAAATCTCTAATTGCGGTTTGGTGTTCAATGTTGCTTTATCTGTTAACAAAATATTGTTGTTCTGCTGAAAAGCATCGGTTTTCTGAGCAATTTTATCTACATAAATCTTTCCGTTGAAAACTCCGGTTGATCTATCGTCATAAATTCCTTTATAGTTTTGATGCGATTCACAATTTGGCTCTTCATGGCTTACCAATGTGTAATGATCCACATGTTGTTTTTCACCAATAAGAGTAATTCCTTTTAAAGTAGAATCGATTCGTTCGCCTCGCTGATAGAAATTCAAATTGTTTCTTGTAACATTTCCTCCAAACGAAAAAGTATGAACCGATACGCGACTTTCTTGTTTTTGTTCGATATAGGTATTATCAACCAAATCGGCAGTCAGTAAATCGTTCTGTAATTTGTAATAATCAACAATGGCACGTTTTGCAGCGTAAATTTCGGTTACACTATTTGTAAGCATTGGCAATTCTGACAAAGACTGATGACGTTCTATGATCTGAACATGTGCATTTTCACCCACAATTACCAAGTTTCTCGGCTGAACAAAGTTTGATGCTCCGGTAGTAAAATACAAAATCTCGATTGGTTTTTGCACAACAGTCGATTTAGGAATGTTGATATAAGCACCTTCTAACGAATAAGCGGTATTTAAATTCGTTAAACTGTCTTCTTTGTTTGTAATCTGGTTAAAATAGGTATCAATAACCATTTTGTATTTAGGCTTTGTTAATGCCGATGACATTAAACAAACATCTAAACCATCGTGCGTGGTTGATGACAAATGCGATGAAAAAACGCCGTTGATAAAAACCACTTTATAGGTATCAACATCGTTTAAAAAGTATTTTTCTACCTCTTTCCACTCAACAGCAATATCGTTTTTTGGAAGAATATTGAAATCGTTTGCCAATACGGCATTTAACGATGTGTATTTCCAAGCTTCTTCTTTTTTTGTAGGAAATCCTTTATTTTCAAACACCTTTAAAGCATCGGTACGCACATCGTGCAAGCTAGAATTTATATCTACCTTTTGTTCAAAAGCTAAAAAAGATGATAATAATTTTTCTTTTAAATCCATTTTATTCGTCTTAAAGTCGAATGTCTTAAAGTGGAATGATAAAGTCATAACAAACAGACTTTTAACTTTCAACTTTTGACTTTCAGACTAATTCTATTTAAGCCAATCGTATCCTTTTTCCTCTAATTCAAGTGCTAATTCTTTACCACCTGTTTTAACGATTTTTCCGTCGTGTAAAACGTGAACAAAATCTGGAACAATATATTCTAACAAACGCTGGTAATGTGTAATTACAACTACTGCATTGTTTTCGTTTTTTAATTTATTAACTCCGTTTGATACAATTCTTAAAGCATCGATATCCAAACCAGAATCTGTTTCATCTAAAATAGCAATTTTAGGATTTAACATTGCCATTTGAAAGATCTCGTTACGTTTTTTCTCTCCACCCGAAAAACCTTCGTTTAAAGAACGAGATAAAAATTTACGGTCAATTTCCAATAACTCTGCTTTTTCTTTAATCAACTTCAACATTTCGTTTGCAGGCATGTCTTCCAAACCGTTTGCTTTACGCGTTTCGTTGATTGCGGTTTTCATAAAGTTGGTTACAGAAACTCCAGGAATTTCAACCGGATACTGAAACGATAAGAAAATTCCTTTGTGTGCACGTTCTTCCGGAGCTAAATCTGCAAGATCTTCACCTTCTAAAATAATTTCTCCTTGAGTAACTTCAAAGTTTTCGTTACCCGCAATTACAGACGACAAGGTTGATTTACCCGCACCGTTTGGTCCCATGATTGCATGAACTTCACCAGCTTTTACTTCCAGATTAATTCCTTTTAATATTTCTTTATCCTCTACAGAGGCGTGTAAGTTTTTAATTTGTAACATATTTTATCAATTTGGAGATTTGAAAAATTTTTATAATTTGAAAATATTCGTATCTCTGACTATTTAGTTTTTGATGATATTATTATTTTATTAATGATTTTTGAAATGATTTGAATTTGATCTTTTAAGCTAGAACACTCTGGATAATTTTTACTCATGCTACATAAATCTAACCAATAAATAGTTTCTTCTATTTCTTTTGCAGCAATTTTAAATTTATGAATAAAATCGTTTTTACTTTCTGCATTTTGAGCTTCTCTTACATTCGCACCAATTAAAGTTCCTGATTTTAACAACTGATTCGCAATTACAAATCTTTTATTAGCCTCTAAAATTTCGCAATATTCAATTATTTCTAATGCAAATTCAAAAGTTAATTTTACAATTATGTTCTCGGAATCTTTCATCTTCAAATCTTCAAATTAAATCATTTTCAAATTCTTATCCCACCGATCCTTCTAACGAAATCTCTAATAGCTTTTTAGCTTCCACCGCAAATTCCATTGGTAACTTATCTAAAACCTCGCGTGAAAATCCGTTTACGATTAAGGCAATTGCTGTTTCGGTTGGAATTCCTCGTTGATTACAGTAGAAAATTTGATCTTCACCAATTTTACTTGTAGTAGCTTCGTGCTCTAACTTGGCTGTTGAATTTTTCGATTCGATATATGGAAAAGTATGCGCTCCACATTCGTTACCCATCAATAATGAATCACATTGTGAAAAGTTACGGGCATTTTCTGCACGCGAACCAATCTGAACCAAACCACGATATGAATTCTGTGATTTACCTGCAGAAATTCCTTTTGAAATAATGGTTGATTTGGTATTTTTTCCTAAATGAATCATTTTTGTACCAGTATCTGCCTGCTGATAATTGTTGGTTACTGCAATTGAGTAAAACTCGCCAACCGAATTATCGCCTTTTAAAATACACGAAGGATATTTCCATGTAACTGCCGATCCTGTTTCAACCTGTGTCCAAGAAACCTTCGCATTTTTCTCTGCTATGGCACGCTTTGTTACAAAGTTGAATACACCACCTTTACCGTCTTTATCGCCCGGAAACCAGTTTTGTACGGTTGAATATTTAATTTCGGCATCGTTCATTGCGATCAACTCTACAACTGCTGCGTGCAATTGGTTTTCATCGCGAGATGGTGCCGTACATCCTTCTAAATAAGACACATACGAGCCTTCGTCTGCAATTAACAACGTACGTTCAAACTGACCTGTACCTGCCTGATTGATACGGAAATAAGTTGATAATTCCATTGGACAACGAACGCCTTTTGGTATGTAACAGAAAGATCCGTCTGAAAAAACAGCCGAATTTAATGCCGCATAATAGTTATCGGTTTTTGGAACAACAGATCCAATGTATTTTTGAACCAATTCCGGATGTTCTTTAATAGCTTCGGAAATTGAACAGAAAATAATACCTTTTTCGTTCAAGGTTTCTTTAAAAGTTGTAGCAACCGAAACAGAATCAACCACAATATCCATTGCAATGTTGTTCATACGTTTTTGCTCTTCTAAAGAAATCCCAAGTTTTTTGTACATCGCCAGTAATTCTGGATCTACATCGTCTAAAGATTTGTTTGGATCTACATCTTTTGGTGCCGAATAATATGAAATTGCCTGAAAATCTGGCTTCTCGTATTTTACGTTTGCCCAGTTAGGTTCAGTCATTCCTTTCCAGATGCGGTATGCATCTAAACGCCATTCTGTCATCCATTCGGGCTCATCCTTCTTTTTAGAAATTGCACGAACTATATCTTCATTCAGACCCACAGGAAATGTTTCAGATTCTAATTCAGTATAAAATCCGTATTCGTATTCCTTTGTCTCTAATTCTTTTTTTAATTCTTCTTCGGTATATTTTGACATATTTTTTGTCTTAAAGTTTAAAAGTCTAATGTCTTAAAGTCGAAACCCTTTTGACTTTATGACTTTTGACATTGGACTATAATGAGAATGACTCTCCGCAACCGCATGTTCTGGCTGCATTAGGATTGTTAAAAACAAATCCCTTACCATTTAAACCGCCTGAAAATTCTAAAGTTGTGCCAACTAAATACAGGAAACTTTTTTTATCTACCGCGATTTTTACACCACTGTCTTCAAAAATTTTATCTGTTTCTAAAGCGTTTTCATCAAACTTTAGTTCATATTCTAATCCTGAGCAACCACCACTTTTCACTCCAACACGAATGAAGGCAGTTTCTGGGTTTAAACCGTCATCTTCCATCAACATTTTAGCTCTTCTTGCAGCCAATTCTGATACTTTTATCATGATTTTCGGGTTTTAAATTTTACTAACTGCAAAGATAGGTACAAATTATGATTTTTATCATATTAATAACAATATTATAACTAATTAAGCATAACAAAATACCCCAACAGTTTTAACTATTGGGGTGTGTTTTATTTAAAATTCTTTTATGTTATTGGCTTTATTGGTATCTGCCATTAATTCGGAAGGATCAATTACAACCGCTTTTATTTTTTTACCTTTTGTATCAAAATCAAAAGTGTACGTATTGTGAGCCCAATCCCATCCTTTTAAATCGGTTCTTTTAATATTTGGCGTTGCGTTTGGTTTATTCCAACGCATTAAGGTATTTGGAATGTAAAAACTTTCGGCAGATTCATCTTCATAAACCACAAATAAATCAATTGGCATTGGCATTAAACCAATTCGTTCTAATGTAATAGTTGCTTTTTTATCTTTTACATCCACATTTTTAATACCATAATCAATGGTATTGGTGGTTTGTGTCCAATCAACTAAATACCAATCTAAAACAGCACCCGTAACACGTTCGGCACTGCGTTTAAAATCGTTTGGAGTTGGATGCGTAAATTTATAATCGTTATAATAACGTTTTAAGGCTTTAAACGTATTATCCCAACCAATTACATACGCCAATTGTGTTACCAAAACAGCACCTTTTGTATAAGCCGAAATTCCATAATTCATATTGTCGTTAAAACGATCAGAATGAGTTGATAAAGGTTGCTCACCACCCATTTTTACCATGTAAAAGTAATTGTTGTACATGGTTTGAAATGGATTTTGATCTTCTTGATTTTTTTTATCCATAATTTCTTTCACAGCAAAATCGGCTATAAAAGATGTAAAACCTTCATCGAACCAACCGTATTTACTTTCGTTGGTTGCTAACACATGCTGAAACCATTTATGCGCTAATTCATGCGCGGTAACACCAATTAAACTTGGTAAACTACGCTTTCCTGTAATTAACGTACACATAGCATATTCCATACCGCCATCGCCACCTTGAATTACCGAATATTGTTTGTACGGATAATCGCCAATGGTTTTATTAAAGTATTCTAAAAGCTTAACGGTTTCTGGTTGTAATTTTTTCCAATTTTCGATAATTGATGGATCGTTTTTATAGAAAAAATGCAACTCCACATTGTTTGGCCCCATTACTTTATCATGGATAAAATCGGGATCGGCTCCCCAAGCAAAATCATGAACATTTGGAGCAACGAAATGCCAGGTTAAGTTTTTTTGATTTTTTGGGATTGATACTTTTACACCTTCGTCTTGGTATCCGTGCCCAATTTCGTTTTTGTTTTGTAAGTAACCAGTAGCACCAACCGTGTATTTTTTATCTAAAGTTAACTTTACATCAAAATTTCCCCATACGCCATGAAATTCACGACCTATGTATGGATCGGCATGCCATCCTTCAAAATCGAATTCTGCCATTTTTGGATACCATTGCGCCATAGAAAAAGCTACGCCTTCTTCGGAATTTCTTCCAGCTCTACGAATCATCACAGGAACTTGCCCGTCAAAATTCATAGTAAAAGCAGCTTTTGCTTTTGGTATTAATGGTTTAGCCAATTCAACTTCTAAAATAGTACCAACTACTTTCGTTTTCAAGGCAACACCATCTTGTTTTAAATCTTTAACTTTTAAATACCCTATTTCATTCGGTTTTAATTCGGATATTTTACTTTGCTTTTTTTCGATACCATCTGGACCTTTAAACGACTTAACCATTCGTTTGTCGGGATCGGCAATTGCTGTTAAGCGCGCATCCATTTCGCTACCTGGCTGAAAAGCATTAAAGTATAAGTGGTAGAAAACCTTTTTTAGGGTATCGTTAGAATTGTTTGTATAAACCAATTCTTGAGTACCTGAATATTGAAATTTATCAACATCAACTAAAACATCCATTTTATAATCAACGTGTTGCTGCCAATAACCCGGATTGGGATTGTTTTGCTGTGCGTATCCGGCGGTTGATACTGCAATGAGTAAAAGTAAAAACTTTTTCATATTTTTATTTTAAGTGTTTATTGCAAATTAATAATAGTTCTTTTTCTTTAGAAATAATTATATCATTTTTTTAGATTCCTACGGAATGAAAACTTTGTGTTACTTCTTGGATTCTAAATAAATTAAAAACAAAAAACTATCGTATTATTCTTTATTACCCTTTTTTAGATTCCTACTTAATGACAATCTTTTAAGTTTATTAAAAACTGTTTAAGATAAAAGAAAAAAGCTGTTCCCGAAAGAGAACAGCTAAATTACTAAATTAATTATACTTTATTTTTTTTCTTTAGAAACTTTATCTGCCATGATTAAAGCGTTGTAAAGGTTTACGAATTTTCCTGAAGTTGATATATCTTTAAAATTACGTTTATCGTCTTTTTTACCAGATACAATTACTTCTTGATTCACAGCTACACCAGAATCCATCATAATTCTTTTAACTTGAGAAGCCGTTAAAGTTGGGTAGTACGAACGAATCATTGCTGCTACACCTGCTGCATTTGGAGATGCCATTGATGTTCCTTGTAAATATTCGTATTTACCGTGTGGTGTTGTTGCGTAAATTTTAACTCCTGGAGCAAAAACGTCTACATCAACATGACCAAAGTTAGAGAAGTTTGCTACCATTTTTTCTCCGAATGAAGGGTTCAATGCACCAACTACTAAGAAGTTATCAGCAACTTCGGTATTTGTACCTTCGATACGATCGTTAGGGTAACGTTTAATTTCTTCACCTTCTGGATTTAAATCCATTGCATCATTACCAGCTGCAACAACGATTAATACATCTTTATCGGCAGCATATTTAATGGCATCAAAAACCCATTGGCTGTTTTGTGCAAAATATTTTCCAAAACTTCCGTTAATTACTTTTGCACCGTTATCAACTGCATAGCGAATTCCTAAGGCAATATCTTTATCGTACTCATCACCATCTGGCACTGCACGAACCGACATTATTTCTACGTTGTTTGATGCTACACCATCGCCACCAATGTTGTTATGACGAGTTTGTGCAATAATACCTGCAACGTGCGTACCATGTTTAGCATGATCACGATCGCCCATTACATCATTATCTCCATAATATTTATCGTTGATATTAAAAATATCATCACCTGTTTTACGTCCGTTAAAATCAGGATTTAAATTATAGTTTAATTGTCCGTTAACATAACCATCGAAATCTTTTAAATAATCTTTTGCTTCACCACCACCAGCAACTAAAGTGTAAGCTATGTTTTTAGCTTTGGTAACATCGGCAGGTGCGTCTGCAGGGATTTTATCTAAATCTTCTTTCGTAAAACTTTCTTTCTTTAAATAAGAAGCCACTTTATCGTGTGCCTCTTGCATCATTTCTAAACGCTTTTTAGCAGGCTCTAATTTTTTGCGTTTTTCTTCTAATTCTTTTAATGCACGCTGGTATTCAGAAGATCCATCATCGCCACGAGAAACAATACGTGTTAATTCTAACTGTTCTTCATTAGCTGCACCTAAAAAGTTCCAACCATGAATATCGTCTACATAACCATTCTTGTCATCGTCTTTTCCGTTTATAGCAACTTCTTTAGGATTTACCCACATTTGCGTTTTTAAATCGGCATGGTCTACTTCAATACCAGAATCAATCACAGCAACGATAACTTTTTTACCTACTTTATCTTTAATAATTTCATCGTATGCACGATCTACAGACATACCAGGAATTGTATCCTTTAAAATATCTAAATGGCTCCAACGTTGTAAGCTAGTTTCTGGTAATGTTGCTTTTTTTGTTGGCAAATGGTCTGCATTTTCAATTGCTTTTAACGCACTTAAATCTTGTAAGTAAGATGTTTGCGCCGTTTTACAGCTGGTTAGGGCTAAAGCTACTAAAGCTGATAAGTAAAGATGTTTGTTGATTTTCATTTGATATAATCTTAAATTTTATTCTAATTAATTGGTATTGAAAAAACGGATATGTTACACGGCTAAATCATAAAATATCGTTAACAGAAAAAATTTCGTTTAAGCGGATGCCTTTTTCTGTTTCTTGTACCGTGATAATGTGGTTGTGCGCATCGTGTTCTAAATACAAATAATAGTTGTTTGCTGCGGCATTTTTTAAAAACTGTTCTTTTTCTGAAAGCGTAAGCAACGGACGTGTATCATACCCCATTACATACGGCAACGGAATATGACCGGCTGTTGGCAACAAATCTGCACAAAAAACAATGGTTTTGTCTTGATATTTTATATGCGGAATCATTTGTTTTTCGGTATGACCGTCTACAAACAAAATGCCAAAGTTAAGTTCTGATACTATTTCGGTTGGATTTGAATTTGGTTGTACAAATTTTAACTGACCACTTTTTTGCAGCGGCAGAATATTTTCTGATAAAAACGATGCTTTTTCACGCGGGTTTGGAATTGTAGCCCAATCCCAATGGTTTTCGTTGCTCCAATACGTTGCATTTTTAAAGGTAGGTTCGTAACCGGTGCGCGAATCGTTCCAAGAAACAGCGCCGCCACAATGATCAAAATGCAAATGGGTTAAAAATACATCGGTAATATCGTTTTTATGAAAACCTTTGTCTTTTAGTGATTGTTCCAAATTAAAATCGCCCCACATATTGTAGTATCCAAAAAACTTATCACTCTGTTTGTTGCCCATACCGGTATCAATCAAAATCAAACGGTTACCGTCTTCAATTAAAAGGCAGCGCGCGGCAAGATCAATCTGATTATTGGCATCGGCAGGATTGGTTTTATTCCAAAGTACCTTTGGAACCACGCCAAACATAGCGCCACCGTCTAACTTAAAATTACCTGCTTCAATGGCATGAAGTTTCATTGTTGTTCTGTTTTTTATGAATTAGTAAAATTAAGAATAATTTTTATTTTTTTGCCACAGATACACAGATGATTATTCTGTTTTACTCCACAACTAATTTAAACCACATAGAACATAGGTTCTGTCATTAATATATGTCAACAATGTTATTCCACCGAAGGTGACTATGAAATTTAATAAAGTACCTATAGCATAATTGACTATGTGGTAAAAAAAAATTATGTTTTGGATTTTTGAAGTTTACTAAAAATTGATGGACTTATTTAGGTTGAAAAAAGAAAATCTGTGAATCTGTGGTTAATTAATTGTTTTAAAACCGATACAAAACAGTATTTTTGCCACATAGACTGATTTATGAACCATACGTATCCTAAAACCGAAAAATTGAAAAAGAAAAAGTATATGGATTTACTTTTTTCGGAAGGACGTACGGTTACCAAATATCCGCTACGACTGGTTTATGTGCCAGTGAAAGATGTAGATGTTCCGCTGCAAATGGGTGTTTCGGTTTCTAAACGCTATTTTAAAAAAGCGGTTGACCGCAATTATTTTAAACGAGTTTTGCGCGAATGTTACCGTTTAAACAAAGAATTACTGCTGAACAATTTGAATGAACCTTATGTGATGATGTTTTTTTACCAAACCAAAGAACGACTGACTTACCAAGAAATTGAAGAGAAAACCAAAAGACTTTTTGAGAAGTTTGTTGAGAAGAACACGGCAATCTAAAAAATCAATGTACGCTTTCTGCTACATCAACATAGAAACTTAATGTCTGTTTGCTTTTTTGCCAACGATCCATTGTTTTATTTCTGATAAACTGCGTACCGCCAGTTAATGATACGGGAATACTTAAAAACTTACTTTTATCATTATTTTTTTCACTTTCTAACCATTGTATCGTAACGGCAACTTCACCCAATTCTTTTTCCAAAAAAACATCGTAATCTCTAATATCAACATTAAACCAACCTGTATAATTGTTCTCTACCTTAAATATTATGTTTTTAGTGGCAAATAACTGTTCTCCAGGAACACCGTCTTCAATTTTATAAAAATTAATCCTAAACTTTAAATGTTTATATTCATTAGAACTAATTTTAAAGTTTAAACTATTTACCCAATAATCTTTTTTTAATTTAAAAAGCATTCCGGTTTCTTTACTTAAAGCATCATCTACAACATCATGTTCGTAACTTGAATAAAAACTAAAATGAGTTAAATCTAAACCTAAATTCTTTTTACCTAATTTCTGAAGTTTACCTTTTTTTAGATCAATCACTACTTCTTCCAATATTTCGGACTCTGTTTGTAATTCTATTATTGATCTTTCTTTTAAAGAAGAAACTTTATATGTTACCGTTTTAAATCCGGCACTTTCAAAGGTTACTTCATCATTGTCATTAATCAAATTATTGAGTTTAAGTTTGAAATTCCCTTCTTTATCAGACACTGTTCCTGCCGATTTTCCAGCAATTCCAATATTTACATAAGGTAGTACGCTTCCACTTATACTATCTTTCACTTTACCTGCAATAACCTCTTGTGCATTTGTTAAAAAAGTCACTGAAAAAACTACTAATAAAATTATACTCCTCATAATTTGTTTTATTGATTATACTAAACAACGACAAAAGTATTTTCATATTGTTCTTTAATTAAATAATCACAAAAACAGCCTCTGTAAAATACAACAATTACCTTACATTTAAAAAATTTAATTTTAGTACATTAGTATAAGCAAATTTTATACATTTGGCAACTTTTTGCTGGTTTGATAATTGAATGTGTTTTAGAATAGTATATCAATAGAAAACCGACAAAAAACAACAATTATTTTAATTAATTCCTATTTTAAGTGGAAGCAAAACACAGCGTTAATAAGGTAACCGCAGGTGCTTTATTAATAACGTTAGGTATTATTTACGGAGACATAGGCACATCGCCTTTATACGTAATGAAAGCAATTTTTGGAAACGCGCCCATAAATTCCAATTTAGTGCTCGGAGCCGTTTCATGCGTACTCTGGACACTTACACTGCAAACCAGTATTAAATACGTATGGCTTACGTTACAAGCCGATAATAAAGGCGAGGGCGGTATTTTTTCGCTTTATACCTTGGTAAAAAAACTCAAGAAAAAGTGGCTGATTGTTCCTGCATTGATTGGTGGTAGCGCCATGCTTGCAGACGGATTTATTACGCCGCCCATTTCTATTTCATCGGCATTGGAAGGTGTCAAAATTTATTATCCCGATTTACAAACCATTCCTTTTGTAATAGGAATCATCTTAATTTTATTCTTCTTTCAAAGCTACGGAACTAAAACAATAGGTAAATTCTTTGGTCCTATTATGTTGATCTGGTTTTTAATGTTGGGTGGTGTAGGGCTTTTACAAATTACGCAAGTGCCTGAAATTCTTAAAGCGGTAAATCCATACTATGCCTATTTACTTTTAACCGAACATCCGGAAGGATTTTACGTTTTGGGCTTTGTATTCTTATGTACTACAGGTGCCGAAGCGTTGTATAGCGATTTGGGCCATTGCGGTATAAAAAATATACGTATAAGCTGGTTGTTGGTTAAATGCACGTTGGCGCTTAATTATTTAGGGCAAGGAGCTTATTTACTTTCACACAGCAATATTCAGCTAAAAACGTTTATAAACGGCGTAGAATTTATTCAAAATCCGTTTTACTTAATGATGCCGCAATGGTTTATTCCAATTGGTATCGTTATTGCCACATTGTCTGCCGTTATTGCGGCGCAGGCTTTAATTACCGGATCGTTCACCATGATTAACGAGGCTATGCGATTAAACCTTTGGCCAAGGGTTTTGGTTAAATATCCATCGAATATAAAAGGACAACTTTACATACCATCTACCAACTGGATTTTATGTATTGGCTGTATTTTGGTGGTGTTGTACTTTAAAGAATCAAGCAACATGGAAGCTGCTTACGGTTTGGCGATTATCATGTGTATGATTGCAACCAGTATTCTGCTTACGTACTACATGATTTTAAAACGCTTTAACAAACTAATCATTGTGGCGTTTGTATTGGTTTACAGCGTTATAGAAGTATCGTTCTTTATAGCGAATATCGATAAATTTCATCATGGCGGATACGTTTCATTAATTGTAGCCGGTGCCATTGCCAGCGTAATGACCATTTGGTTTTTAGGAAAGAAAATACGTAAGAATTATACCGAATTTGTAAAATTAAGCGATTACACCAGCGTTATTGAAGACTTAAGTAATGATGAAACCATTCCGCAATATTCTAACAACTTAATTTATTTGACCAACGCACACAACAAAAACGAAATAGAATCGAAAGTTATTTATTCGATCCTTTACAAACGACCAAAGCGTGCCGATGTGTATTGGATGCTGCATGTAAACGTTATTGACGAACCTTACGGAATGGAGTATCAGATCAAGAAATTTTCGGATAAAATTATGCGTGTCGATTTTTATTTAGGATTCCGTATCGCTCCAAAAATAAGTCCGTTGTTTAAAAAGGTATTGGAAGATTTAAGCATGTGTGGTGAATTTAATAGATTGAGTACCTATCATTCTTTACGAAAAAACCAGATTGCTGCCGATCACAAATACATTATTATTGAAAAAGTGGTTTCGTTTGATAATGATCTGCCTTGGTACGAAAAATTTATTTTAGATTGTTATGCCTTTATCCGCAGACGAAGTTTATCAGAAGAAAAAGCCTTTGGGTTGGATAACAGTTCGGTTAAAGTAGAATATTACCCGTTATTATTAAACAAAAATATGCCCGATATTCCACTAAAACGCAGACCAGATAAAATGGTATAAAACTAAAAATACAAAGTGCTTAAACTAATTACGGTTAAGCACTTTTTTATTTAAAATGATTTGAATTTTATTTACAGTAACATAAAAAAGCGGTACTTTAGAATTTCAGTTTAACAGCATAAAAATGAAGCTATTCTTATTCTTTATTATTGGCGCGTTTTCCCTTTCGCTAACCGCACAAAATAGTGCCAGCCAAACAACCTTTTTAAAAGATATTTCTTATAAAATTGTAGAAAAAGATACTGTTAAACTAGATATTCATCTGCCAAAACAAAAAATTTTCGACAAAAGTCCGGTTGTTGTGTTTATTCACGGCGGCGCATGGGCACAAGGCGATAAAGAAATTAAGTACCATTATACCGAAGGTATTAAAGACACCTTGCAGCAAAACGGATATACCGTTGTGGCTATAAATTACCGTTTGGTTAGTAAAACAATTGATATTGCCGAACAATTAAGCGATTGTAAAGACGCAATGCGTTGGATTGTAGATCATGCAGATAAATACAATTTTGATACGGAAAACATTGGACTTTGGGGAGAATCTGCTGGTGCGCATTTGTCTTTAATGATTGCATATACCGCAGAAAAATCAAATGATTTACCTAAAATTCGTTTTGTGCTTGATAATTTTGGACCAATAGATTTAAACCAAGTTTTAAAAACTAATGCCAGTTGGTTTACAAAAACAACCTATAAGTTGTTATTACCAGGTTTGTATGATATTAGAGAAAAATTAATCTATGCAATGACATCGTTCGATATTAATAAAAATAAAGAAGAAGCAATTGCCGTTGCACGCCATTATTCACCTATTGAACTTTTGGAAAACGCACCAAAAACGCCTATTTTAATTTTGCATGGAACCAGAGATTTTATTGTTCCTTTTAAACAATCGAAAAAACTACATAAAGAACTTAACAAACTTGCGGTAACCAACAAACTTATTAAAGTTAAAAAAGGCAATCACGGTTTTACAAAGACTAACAAAAAAGAGATTCATGATTTAATAAAAGAAACCTTCGTTTTTGTACAGCAACATTATTACAAACCAACTTTTAATTAAGCTGAGATTATTTTTTTGTTAATACCAATCCAGTTCCAAATTCTAAATTTGCTGGATCTTTAAAAACCATTTTTCCGTTGATTTCTTCTACTTCGCCATAACCTTCTATTGCAGATGCATTGGTGAGTTTAAAGGAAACTTGTCTTACAGACAAAATACCTTCCGAAGAAAAAGTATAATCTGCCAATAAAATTTCATCTTTAATTTCACCAACGAACGTACCCGAATTACGGTCTTTTTCTTTTAAGGTATAAAGTAAGTTTCCGCTTGCCTTATTGCCATTAACTGTAAGCTGCAATGTTACTGTAGAACCATTTTGTTCATAATTATACATTCCAGAAAAATTGGTTTGGTTGATAGTTGTAGCTGTATTATTACTTTCAATCTTTTCTGTCTTTTGGTTACATGCACTTAAAAGCACCATTACATTAAAACAATATAGGATCTTTTTCATAGGATTCTTTTTAAATTAAAACTACTGTTTCAACTTTTCACTGAAAGTTTTTCTAAATTTATCCACTTTTGGTTTAACCACTAAACGACAGTAAGCTTGATTGGGATTGTTTTCGTAATAATTCTGATGGTACTCTTCTGCGTTATAAAACTTTTTAAACGGAGCCACTTGGGTAACAACCGGTTTATCATAAGCCTTTTCTTTATTCAGTTGGTCAATATAAAATTCGGTGAGTTGTTTTTGCTCTTTATTATGATAGAAAACTGCAGAACGGTAGTGCGTTCCTACATCGTTCCCTTGTCGGTTCAGTTGTGTAGGATCGTGCGCTACAAAAAAAGCTTCTAACAATTCCTTGTACGAAATTACGGCAGGATTAAACACAATATTACATGCTTCTGCATGATTGGTGTTTCCGGCAGAAACCTCTTCGTACGTTGGATTTTCGGTTGTTCCGCCTGTGTAACCCGATGTAACTGAAACAACGCCTTCTAATTGTTTAAACTGCTCTTCCACACACCAAAAACAACCGGCTGCAAAAGTAGCGGTTTCTGTTTTTACTGCTGAATTAGACTGTTTTTTGGCAATAGTTTTATTTGTTGATTTTTCATTGGTATTTGCTTTTGCTGCACCTTGACCACAAGATGAAAATGGCAGTGCAAAACAACATAAAAAGAAAAAGTTAACCACATTCAGCATTTTAATACTTTTCATACATACAGCTTTTAACGATTCATTGCTATTGTAAAGTTCGTGAAATGTAAACAGGTTTTTTATAAATAAATGCTAAAATACCAATTATAAAAACCTTCACTTTTTACGGTGAAGGTTTCTGTTTAAAAATACAATTATCTGTAAAATTTTATAATTATAATTGTTTTCAGTCTTCTTTTATTTGGATCTTATCGCCAGTTTTTTTTCCACTGCTGATCTCTTTAATAACTTTCATTACGTTTTTCTTGATACATGTTGGAACTTTCTTGTTTAAAAGTTCATCCGTTATCTTAACATTTTCCATTAAGTTAATTTATAATTCTAATACAATAAATTCTGACCTACGGTTTTCTTCGTGTTCGGTATCTGAACATTTAGATCCGTTTATACATTTATTAAGCAGTTGCGTTTCGCCATAACCTTTATAAGTTATTCTGCTAATATCTATACCTTGATCGGCAATCCATTGGGCAGTAGATTTGGCTCTGCGTTCAGATAATTTTAAATTGTATTGATCTGATCCACGGCTATCGGTATGTGAACGCACATCGATCTTCATACGCGGATAATCTTTTAAAACCTCAACAACTTTAGCTAACTCTACAGCGGCGTCGGGTCTGATATTATCTTTATCGTAATCAAAATAAATAGGTTTTAGCTTAAGTACTTTAAATAAGTCATCGTTCTTTTTAACTTCTACTTTTATTTGTTCTAACACAATAGTTCTTTCACTAATTCCCGATTCGTTATCTAAAACAGCCACATCTTCTTTAGTTATGTATCCTTCTTTACTAACTTTTACACGATAGGTTTCGCCACATTTGTAATCTGTATTAAAACGGAAACCGCCGTTTGTAAATTTATCTGATGATGCTAATTCATTATACAAATTATCGTATAGATTTAGTGATGCTTCTGGAATGATATTGCGTGTTTTAGAATCAACAACAGTAATAACGAGTTCTTGCGAACAGCCTAAATTTAATGCTTTAGTTTCAATAAAGCTGTAAATATCGTCGTTTCCCTGCCCTCCTAATCGGTTAGATGAAAAGAAGCCTTTTTTGGTTTGATAATCTATAAAATAGGCGAAATCATCGGTGTTAGAATTTATAGGTTCACCAA